>MDSW01063126.1_pt1 | contig 14647 bp, 7 predicted proteins | sample 811171 | NCBI WGS metagenome assembly MDSW01 (sample SAMN05326641, study PRJNA326480) | marine metagenome | isolation source: seawater | place: Atlantic Ocean: North West | collected 2012 | reverse complement strand
CTCCCGTCCCCGCCCGCGCCGCCGCCGCCGCGCCCGCGCCCGGCGCCCTTGGGCGCCTTTCCCTCGGCGGCAGCCTTCGCGGCGGCGGCGGCGCGGGCGGCCTGGTGCGCGGCGTTCGCGGTGTGGTGCGGGTGCGTGCTCGACCCGCCGACGATGATCCGTCCGCCGTCGGGGCCCGAGGGTAACCCCGCGGGGCGCTCGCCGTGGCACGCGCAAAACGACTCGGGCACCTTGACGACGAGGCAATCCTCCGCCTGCGCCTTGGCGTCGATGATCTCCACGTTCGCGATGAGCGGGCACAGGCCCAGGGCCTCGAGGTTGAACTTGATCACGGTGAACAGGTACTGGTCGTCGTTCCCGTACCGGTTCCGGTCGAGGTTGGTGCTGTACTCGTTCCCGTCGTCGTCCGCGAGCTGGTGTCTGCGCAGCTCGTCGGGGACCCGGTGCGTGCCCGTGTTGAGCGCCACCACCTTCGTGCGGCGCGTGTTCACGCTCAGGAGCTTCAGGATGTTGCGCCCGCCGCGGACGCGGTGCGTCTCGGCCGTGTGAATCGCCTTGAGGACCTGCGCGTGCGGTTCGAATGGGACGAGCGGTTCGGACGGGGTTTAGTCGGGGGGGGGACGAGGAGGCGTTCAGATGGATGGACGATGTGGAGATTTTTAGCGACCCGACTCGAACGCGCTCGCGATTTCGCCGCCGCGCCGCGGCGCCGAATCACCAATCAACCGCTCGCGTGGACGGTGAGTCAACCGTAACCAACTCTCGACTCGCGAGAGGCGGGCGGGGTAAGCGAGGGACGGCGCGCGCGGCGGACGGCGGCGGGGAGCGCGGCGGGCGGGGTCGCGGGCGCGCAGGCGCGCGGGCGGCGGGCGGCGCGGCGTTCGCGGTCTGGCGCGCGATCGATCGCGTCGCGTCGATCGCGCGCGGTCGGGGGTCCCGCGTCGCGCGGCGCGACGGTCTCGGCATGTGCGCGCGCGACACGCGACACCGAGAGCGGCGGTGTGATCGTCGCTCGCGTCGCGAGCGCGGAGGCGCGGGATCGCGAAGGGGACGCACCTGGAGGAAGGCGGACGTCACGGAAGCGCACGCGTGCGTCTCCAGGGGGAGGGCCTCGCGCGTGCCCGGGGTGAGGGCGTGGACGTAATGCTCCCAGTTGAAGCGAGCCTTGTACCTGCGATCGGATCGCGCGGGGGAGAGGGCGGGAGGTCAGTGGTGGCGGGAGCGGGGAGGGGAAAAAAATCTCGCCGGGGAGACGGCGCGCGCGCGCGCGCGCGATCGCGTCCTCGTCGCCGCGCGCCGGCCGCGCCGCGCGCGACGTCGAAGACGCGGAGGTTCCGCGCGCCCGCCCGCCCGGGGGCTCGTTCGCGCGACGCGGTTCGTCGGGACACGCACAGGAGCTGGTTGTTCGTCGGGCGCTGGCGCGGGACGTCCTCCGTCTTGGCGGGGGCCTGCGCGGTCTTCTTCGCCGACACCGCCTTGGCCGCGGGCTTGGGCGCCTTGGCCGCGGCGGAGTCGCCGTCGCTGCCGCTGTTCGCCGCCTTCGCCGCCGCCGCGAGCGCGGCCTTCGGCACAGTGGCCTGCCGCGTCGCGAACTTCGCGCCGCGCGGCTTGGCGGGCTCGACCGCCGGGTCCGTCGCGCCGGCAGACTCGGTCTTGTTCATGCCGGTGTCCGCGGAGCGGTCGGAAGAGCTGTCCGGCGGCGCGACGGGCGCCGCGTTACGGCGCGTGGGCTTGACGGTCTCGGTATCGAGATCCTGCGGGAGTCGATTCGGGGCGATGCTCGTCAGCGCGGCCCTCGTCGCCGTCACCGGCACGCGGGGACGGGGGCGACGGGAGGCGGGATTTCGCGCGCGCGGGACGGGCGAGGTTTTTTTTTCTTTTTGTTGACTCCGGGGACGCACCTTGCTCGCGGGCGCGCGACGCTCGCGGCGCCCCGCGGCGGACGCGATGCCGACGGAGCGCTTCACGCGCGGGACCTGAGTCGTGTCCTCGGGTGCTGCCATGGTGCGGTCGCGTCGGGCGGCACGGGCGCGAGTGCGGAGTGAATTCGGGCCTAACGAAACGACGGTGTTTCGGCCTTCCCGCGAGTCTCGGAACAGCACGAATTTTAAAATTTGGGCCCGCGCGGTTCCGAGACGCGATTCGACGAGTCGTAAACCCCGAATCGGGTCACCGAGAAAAAAAGCGGGAAACGCGAGACGCCTCTCGTGACGAACCAACTTGCGGACGGCGAGACACCCCTCGCTCGGCTTGGCACACCGGACCGGGTGTGTGCCCACGCACGCGGCTCTCTCGGCGGGCGGCGCTTTTTTTTTCCTCCTCGCCCCGACCCCGCCTCGCTTCTCGTCGTGACGCGGCTCTGACTCGGTCTATTTACACGTCGCCTTCGCCGAACGTTCGCTCGGGGCGTGCGAGGACGATCCCCGCCGCGCGCGTCCGGTCGAGGCGGTGAGGCGCGCGTGACTACGGTCGAACGCGCGCGCGGGGGACGCCGCGCGCATCCCGCCGCGACGCCTTCGTCGTCTCCTCTCGCCCTCCTTCGTCTCGCGTACGCTTACTTGGTCTTCTGCTTCTTCATCTTGACGGGCGGGACGGTGTCCTCGAGCGAGCCCACGGGCTGCGGGGGGGCGGCCATGGCGACCTCGGCGTTGTACGCCTCCCTGGCCCTGACGGCGGCGGCTTCGTACTTTTCCCGCTGCTTGGGGGTGAGCTTTTTCCACTTGGCCGCCATCTCCTTCGCCTGCTCCGGGATCTTCGTCCCCTTCGGGAACTTGGGCCTCAGCTCCTTGCAGAACTCCTGCCACGCCCCGAACCGGCGCGTCTTCTGCTTCTTTTTCTTCACGACGAGGAGCTCGTCGTCGGAGTCCGGCTCCGGCGGCGGGTTCGCGGCGATCTCGGCGAGGTACTCCTTCTTGGCCGCCTCCGCCTTCTCCTTGTACTTCTTCTGCTGCTTCTCCCCCAGGCTTCGCCACTCCTGCCCGAGCTTCTTCGCCGCCTCCGGGACGGACTCGTTCTTGTACTTGTACCTGTGCTCGGCGCAGAAGGAGAGGTACGGCGAGAACCTCCGCGTCTTCTTCTTCTTCCTCTTCTTCCTCTTGCGCGCCTTGAGATCGTCTTCGCCGTCGGAGTCGCTCTCCTCCGCGCGGTTCGCGTCCTCCTCGGCGCACTGCTTCTTGTACGCCTCGCGCTTCGCGAGCGCGGAGGTCTCGTACGGCGCCTTCTGCGCGGGCGTGAGCGCCTGCCAGCGCTCACTCATCACCTTGGTCTGCTCCGTCATCTTCAGGTCGGTGAGGTTCGGCCTCTGCGCGGCGCAGAACTCCTGGTACCCGCCGAAGCGCTTCGTCTTGCGCTTCTTCTTCGCCTTCTTGCCAGCCTTCGCCGGGAGGTCGCCGCCGAACGGCCCGGCGCCGAACTCGAGCCCGCCGAACGCCTTGCCGATCGCCTCCAGGGCGCCGTCGAGCTTCTTCACCGCCGCGCGCGCGACGACGTTGCCCTTGACGTACTTGATGCACTGGCGGATCTGCTCGCCGACGTCGAGCGCGAGCGCGCCGCCGGCGGCGAGCGCGGCAGCCTCCTCGGCTTTGCGCTTCCGGGCGCCGTAGGGCGCGCGGAGGAGCTGCGAGAACTTCATCACGAACGCCGCGGTGGAGCACTCGACGACGTTCTTCATGGAGACCTTGGCGGGGTCCTCGGCGGGAGGCTCGGCGGCGAGGGACTCGCACGCGGCTTTGAGCGTCGCGGCGACGGCGCGCACGGCGGCTTTGTCGCCCTTCGCGCCGACGGTGTGCCACACCTCCTCGAGCGACGTCGGTTCGCCGCCGCCGTCGCGGAACTTCTTGACGGTCACGGTGGCGACGCCGTGGTCGATCTTCACCTTGTGGCCGGCGACCTGAGCCTCGCCGCGACGGCGGGAGAGGGAGAACTGCGAGGAGGACGACGAGAAATCGACGACGGGATGGGTCGGACGGGTGGCAGTGTGAGAAATTTGAATTGCGTCGAGCGCTCGCGCGTGGCGAGGCCGCCCGAGGCCCGCGGTCGGCGCGCGCGGAGGGTCCGGTCGGGCGGCGCGTTTCGTCCGTCGCGTCCTCGTCTCGTCTCGGCGGCGTCGTCGCGCGGGGAGGGGAAGGGTCGCGGGTGGGAAAAACGTTCGCGCGTTCGAATTCTCTCCGCGACGCACCTGCACGACCGCGAGGCGGTTCGGGATGGTGGAGATGCCGACCTCCTCGAGCGCGGCGTCGACGTCTTCCAGGGTGGGCACCTCCATGATCGCGCCGAACTTGTGGCAGTTCTCGTCCGTGTTCTTGAGCGCGACGCGCACGTCCACGGGCCCGCTCGGCGGGCCGTCCAGCGTGGTGGCCCCCGCGAAACGCAATTCCACGTTCACGGAGTGCGGGAGGTACGACTCCGTCCCCTCGGAGGCGCTCGCGCCCTTGAGACATTCGTGCGGGACGAAGTCATCGCCCGTCTTGGGGACGTGCTTCAGCTTGCGCTTCTTGAGGTCCGCGGCCGATGCCGGGCGGTAGAAGATCCGATACTCGTGCTGCCCCATGGTGGCGCGGCGTCGACGTGCGCGCGCGTCGAGGGGAATGCGGGCCGCGGCCAATTATGAGCGAGCAACGACTCTTTCGCGACTAGGGTAAAATCGCGCGCGCGTTCGACGAATCACGAACCGAAACGCCGTCAAATTAATCGAACGGATATTTTCCGGCCCGCGCCCTGATCTTGGTGCGCTGGATAATCCGTATCGGCCCGACGGGAAAACCCGATCGTCGATAACTTTGCCGCCCTCGGAGCGATCGGGGTTGCACGTCATCAGCTCGCGCCTCGTCACTCGTGATGTCAGTGATCTCAGCGGACGCGAGGAAGGCGTCGGTCCATTCATTCGGCACCTCTCCTCGGGCGCGCGCTCGTCCCGTCCCCCCCCGCCGCGCGCCTCCGTTTCGCGCGCCGCGCGGATCCGATGTCGTCGCGCGCGTGCTTCGCCGCCGCCGGCGCGGCTCGCGTCTCCGCGTCCGGCGCGTCGCGTCGCGTCGCGCGCCGCGGCTCGTCGCGGAGGCTCGGCGCGTCCCTCCTCGTCTCGGACGACGCGTCCCGATCCTCCCGGCGCGCCGTCGTCGCGTCGCCGTCCCGCGCCCGCCCCCGCCGCCGCGCCGCGGTCGCCCCCGCGGCCGCTCTCCCCGCCGAGGTCGGGTCGGTCCTCTCGCAGTTCCCCGCGTTCCTCGCGGACTCGAGCCCCGGCGTCGTCCCCGCGGCGGGGTTCAACACCGTCGTGTTCACGCTCGGCATCGGCGTGCTGTTGCGCGGACTGACGTGGCCCGGCGTGCTCAACTCCTGGATCCTCGGCGCGACGGTCATGGCGGCGTTCGGCGTCCGGGGCTACCTCCTGGTGTGCTTATACTTCATCCTCGGCAGCGCGGTGACGAAGCTCAAGCTCGAGCAGAAGCAGAGGGAGGGCATCGCGGAGGCGCGCTCGGGCCGCCGCGGCGTCGGATCCGTGTGGGGCAGCGGCGGCGCCGGCGTGGCGTGCGCCGCGCTCGCGCTCCTCGCCGCGCCGCCGGGCGCGGACCTCTACCGCCTCGGCTTCGTCGCGAGCTTCTGCTCGAAGCTCAGCGACACGTGCGCGAGCGAGGTGGGCAAGGCGTACGGCAGGACGACGTACTCGTCCGTGCCGCCCTTCCGCGCGGTGCCGAGGGGGACCGAGGGCGCGGTGAGCCTGGAGGGCCCCCTCGCGGGCCTCATCGCCGCCGCCGCCTTCGCCCTCGCCGCGCTCGCCGCGGGGCAGGTGGACGCGAGGGGCGCGGGAATCGCGACGCTCGCCGCGTTTGTCGCGACGACGCTGGAGAGCTGGGTGGGGGCGACGACGCAGGGGGAAGAAGGGTTCGAGTGGCTCACGAACGACGTCGTCAATCTCGCGCAAATCACCGTCGCCGCCGCCGTCGCCATCGCCGTCGCCGGCGCCGGGGGGGGGCGTGAAGCGCGGGAGTATCGGCCAGTGCGCACGCGGTGTACTTGTGGTGAGAAAGAGACGACGATTCATTCGGGCGGGGCGGACGCGGCGTGCGAAAAGTGCAGTCATCGAAACAAAAGGATCCGTCTCCGACCCCACTCCTCTTCCCGCGTCCTCTCTCCCTCTCCCGACGCGCGCGTGTTTTTTTTATTGTCATCCGCGCGCTCGAACGCGTTGTCGGCTTCTCCGATGGAAGACATCTCAGAGCTTGGACCGGTCTGGTCCTTTGATGGGTCCCTCCGCGAGCGTTCGGTTCTGCACGGCGCAGTCCTCGAGGTAGGGGCACGGGTTGTAGATGCCGCCGTACATGGTGCTCCACCGCCTGAGCTTCTGCGCAATCTTTTTCGCCCCGACCTGGTCCGCCCAGTGCACGACGCCGCCCCGGAACGCGGGGAAGCCCATGCCGAGGATGGCTGCGACGTCGAGGTCGCCCGCTCTCACCACGACGCCCTCCGCGAGGCACCGGCACGCCTCGTTCACGACGGGGAAAAAAATCATCTCCACGATGTCGTTTTGCGTCAGCGCCGCCGCGAGGGGCCCGAAGGCGCTCTGCTTCAGCCGCCCGCTCGTCTTCGCGCTCTGACGCGACGCCTCGAGCAGGCCCTTGATGCCGTCCGGGTCGGGAATCGCCCTGCGCTTGGCGTCGAAGGCGTAGAATCCCGCGCCGGATTTCTCTCCCAGCCTGCCCGACTCCATCAGGCTCGGGATGATGCGGCTCTCGTACACGCGCTCCGGGAAATCCTCCACGAAGTTCTTCCCGACGTGCACGCCGATGTCCGTGCCGACGAGGTCGTTCAGGCGGAACGGACCCATGGGCATCCCGAACATCCGGATCGCGTTGTCGATCGCGTACGGGTCGCACCCCAGGTCGAGGAGCAGACACGCGGACATCGTGTACGGGAAGAAGACGCGGTTCACCGCGAAGCCGGTGCAGTTGCCGACCATCACGGGCGTCTTCTTGATCTGCTTGGACAACCCGAGGACGTCGCACAGGACCTGGGGGGGCGTCTTGTCCGTGCGGATGATCTCGAAGAGCTGCATGACGTGCGCGGGGGAGAAGAAGTGCGCGCCGACGATGCGCTCGGGGGCGCGCATCTTCGCCGCCACCTTGGTGACGTCAATCGTGGACGTGTTCGTGCTGAGGATGGCGTCCGGGCGGCAGCTCGCCTCCAGATCCGCGAAGATCTTCTGCTTCAGGTCGAGGTTCTCGATCACCGCCTCGATCGCGACGTCCACGTCCCTGAACGCGTCGTACGACAGCGTCCCGTGGCACAGCGAGAAGAGCTCGTCCGCCCGCCGCTGCGTCATGCGCCCTTTCTTGACGTTGCTCTGCAAATTCGCCCGGACCCGCCCCAAGCCGGCGTCGAGGAACTTCTGGTTGATCTCCTTGAGCTCGACCCTGATGCCGTTCAGCACGCACGCGGTGGCGATGCCGCTGCCCATCAGCCCGCCGCCGACGACGCCGACGCACTTCGCGGCGCGCGGCTTGAGGCCGACGTCCGTGACCCCGGGCACCGCCGCCGTCTCGCGCGACGCGAAGAAAAAGTGCACGAGGCCCTTGCACGCCGCGCTCGACACCGCCTTCGCGAACGCCTCCTGCTCCACCGCCAGGCCCGCGTCCGCGCCGCGCGCGACCCCGGCCTCGACCGCGTCGAGGCACAGCCAGGGGTGCGGCATCACGGACTTCACCTTCTTCGCCTGTCTCCTCGCGGCGGCGAAGATCTGCTTCGTCTCGGCGTCGGCGCGCGGGAGCTTGTCCGAGCGAAAGCTCGCCATGGCGCGCGGCTTTCGCTTCTCGGCAATGTCCCTCGCGAGCGTCATCGCCGCGGCGAGGAGGTTCGAGGCGGGCGCGATCTCGTCCACGAGCCCGAGCTTCAGCGCCTCCTCGGCCGCGATCGGCTTAGACTTGAGCATCATCTCGAGCGCCTTGGGCAGACCGACGAGTCGCGGGAGCCTCTGCGTGCCGCCGAAGCCCGGGATGACGCCGAGCTGGAGCTCGGGGAGGCCAAGCTGCGCCTTCGGGGTGGCGACGCGCGCGTTGCACGCCATCGCCACCTCGAGGCCGCCGCCCAGGGCGAGGTTCTCGATCGCCGCGACCGTCGGTTTCGGGCCCGCCTCGACCGAGGCATTGAGGACGGCGTTGAAGTCGGACATGTTCTCCACGGGTTTGCCCTCCGTCCGCGCGCGGAGCTGCGTGATGTCGAAGCCGCCGCTGAACTTGCCTCGGGCGCCGGTGACGACGATCGCCTTCACGCGAGCGTCCGCGTGCGCCGCCGCGAATTTCTCCTTCAGGCCCTTGAGGACTGGTGCGCGGAGGACCACGGACCGGGGATGGGAACGGGGGGTCAGGAGGCGGCGGGGCGCGGGGCGGGGCGGACGGATAAAATTAGGGTAAGATCGGCGAGCCGAGAAAAGGTAACAACAAAAGGAGGGCGCCGGCGGAGGAGCGCGCGCGCACCCGGGATGGCGAGCGCGTTCACCGGGGGGTTGCTGATGGCGATGATCCCAACGTCCCCGCTCACGTCGAGCGTGACGGGAGAGTTGGAACCTCGCCTCGACATGGAAGCTTCCGTCGCGAGCATCTGAGGAGCGGCGCCGGGCGAAGTGACGTCTCGGGGGGCGCCGCGTCAGAAAGCGGGGGGCGACGCGGGCCGGCGGCAATCGGCGGCGAACGACTCGTCGTTTCGGGTCTGTGATGAACTTCGTCTCCACGTCTCGACGCACGTGCTTTTTCCGAGGGTGGCGCGCCCCGAGCGTCGGACGCGAAGACGGTAAAATGATTTTTTTTTCTCATCACAGGCGCTCCAGGCTGATCACGCGGCGGCGACGCCCCCTCTTCTTCGGACGCTCTCTTCACTTCATCCCGTGCGACTTCATCGCCTTTCGCTTTTCCGCCTGCCCCTCCTCCCTGTACCTCTTCTTCCTCGTCTCCCTCTGCAGCGCGTCCCTCCACGCCTGTTCCTTCGCGAGCTCCTTCCCCCTCTGCTTCCTCCGCTCCGCCTGCTTGATCTTCGTCTTCTCGCTCCGGTCGTTGCGGATGGTGTTGAGCTGCTGCACGAGCGTCGCGAGCCGCTTCTCCTCCGGCTCCATCACCACCGCGCGCCTCTGCTCCAGCGTCGACCGCTTGCGCGGGGCCTCGATCTTGGGCTTGGACTTGAACGGCAGCGCGGCCTGGAGCTGCTTCGGCACCATGAGCCGGTTGAACACGCGGTTCGGCCTCTCGACGGGTTTGTAGATGGAATCCGGGTTCACCGGGATGGGCATCGATCGCTCGTACCGCAGCTGCCCGACCGTGCGCATGCCCTGCCACGCGCCGCCCCTCGCGACGAGGAGGCTCGTGACCGGGTTGTAGTACCGCGGGATGTCCACCCTGACCCACCCGCGCAGGAACACGATGTCCGACAGGAGGAGCTTATCCTCGAACGACGCGCGGAAGACGCCGTCCTCCGTCGCGCGCGTCGGGCCTTTTTCGTCGGCGCCTCTGGCGGCGCCGCCCTTGAGGTTCGACCCGGGTTTGACCGCCTTCTTCACCGTGCCTCTGATCCCGGAGACCGTCCGCAGCGTCGCGCCCTCGAACTTCGCCACCTCGAGCGCGGAGTTGAACATCCCGGACACGAACGCGGTGTTCTTGAACACCTTGCTCGGCGTCCCGACGAGCTTGAGCTTCTTCATCACCTTCACCGAGTGGTCCACCTCCAGCACGACGGCGGTGGCGGCGACGCGGAAACTCGCGAGTTTGTTCGACAGCGACTGGAACGCCACCACGCCCGTGTTCTGCGGGACCATCGGGCCGAAGATGGTGGCGTGGCAGTGCATGTGCTCGGGCGTGTACTTGATCATCCTGTGCCGCGAGTTGGCGTCCTGCATGCTGTACACCGGGAGCGACTGGAACCGCCGCCACCCGACGGAGAACACGAGCGGGTCCTGGTTCTTGAGCGTCTTCCGGTGCCACCGGTGCTTCTTCAGCCGCAACTGCTGGTACCCCATCGCGTCCTCCGACGGCAAGAGACCGCCCACGAGAAGCGGCCGGGACGGGTCGAAGTGGTCCACCCACTCGTGCGGGACGCCCCTCAGCACCAGCCTCAGGTACGCCCCGGGGCGGAACCCCTCCAGCGCCTCGCGCGTCGCCTCGGGCATCCGATCCAGCTCCCGCCGCGTCCTCGCCATCTGGTCCTGCATCTCGCCCTTGACGAGGTCGAAGTACGACGCGGGCTCCTCCTCGTCCGCCGCGCCGTTCGCGCCCCGCCCGAACCCGCCCCCGAGCTTCTTCCCCCTCCCGCCCTCGCCGCCGTCCGCGAGGAACGCCTCCTTCTTCGCGATCTTCGCCTCGCGGCGGCGCCGAGCCGACGACGTCGACGCGCCGGAATCCGAGTCCTCGTCCTCGTCCTCGACCTCGTCCTCGTCCTCGTCCGACGCCCCCCCCGCGTCGTCTTCGTCTTCGTCTTCGTCGTCGGACCCCCCGCTTTTTTTCCTCCCCTCGGACCCCGTGAACGTCTCCCCGGTCTCCAAATCTTCGAAGTCGCCGTACACGTCCCCGTCGCTCCCTTCGCCGGCGTCCTCGGACCCGGAACCGCCCCCGTCGGCCCCGCCCCCCTCCCTCGGCTTCGCCGCCGACCGCTCCGCGGCGGCGGTCCAATCGCCTGTGACGAACCGATTGCGCAGCTCCGGGTCCTCGAGGTCGAGCGCGGCGCGAACCTCGCCCGCAAACTTAGACGCGTCGAACGCGTCCCCGAGCGCCCTCCGCGCCGCGTGGGCCTCGCCGGGGCGCTTGAACAACTCGTCGTCGGAGTCGGAGTCGCCGCCCCGAGCGTTTTCGTCGTCGTCGTCGTCGTCGTCGTCGTCTTCGTCGTACACCATCTCCGCGAGCGTTTTCGTCCTCGCGCGGTTCGAACGCTCGGTTCCGCCGGAAGAGCCGCCCAGACGCGATTTCCACGCCGCCGCGCCGGCGCCGAGCCCCTCGTCGTCGTTCGCCTCCGGGTCGTACCCCAGGTCGTCGTCGCTGTCGGCGTCCTCGTAGCCGGCGCCGCCTCCGCCCTCGCCCGCGCGCGAGGGGTCGTCGGCGCCGTCCTCCGCGGGACCCGCGGGACCGAACACCGCGGCGCGGCGCCTCCGCCCCCTCGCCGCGTCCGCCGCGCGCGCGCCCCGCACGCCGGCGTCCTCCGAGCCCGAGCCCGAGGCATCCGAGGCATCCGAGTCAGCGTCCGAGTCAGCGTCGGAGTCCGCGTCATCGTCCGCGTCGCGCGGCTCGTCCTCCTCGTAGTCCCCCCTGAGCGCGCCGCCCCCGCCGAAGAGCGTGATCTCCGAGTGGGCCAGCTTTTCGTCGAGCGCGAGCTTGGCGTCCTGCAGCCCGTGGACCATGCCGACGCCGACTCCCTCGTCGCCGTCTCCCGCGATCGCGCCGCCGGGAACCGGCGCGCCCGTCTCCACGCCCCGCGCGGTCTCGCCGCCGCCGCCGTCCTTCCCCGACGTCGTCGTCTGCTGCCTCCTCGAGAAGTTCACGTTTCGATCGTCGACCGAGATGTACACGGCGTCTTTGTCGTAGAGCAAGCCGCCGACGTCCGACATGGGCGCGTACAGAAGCTTCGCGCGCTCGTCGAGCTTCCGCTGCTTCTTCTCCGCGCTCGGGAGCGGGCACGGGTCCGGGAGCTGGCTCAGGTCCGCGACCGCGCAGTCCCCCACCCCGGCGACGTGCACCAACTGGCCCCTCTTCAGGTTGCACCCGTGGAGCCATCCGTACACCGCGACGTCGCGCGGGCACGCGGGGTTGTCCGCCACCGCCCCCGGGTTGGTGACGTCCTCGAACCGGTCCCCGACGACGTAGGGGTGGCTCGAGCGCCACGTCAGCGGGCGATGCTTCGAGGTGCTCACGAACCGCGCCAGGTTCAGGGTGTCCCGCTTGTTGTACCGCCCGTGCTGCATGCCGCTGAGGTAGAAGAGCTTGGCGCCGTTGTAAATCTCGGACCAGAAGCGCGCCTTGAGCGTCTTCTTCTGCTTCTTGAGTTTTTTGGGGTCGTGGAACGCGTCCAGGTGCGTCAGCACGCCCATCACCTTCGGGAACCCGTGCACCTGCAGCACGTTCAGGAACTCGAACGTCTCCATCTCGAACCCGTAGCTTCCGTCCACCAGCAGAAGCACCAGGTCCGCCAGCTTCGCGGCGTCGACCATGTCGTTGAGGTCGTTGCGAACCTCCACGAACTGGATCCGGCGCTTCTTCCCGCTCACCACCGTGATGGGGCCCTTCACCTCGCTCAGGCTGTGCCGCGTGTAGTGCTTGACCAGGGACTTGATCACCGTGGTCTTCCCGCACCCGGGCGGGCCCTGGACCAGGACGACGAAGGGGGGCGGCTCCTCGGCCTCGCGGTCCAGGATCGGCGCGCGGAGTTTCCTCTGCTGCTTCTCCGCGGCCATCGTGCGGGCCTTGCGCGCCTTGGTGGAGGACTTGAAGATGAACGCGCGGGGGTTGTTCCCCTTGGGCTGCGCCGCATCGCCCTTCTTCTTCTTCTCGTTCGCCTTCTTCTTCTTCGCCTTGGCGCCCGCGCGGGGGGCGCGGTGCTCTTTGCTCGGCGGCGCGGCCGAGCCCTCCATCGCTCCCGGGCCCGACGATCACGCCGCTCCCGGGGGCGAATCGAAAGGCGAGACGCGCGGAAGCGCCGCCGACGCGAGCGCGCGAGATCCCAGCGCCGACGCGAGCCTCGAGCCCGGGCGCGCGCGTTCCGCGAGCCGTCCGGGAGCGCGCGACCGCGTGCGCGCGCGACGCGAGAGGCGGCGCGGGCGTGGAGGGTGCGCTCGCCGACGGACGCGAACGACCACCCGCGCGCGTCGGTCTGCGCGTCCGCACCGCCGCCGCCGCGCACTCGTCCTCCGCACTCGGCGTAGTCTGCCGCTGCTGAAATGACTCTCCGCGCGCCGCGCGCCACGACTGGCGTCCGGTTCGCAGGTAGATCTGAGACTTGTCGGCTCTCTCGCTGGCGGACAACTGCCTCCTCCTTATCCAGCCCCGTGACGTCACTCACGCCGCGCGCCTCTCCTCGCCCGCGCCGTTCCGATGCCCTCCGCGGTCATCCTCGGCGGCGTCCCGGCGTCGCCCGCGCTCGCGCGGCGCGCCGCCTCCCCCCGCGCGCTCGCGTCCCGCGTCGCCCTCCCCGGCGCGCGCCTCGGGAGCGCCGGGTCGTGCGTCCTCGCGTCCTCGCGCGCCCTCGGTCGCGTCGCGCTCGCGCGCGCGACCCCGCCGCCCCCTCGCGGCTCGTCGTCTCGCGCCTCCGGCGCGGCGTCCGCCGCGGGCGCGGCGAGCTCGGACCCGCCGCCCCCTCGCGCGTGGCGCGGCGACGTCCCGCCGCAGAGTTCCCTCCCGACGCGCCCCGACGGGAGCGTGGATTACTCCTCCATCGACGCCTCCCCCGTCTCCAAGGTGCTCATCCGCACCATCCGCGGCTTGCTCGTGGAGGAGGTCGGCAAGGACACCGACCCGCGCCCCTGGGACGTGTTCGACGCGGTCCTGACCCCCGTGCGCGAGGTGAACGACATGAAGGGCACCGCGCGCGACGTCACGGTGAGGGCCAAGCGCGTCTTCGCCGGCATCTTACCCGCGCTCTACATCGGGTGGGTCCCGCCCATCTGGAAAAACGCCATCCGAAAAGTCGCCCCGCAGTGGGCGAGCAACTACGCGTTCGTGCTCGTCTTCACGACCCTGTTCCCGTGGCTCATGGGCCCAATGGAGGGCATCGACCACGTGAACGTGAAGGTGCCCGAGGCGCTCCGAAAAGCCTTCAGGTTCCTCCCCGAGTCGGTGAAGGTCCCGCAGGCGATCAAGGCGGAGCGGTGCCGCTTTCTGGAGCAATCCGGGTGCGCGTCCGTGTGCGTCAACTCGTGCAAAGCCCCGAGCCAGGAGTGGCTCGGGGAAGACTTCGGCATGGACCTGCACATCCAGCCCAACTACGACGACCTGTCGTGCCAGTGGAAGTTCAACGTCAAGCCCCCGCCGCTGTACGAGGACGCCGCGGTGATGGTGCCGTGCTTCGCCAACTGCCCGAGCGAATACAAGGGCGAGAAGGACGCGTTCCGGCAAGCCGCGCGGGTACGATCGGGCGTCGGCATCGTCGACGGCGTGGACACGTACACGGGGGAGACGCTCGAGGCGATCGCGAGGCGCGCGAGCGCCGCCGCGGTGAGCGACGCGGCGATGGTGGCGCCGATGAGCGCGGGGGGGATGGCGACGGACGGGACGGCGGCGAGCGAGGAGGGGTTCGTGGAGCGAGTGGACGAGGTCAAGGCGGGGGGGAAGTGCTGGAGCGTGGACGAGAGCAGGGAGTGCATGGGCGAGGTTGGGGGGAAGAAGTGAGGAACCAAGAAGTGGGAGAGGAGGAGAGGAAGGAGGAGAGGAGAGGAGGAGGCGGAGAGCGTCGAGCGACGGAAGCGGTCGAGTCCGGAGTAGTCAGACGCGTGTCGTCAAGCGTAAATTCCAGCCAGCCCGGGTGCGACCGACTGTCGAACCGGGCGACGTACCGATTGGTTCGCTACCGTCTACTGGTCTCGGTCGTCAACTCCGACACGCGCGCGGGTCGTGGGTCCCTTCCTCGGGCCTCCTCCCCGTTCTCTCCCCGGCTCTTCCTCAGACCGATCGGCGAAGTTCGGGATGTCGCG
>MDSW01076333.1_pt1 | contig 14648 bp, 2 predicted proteins | sample 811171 | NCBI WGS metagenome assembly MDSW01 (sample SAMN05326641, study PRJNA326480) | marine metagenome | isolation source: seawater | place: Atlantic Ocean: North West | collected 2012 | reverse complement strand
TTGTTTGCATTTAGAATTCTAAATTGATCTGTTACAATTGCAGCCATATCATTAGCTTTTTTCTATATTTATACTACCCAAGATCCTTTCTTAATGAACCACTGTCTCTAAGACCGAAATCTCTTCTCTGAATAGATGGGTAAGTCGTTAATCCAGAGTCTATTGTTAATCCAGTTACTCCTATTGATATAGGATTTGAACCTCTGGTAAATCCAGAAAGTCTTCCCCAAGAGAAACCACCAATTGTTGAACCAGTGGTCTCTATACCAGTAGTGTTAACACCACTCATTATATTACATGTAATAATACCAACACCAGAATTAAAGGCATTTATAAAGTAGATATTATCAACACAGGTAGTTCCAGTTGCAACAACAGTAGAGTCATCACTTACAACTGAGGTAACACCATGTCCAACTTGTGTTCCAAATATGTATATAGGATATCCAACTTTCAAATCAGTAAGAACTGAATTTGGATTATTTGTTAAATCGGCACTTATATTAAATTTAAGTGCAGTTGGATGTCCGATTCCACCAGTAACACCAATACCTGTAATGGCACCATCAAATCCTTGAATAGTAGTGATAGTGTCAATATCTTCTTTGATTGCATTAGGAAGTGGTGCTAAAACTTGTGGAACAGCAACATTTGTATATCCAAAACCAGGATTTGTTATTGTTGTCCCTGTTATCACTCCATTAGTGATTGTTGCAGTTGCAGTTGCAGTTGCTCCAATACCAACTCCTATGGAATGGGGAGCAGATATTGAGATAGATGTTGTAGCACCAACATATCCACTACCACCATTTGTGATAGAAAGTGAAGATATTGTGCCAGCAGCTGAAACAACAGCAGTAAATCCAGCAGCAACAGGACTTGTTGCTCCAACTATCAACCCTCCAACTACAATATTACTCAAAGCAGAGAAGTCTTCTTCATAGTTGAAGAATTTTGCATTATCAACAAACAATTCATTATCAGTTGTTGAAATATCGTCAATAATTTTACCAGTTGGATATACCTGTGATTCAATAGAATCTCTTGATTTAGATACTATTTCACCATTTACCTTTTTGTCTATCTTCTGTTTTATCCAATTAAATGGTTTATATGTTGTCTCATTAACACCCAATCCTGTGTAAAGATTAGTTTCTACTTCATCAGATGCTATGATATTAAATATGGTTCTTGGATCTTGTGATGTTGTTACTCCAATTTTATTTAATTGAACAACGTCACCCGTTTTTATTGTAGGTGCTATTGACGCTCCCGCAGAAACTTGAACTGAATCAACACCAGTTGTTCCTTTGTAGAAGAATATATCAATAACATCATTAGGATCTGGTGCTTGTATGAATTCAAATGATGAACCACCATCAAATGTATAAGACTTGCCTGGTTCTTGAATCACTCCATTTACAAATATGAGTAACAGAGCATCAAGATCAATAAGTGATGAATCTGGATTATCTGGATCTATTTCAAAACTTAGTAAACTCGTATTGTAGAATATTGGGAATCTAACTCTTTGACCATCTTGTAGATCTTTTATTGAATCAATAAAATCAAATTGACCAAAATTCCAAGATGAGTACTGATCACTGAATACCTCAGTTACTGTTAACTCAAAATCATTTATTAATGATGAAGTATTTAAGAATCTATCAGTGACTAACCCAACAGGTTTAAATACATCACCTAATTTAAAGTTATATCCATTGTTATTTAATTTGAAGTTAACTACTTCATACGATGTTGAACCTATACCGACTGTGGTATTAGCAGCTCCTACTTCAATATCCACAGTAACACCAGTTCCAGTATCAGTTGTTGCACCAATACCTCTTCTAGAAACTCCAACAATTGGTAGATTTTCATAAGATGGTGAAGAAATTTGTATTTGTGGTTGTGTATAACCAGTACCTGCGTTATTAATATTAAATTTAAGCGCACCACCTGTTCCAGTATTTGTAATACCAACATTTACTGTAAAGGTATTAGTTGTAACTGCTGTGATTGCCAATGTTGAATTATGTGCTGGATCACCACCTGCTGAACTTGGAGTAGGACCAGAACGTGGATATGAGTGATCAGTTGAGAAATTATCTTGTGCACATCTGAATACAAATGAATCTGTTGCAAGACCAACTGTATTACTTACAGTTAGACCATGTGATGCTTTTGTAATTACTAAATTACCTGTTGCTGGATCATATGTAGCACCTGTAGGTGTGAGAGGAGATCCACCAGTGACTGTGACAGCATTAGTTGATGCACTTACAAATACGTGAGTATTAGATACAACTTCTGCTGTAATATCTGCGCTTGCTCCATTTCCAGATAAATCGGTAACAGCAACAGAAACAGGGTTACGATATCCAGATCCAAATGTTAAATCTGCCAAATACTCAAATGCAGTTCCTGATCCAACATATGCATGCGCTTGTGAGTCTACACCAATGTCAGTTGTGAATGTAGTTGCTGATAGTATTCCAGTTACACTAAAATCTCTATCATTTGGTATGGTTAATGATGGATTAAATACCATGCCATCTAATCTTACAAACTCATTGATGTTTCTAAATCCATGATTGCTTGAAGTTGTAACTTGAAGTTGACCTGTTAAATGATTATATTTTGCTGTGCTTATTCCAAATGCACCACCAGTGGTTGCGATACCAACAATTCCTACAATTGATCCACTTCCGTTCGTAGTTGCTTTAACTTTTGCTGGTGCTAAGTTTGCAACACCTAATCCACCAGTTGATCCAAGTGATACAATTACACCACCTCTTGGAAGTTGATTTTGATTTACATCTGTATCACTAACAATTTTCTGACCATTTGATGATGTAATTCCAGTGAATATTACATTACTCTCTCCACTGATCTCAGAAAACTCATAATTATTTCCTAAGTTGTTAAATGTAGATGGAGTTTGGAATATACCATTTAGGAGCAAAATACTACTTCCTGTTTGAATACCAATTGTACTTGCACCACCAACTCTTAATGGGTGTGTAGCAGCTATACCTGTAAAACCACTAGAAATATCGTCAAATATTCTGTTCGTACTATAATCTTGTCTTAAATATACCCTTCCATTAAATGTAGATCTGACAGGATCTAAATTTGCTTGTGTTTTTTGTGTAGCATTTGCATCTCCTTTTGGTGAATCTGTGAGATGAAGTGTGCTATCAACAATATTATAACCACCAGAGAATAATCTAGTTGTATCACCTGAACTATGATTTGTAGCAGCAGATCCTATCGCACCTCTCTCTACAACTAAAACATTCACAGATCCTGTGTTAGTTATTGGACCAACTGATGTGGTTCCTAAACCAACATTGGTTATCTTCATAAATTCATCATTTATTTTAATGATGTTATTTGATTGTATTGAGGAAATTCCAGTTACACTAAATGTAGTTTGAGTATTTGTAATGTTATATTCAAGATCTGTAGTAATTGGTGTAAATGCAATAGGTGATTGTATCACACCATCAATTGATATTAATGCCTTCTCATTTTTCTTGAACATTTCAAACTCATGAGCATTACCAGATCCTGTTCCAGTAAATGTAACTGCAATACCTGCTAATGCATCAGGACGAGATTTTGATATCTTAAATGTATCTTTTGTTAATCTAATAGCATATACATCAGAACCTAATGTGCCACCAGCAGTTGCAATTCCAGTTACTGATATACCTTCAAAAGTTGAACCTGGTACATATATTAATCTTTCACCAGTTTCAAAGAAATGATCTAAAATTGTAAATACACCAGTCGATGTATCTAAGGTTGATGTATCTGCTGGATTAAATTGTTTTTGGAATATTGGTATTGAATCACTTTGAAGTGCAAAACTTGTTTTATTAGATCTTAATCCATTTAGTGCGTCATATTGACTCAATATTATAGATTCTGTGACTGTTCCGTATTGTAAATCAGGTGGTGTATTTAATAAATCACTTTCAGTATAAAATGCCTCTGTAAATACTTGTAACTGAACACTATTAGTTCCTCCACTATAAAGAGGATCTGGGTGAAAATTAAGATTCAGGTCATTACCAACTAATGTTGATGAGAATGTACCTATACCTGATGTGCTACCAATTGATAAAAATGGATACTGAATAGTATGTGAATCGGTAGAATCATGAGCGACCAAGACTTGATGGAGAGCACTCGTTGAACCACTTGATACTCTTACAAATCCTTTCAAAGTAGAAATTTGATTTTCTAAGAATGTTGCAATTGTAGAGGCTGTTGAAACATTTGAAAACTTAGATTCTAATCTAGTTGTTTTTTCTGTTCCATCAAGTTGACCTAATAGCTTAAATCTATATGTTCCAATACCTGCTGCTGTTGTTCCAATACCAATTATTCTTGATCTAACTAAAACTTCATTTGGTTGATCATTTTCAAAGTTTAATGATAAAATATTTGAATTGATTTCTGATGTAAATGTTCCTATAAAATTAGATATGGGACCATTCTCAGTATCTGAATAAAATTCGGATATGTATGATGATGTTCCATCATGTGTTAAATATAAATCAACAAAATTAGTTTCTTCCGATGTGACATTATTTACTTCTATTGATGCAAAAAATGCATCTGTATTATCAATATTAGTCGATATTATTGTAGAAGTAGTTGCTGTTGCTACTGTGGTGTTTATACCTGATAAATTTACAAATCCTATTGATTGTGTTCCAATACCTGTTAGATTTGTGTTAAATGAAGTTTGACGTATTTTAAGATCATAATCATTATTTTCTGGATCATCTGGAGTAAATTTCAAACTTACATTATCAGAACTATCCATCTGTCCGAGAAGACTACCAAGTTTTAATGGTGAAGTATGAATTTTTGCTCTTTCAGCAGTAAATATATTTAAATCATCTTTAAATAAAATAATATCTGATATTTGAGTGTTGCCTGTATTTGGATCTCTAATTTGTACTAAGAACGTTGCGTATCTTGCGTTTATTGATAAATCTAAGAATTTAGTTAAAGTTGTAGCAGTGCTCTTAAATAATGTAGATATATCATCTATCTCTAAAACACGATTTGTCTTACACTCAATATATGGAGATAATTTTGTATTCTTTAATTTGAGGAATTTTGATTTTCCATCAATAGTATCAATATCCAAGGCAAAATCAAAGTTATTAATTGTATCAACTCTTTTTTGATCTATAAAATCTAATGCAAGAGTATCTGCAAAACTTGAAGTTGTAATACCTGCACTAGCACTAGATGATATTCCTACATCAGCAAAATTCTTTAATCCACTAGTGTGAAGTAATCTATTTACAGAACTAACAAGAGTTTCGTAAGTTACTGAACTTTTTACACTATATGATAAATTTTGATAGTAATCATTATCTGGTATCAACTGATAATCTTGACTTAATTTTCCTATATCATCATTCCAACCTTGATCTTGTCTTAGTGAATAATTAATATCAAATCTTCCAGAATTTTTTGATATTGTGTTAATTGTGGCTATGTTACCAGAAATAAACCCTTTTATTAATTGACCAGCAACTAAATTAAATGCACCAGGTGTTTCCTCTACAACTTTTATAAACTCATTAGTTGATACAGATACTTTTAAATCAACAGGGATATAAGAGGTTCCTACAAATGCTAATAATTTTTCACCTACACTAAATTTAGAAATTCCTTGGGTAATTTTGAATTGTGGGTAATCATTTCGACTTATTAGAGAACCAAAAGAATTTTGAACAGTTTTTGCAATACCAGCGTTTGAAGTAAATGGAGATATATCAAATGAAACTGTGGCAGGATTTACATTATTAACTGCTGTTACTTTAAAGAAATTAAATCCATTATCGACAGAGTTAAATCCATTTCCAGTATCACCAAATTTTTGAAGACCTTCAACAAATATTTCCTCATTTACTTCAAACGGTGGAACGGAGAAACCTAATATTGGAGTTACAAGTGTGCAAGTTACAATACCAACTGCTGCATCATAAACTAATTTACTTACAGTTGATCCATTATCATTATCTGTTGCAAATATTTCATGAGTTACTGACTGCAATCCCTTGGGTGGAACAATAACTTCTACGTTACTTAAAGAATTACTTGCAACTGTACCAGTTATTGTTCCTGTGGTATCTTTAATTCTAGTAAGTGGATTAATAATTACTAAATTAGGAGTTGATGTGTAGTTTTTACCACCATCAATTATTTCAACATCTGTAATTGTGTCAGAATTAATTACTGATACAACAGGAGAAACAAATGCTTCAGGTTTGAGTGTTGGATCTGATGAATATTCAAAACCTGGATTTAGAATTCTAATATCATCTACCCTATTAATTGTTGTTGAATCTGGTAATAAAGTAGCATTTGTTCCTTGAGTTGATGCAACACTTACAAAAGAGGGTAAACTGTCATATCCAACTCCACCAAAATCAATATTTACTCTATCAATAGGACCCTTTGCCCTTGGTGATTTTGTAGAATATTTTAATACACTAGTCTCTGTTGGTGTATATGATAATTTTTCTGGGACTTTTGGTATTGATATACTAAAACTTGTATAAGATGCACCAACAACAGGTGGAACATTAAAGATTGAATATTCACCATCATAATCACTATTTAAATAATGAATTTTGTTATAATTAATAACATCAGTATCAGATGTGCTAATAAATCCTGATTTCTTAATATTATAGTAAAGAATTGATGGGTTACTATCGGAATAATTTAATGTAACTGTTGCTGTTGATGTAACACCAACTGTTCCAACTCCTATAACTTGTAAGTTAGTTGTATTTCCTACTGATACAAATTGATTCTTATAATCTTTGTCATGGTAAATGTTAAGGTCATATCCAAGTAAAGATGAGTGTCCTACTCCAAATACTAGGTTATTATCTCTTATAATCGGTATTGGGGGGTTAACTAAGGAAAATTCATGTTTACTACCTGTTGCACCACCTGTTGTGCTAAGTTCAATAATATTGGCTGGATTACTTGTAACATCATTATAAGTTTCACCTAATTTAAAATTATTATCATCAACTTTGAAAACATAATACGACTCCTTATTTGTTAAACCTTCTGTTATAGAGGTTGAGATATATTGTACTTTATCACCAGTGTTTAAATTATGAGCAGTAAAGTTAAAATTATTAGTTGCAGTTGTAACTCCACTAGATGCAATATTAATTGGATTGACTAATAAATTGTGAGTATCTGAATCAAATCTAAGATCTATTTGAGTTGATGTTCCTATACCAACAGATTGATTTGGAGAAACGGATAATTTAACTATATCACTATTAAGCAAACCATGTGCAGTTGAAACAGAAACGACTGCATCAATCCTTTGCAAGGTTCCAGTTACCTTATCAAAATTACTTTCAAACAAATATTCAAAACTGCTTGTACCAACAGTTGTGTCACCTATGAAAGATAATCCGTCAGAGGTTGTAGTTAAACCAACCTGAGTTACTATACCAATATAATCCTTAGACTTTCTAATTACAAATACATCTTGACTATTACTACCTTCAGGTATATTAAACGTAGTTACCCCATCATCCTTAGAAACTGTTAATGCATATCCTACACTTGGTTTTGTTAATGTGACTCTTTGATTTGTTTTAAATGGATGATTTGGTAATCTTATGCTACGAGTTGGTGTTGATACAACACTTATCAAATCACCTAATGTTGAGGTTGCAGTTGATCCTAATCCAACAACTGTACCTACACCAACAGATTCATGTGGATTAAAAAATACTTTATCATCTATTTTTGAATCAAATACTTTTGTTTTAAGAGGAATATTAAAGAAACTAGGTATTAATGAAACTGATGTAGATATAGTATGAATACCACTTGATAATCCTCTCTTAACCCTTATTACATTATTTTGGTTAAATGTATTTAAAACAGACAATACTTCTGTTCCAATACCTATGGTGCTACCAACTGAAATATGATCTGGTATATTTGTAACGTAAATATCAGTTACAATACCTGTTGTTGCAACATTTGGAACTTCTTGGTATACAACTGTTTGTGCAGTATTAATACCAATTTTGTGTGATCCTGCAAGTCCTTTAATTTCTGTTGTACTTAAACCAGATATAACAATATTATCGTGTGCATTTAAACTAGGAGCAGTTGAAATATATGCTGCTACGTGAGTTGGATCTCTCCAAACAAAAGTTGCATCAAAAGTATCAACAGTGGTATTGATTGATTCAATTGTTTTACCAGAAACTCTGTTAACAGATATACTTAAACCACCACCATTCGTATCTGTATTATCGAATATTGCAGAATCTCCAACTTCATAATTATCTCCTGTATTGATAATTTGAATTGAATTTATTGAACCAGATGTGGTTGATTCAACAACAGATGACTGTTTAGTTATTTCATTAGATTCAACTATAAAATCATTATCTGCAAATGGATCAGAAACTTTATATGGATAACTATTACGTATTAAATCAGAATCATTAAAATTAAATGTTGATTGATTAAGATTAAAGTTTTCAGTTGATGGGTCAGTTCTATAAGTGTCTCCAATAAAGTATGGAAATTCTGGTAGTAAAGAATTAGAACCAATACCTACAAAATATGCATATACTCCATTAGGATACTCTGGTGTTCTTCCATATCTACCATTATGTTGATCTAAATCACCTGCATTAGTAAAACTATAATCTTCAACAAAAAATCCATTACTAAATTGATGTGGTCTATTAACAACATTATTAGGATCTAAAACATATCCAGAAGTCAATATTTTAACAACTGAATTATCATCATTTGGGTTACTATAACCATAAGGTCCATATATTGGATTCCCGTCATATGCCCAACCAATTATTGGTGAATGTTCAGTGCCAGTATCACCAAAGGCATCATTTCCAATTTGAGTTGAGTAACCAACAATTGAATATTGTAATTTATTATTAGTCTCAATTAATGCTTCATTACCATATCTTGCAAATGTATTAACAGTTAATCCTCTTATACTTGCTTCAAGTTTACATCCATATCCTGGTGGAATAACTTTAATATCAATTTTATCTTGTTGATACTGTAATCCACCTTCTAAAATAATTACTTCTTCAATCTTACCATCTTTAACTACTGCTCTTAATTTTGCACCAAGACCAGTTCCTATTCCTACCACCTCTAAATCGGGTGCAGAAGCATATTCTCTACCCTTTGTTTGTATTTCTACAAAAGTAATTTTACCGTCTGTTACAATCGGTTTTAACTGAGCATCCTTACCAGTTTTAATCTTTACTGATACTGATTTTTCAAGATTAAGAATATCAGAACCATACCCAGAACCCTTGTCATACAATAGAACATCAGATATTTCACCTCTAAGAACTGGTGTCGCTGTTATCACTCCAACATCAGTGTTAGCTAATTCATATTTTAAATTTAATCTAACATCTGGAAATTTAAATACTTGGAAACCTGTTCCTTGATCAGAAAACTTAATGTAGTCTTTTCTTTCAAATTCTGATGTTATTGTGCCACCAAGACCAGCATTTGTAAGTCTAAATGCGTTACTGTTTAATTTTAGTACTTGATAAAAATTAGAAGTTGTAGTAATACCAGTTGATGTTGTTAAACCAGTAATTGTAGTTGGTAATGTAGATCCTATACCAACAGCAGTTTGATATACAATTTTATCACCATTATTAAATCCATGATTATCAAAATGAATTACATTAGTTATTGTATTAATTCCTATTGGTTTAACAAATACTTGTCTATTTTCATACCCACTTCCACTATCTAATACTCGGATATCTTTTAAAGTTTTTTCATCATAATATAATTTAAATTTATGAACACCTATTTTATTAGTTGTAGTAAATCCAACAGTGTTTATACCTGCACTAAAATCACCTAATGTTTGATATAATTTTATGGTGCTTGGATTGACAACTTCTGGATAATACGTGGCAGTGTTTACAAGAGTTGTAGTTCCTAAACCAACAACTGATGTTCCCGAATCGTTACCAACAGTTCCGATACCAAGTGGTGGATTATTGTTGCGATCATAAATTAAAGGTTGACCACTTATAATATTATGTCGATCTTGAAATGTTATTGTTTCATCTACATTATCAACACCACCAGATTCTGATAGTAATCTAGCATCAAAACTTAACTCTCTTTTTCTTTCTGCTAATACTGGTTCTAATATCGCTCCATTACCATTACCACCTTCAATTGTTGCTGATAATACTCTATGAATACCAAATTTTTGTGGATCAACCTGAACTTTGGTCACACTACCAGTAATTACTGGTCTTATTAAAGCTGTCGTATTCCCGATACCTGGACCTGATAATGTAACTTCTGGTGGATTTATAACATCATAATTTTTTCCACCGTTTAATAATGTAATATTATCTAATGGTCCAAAAAATATTTTATCATTTGATTTATAATTTTTTATCTCAACACCATTAATTAACATTCCTGTTGATCCTGGATTTGTCTTTACGGATGTAGAATTTACTAAATCTGGATTAAGAGGAAATTTTTTGAATAATTTTTGTGATGCAATTTCTTGATCAACAGTTCCAACAAGAGAAAAGGTATGTGTCCCAGTTCCTGGTTGTAACGATTCAAACTCTACAAAATCTGCTATTGGAATAAATGATCTAGAACGATAAAGTCTTATTTGATTTCCATTTGATAAAACTTCAACAAAATATGAAGATTCTGGTAAATTTGGTATAACTGTTCCTTGTGCAGTATAAAATATCTCATCCCCAGTTATGAATGGCACTGGACTTGGGAAAGATAAGATACTATATTTTAGAGTGTTAGGATTATATCCAGAATTTGGTAATTCATTTCCTGCAACAGCTTCTGGTAAAATTGATTTAGGTAATTCAGTGGTTATTTGATATGATGGTAATGAATTGGATGCAACATATAAATTTTCATCCATTTCATTATAAACATTAGTTACATCTGATGTAAGAATATTCTGACCAAAATCCATGTCAGTTTTTGTACTTGAAGCACGATTAACAACTCTTCTTAAATCATAATCACGATTTGGATCTGGTAATACTGTAATATTTGATAATAATGTTAGATTGTTTATTGAAATAGTAGATGTATCTTTATTAATATTACCAACCGTACCAGTAGCAACTACCTCTTCTCCATTTTGAAATAACACCTCAATATTATCACCAATTTTTAGACTTGATTTATCAATATCACTTGTAAATAAAACAATATTGGCACCGAATATATTTTTAACTTTAAATCTTGAAGAAGTATTATAAATCCATGAATTTGCAAATATTTGTTTCTTTGTTCTATCTTCGGATGGATTTAATATTTTTTCACCAACATTTCTAACTGTTATATTTTCACCTTGTGTTAGTAAACGAATATCTGATGTTGGAACGAATTTAGATAAAACACCAGTTAATCTTAACCTTACTTCTTTGGTTAAATCACCACCTTCATAACCATAATAGTATTCATCTGATCTAATATCATCAGTTGTAGATATAATTCCTACAATATTTTGACATCCAAAAAATTGATTAACTGATTTGTCACTGTAATAGATATTTGTACTTATTCCAGATACTAAAGTACCAGTTGCTCCAAATCCTACGGTTGAATCAACGGTAATTACAGAAGAACCTACTGAAACATTTCCAATCACCTTTGTTTTGGGAGTTACACCAAATGTACCTTCAATTAAATCAACATCATTGAATCCAACAAATAAACCAATCTTATAATATACCTTTCCTCTTCTTGTTAATGGTTCAACTTCGGATATTGATGCTCTTGTTGCACTATCAGATGATTTTACGATAGTTTGACCAACTAAATGAATAGGATTGCCAGAAAGTGCCTCTGCAATAACTACTTCTCTCCTTATAAATTCTGCTGTTGATGGTTTGATTAAATATTTCTCTAAATCTAGAATTTTAGGTGTTTCATTGTATAATACGTTGAATAATATTCTAAATGACTCTTCTGTGCCTTTTGATTGATATAATGACTTTGAGTTTTTGATAAAATTACTTACATCAAGGTTATTAACAAAATTTACGTTTTCTAAACCAGGTGTAAGTAACTTTTTCGTCTTTTTATAAAATTCTTTAAGAAAAAGTGCACTTAAATTTATAACAGTTGCATCATTTTCATGATTTGTTGCTGTTGTGTCTGAAAATACTAATTCTGATGGATTATTATCTTGATGATATGTTGTAATTCCACTAAAACCACGAATACATCCTGTAAAACTATTAGTTGTGATTCCAGTATATGTTATAACCTCACTTTCAATTTTAAAAAGACCATATTCATTTGGAAATCCCTTGGTACTACTAACATTTACAGTGGTATCAGTGATTGTAATATCACTTGTTAACTTTGTTTCTCCAACAACAACTTCGGGTGTTAAATTATCTAATTTTATGTACTGGTCTAAATTATCAGTAAGGTCAATTGGACCTCCCTGATATTCTTGGGATATGTAATACTGTTTTAGAAAATCTACTGCCTTTGGACTTTCAGATATTAAAAACTCAGGTATTTGGTTTTCAATTATCTGTTGGACTTTGACTCTTTTATCAATTCCAGTGGTTATCATATTATCCTCTTACCAGTGCTCCATTTGCATAACTTGATGTAATCTTATATCCGACACCTGATATCTGTTCACCAGAAGTAATCGTGTCTTTAACCATATTTATGGTACTATCTCCAACTGCAAAACTGAGGTACAAATCTTTAAGTCCAATAACATCATTTGATTCAGGAAATGCCTGAATTTCAATAATATTATTTGATTTTTGAGTGGACGTTATATTAACTGTTGAAACTATCACCTCTCCATGAACATAATCAACTATTCCAGCAGAAGCAACAATTAACTGACCCTGTGATAGTTCATTATCACCTTTTACAATCGCTATGACACCCTTACCACTTCCATCTAATGATCCATCACTATTTTTATTAGGTATATCAGTAAAATATAATGTATCAGTTTGACCTTGAATTGTAAATCCTGTACTTTTTATATTTTTACCCTCTGGATTTATATGAAATCTATTACCATAGCATAACTCATACTGAGCAAATTGATTTGTAAGTGCTTTTAGATTTCTCCTAATCCTTACTCTTGTTATATTTGATGTAATTGCATCATCAATATTATCAATTACATTTACTAGTCTACTATATTTAAATCTTCCACCAAATTTATTAATATCAGTGGATGAACCATAAGTAAGAAGTCCATTTATAATATTTGTTTTTAATTCTGATACGGTAGTGACCTTTGATTGATCATAGTATACAAAAGAATCTAACTCAACATATAATAACTTAAGATCAAGTATTTTTTGATTGATACCAGCTAATGTATATCCTTTTAAGTTTGATAAGATAGACTGTTTATCAAAATCAGACACAAATTCACCATTTTTTGGTTTGATTGTGATAAAGACTGTTCCAAACTCTGGTGGATCAAGTTCTTCACCACCAACAACAGAAACTGACTCAGTATTAGGATATATTTGTTGTATTACAGACTCATAATCCCTTGCTGTAACTGCTCTGTATTGTGATGAATAAAGTCTAGGTGCAAAATACTTAATTGAGTCGATTGACTCTATGTTACCCCCGTTAGCTGCCGCTGAGACTGTTGTAATTGTTGGTGTAGTTGATGGTAAAGATATCTGATTTGATGAAGATGCTACACTACCAGCAAAACTAAACAGTGCAGGACCATTCCCTTCGACACCATCAGTAACTATGTAAGAAACAGTAATCACTGCTTCATTTTCTAACTTTTTACCAAATACACCATCACCAAAGAGCAATTCATACCTTTCATCAGTAATCTCTTGTATTAGATAAGTCTCTGATATATCGGTTATGTTTAATATATTGTCTACTTTGCGATATTCTCTTCCTAAACCAGTGTCAGCAGCACCTTTTACAAATACTTTAATGGTTGAAGTGTCAATGAATGAATTTTCAAGTAAAAATCTTTGATCAAGTGATCCATCTACTGTAAAAGTCTTAGTTAGATATGACCCCTGATATACAACTATGTCATTAAATGATCCAGTGCTACTTACTACATTACCATTTGCATCAAAAGTTTGAGTTGTAGTGGTTGTAATGCTTTCTGGTATTGAAAACACATATGAAGTATCATTTGCTGAACCTACACATACCAAACCAGCTTGAAGAGTGATTGTTGGAGTGTTTCCAGAGGTTGTAAAGTCAAAAGATACAGTTGCTTGAGCAGAACTTCTTGATCTGGGTACATATCCAATGTTTCTTGCAAGAGAAACTACGTTTTCACGAACAGTTGCAGAGTCTAAAAACGACTCATTCACAACCATGTTAGAGTTAAATGCAGTAATATACGTATTATATGCTAATGTGTCAATTAAAACTGAAAAATTAGATCCTTCAAAGTCAAAATCCGTAAAATCGGAGTTTGCACGGATATAATCCTTAATTGAAGTTTTAATTTGATCGAAATCGAGGTTTGTAAACTTAGTAAAAGGCATTTATCTTGTTGCTTCGAGCATGAATGT
>MDSW01163583.1_pt1 | contig 14650 bp, 9 predicted proteins | sample 811171 | NCBI WGS metagenome assembly MDSW01 (sample SAMN05326641, study PRJNA326480) | marine metagenome | isolation source: seawater | place: Atlantic Ocean: North West | collected 2012 | reverse complement strand
GGGCGCGTCGCGTCGGCGGCGGGGGGCGGCGGGGGCGGGGGCGGGGGCGGGGGCGCACCCGCATCGCGCGCGGGCTTGAGCTCGATCGCGCGCCGCTTGTCCTTCGGCATGGCGCGAGGGACCCGACGCGTTCCCGAGGCGGCGGCGCGGGTGGGAATGCCGCCGCGCGCGGATGATTTATTTTTCCACGACGAGTTCGTCGAGAATCTCGGCGCCGAGACGACTCGCTCGACGACGCCGGTGGAACAAAGTACCCCGGCGTCGCTTCGATCGCGACCCCCGCCCGACCCGCACTCGCGCGCGCGCCGCTCGCGCCCGCGCTCCCTCCCCCCTCGCCTCGCCCCCCCGCGCGGCGACCGGCGACGATGGACGCTGTCCGCGACGCGCTCCGCGCCTCCGCGTCGGTCCCCGAGGGCGCGCGCGCCGCGATCGACGGCACCGTCGACCGCGCCGCGGCGTCGCTCAGCAAGTCCGCCGCGGTGGCGATCGAGGCGCTCTCCTCGCGCCTCGCGAGCGTCCGCGCGCACTACGACCTCGCCGCCTCCCGGATCGCCTCCGCGGAGGACGCGGTGTTCTCCCCCGCGGTCGCGCGCGTCGCCCAGGTCACCGCCGCGAACCCGTACGCCTCCGCGTCCGCGCTCGGCGCGTGCGCGGTGATCGCGCTGCCGGGCGCGCGGCGCCTCCTCTGGCGCGCCACCGTCGGCCGCGCCGCGAGCGAGGAGGCGGTGTTCAACGCCGCGAGCCGGAGCGCGGAGACGCTCAGGCTCGGCGCGGAGAGCGGCGCGAAGGAGCTCAGGAGGCTCCGCGACCAGGTCCAGGCCGGGGAGGTGGAGATGCTCAGGGGGCAGCAGAAGCTCAGGCAGGCCGCGAGCAGGCTCAGGGCCCTGGTGCGTCCTTTGCCGCGACGAACACATTTCCAAATTTCGCCGAAAGTCACTGACGACCGCCTTCCGTTTTTTCCTCCCAACGACTGACAAACATCTCGCCGACGCTCGCGCGACTCTCCTCCAGAGCGACCGCAACGCGCGGGACGCGCGGCTCGCGGCGGACGTCCTGGACGACCTCCGGTCCCTCCCGAGCCGAGCCGCGGTGCAGAAGCGGACGGAGATGGGGCAGACGAGCGCCGACCTCGCCAAGGTTCGAAGGGGCGCGGACGACGCGCTCAGGAAAATCTATCGAGCGGGCGTCGACATCTGATCTGACGAGACGAAGAAAAAGATGCGACGGCGGCGTCGTCGCCGCGTAGCTTCAAAACATCGTCCATCTCTCCCTCGTCCATCCCTCGTCCCACCGCGATACGACCGCGGCGCGTGGCGCGTCACCCCTCGTAGAATATCCTGCACTCGCACCGGTCGAACACCTCCCCGGAGTCCTTGAAGGCGGTCTTGACGACCACTCGCCCCGACGCCGTCGCCGGGTCGAGCATCTCCGCCTCCCGCGTCGCCGCCGCCACGCGGGAGGTCCACGTCTGAACCTCCCCGGCGGGGACGAACCCGAAATCGAACGTCCAGCGCTCGAGGAGGACGGAGGGTGGGGAGGAGGAGGGGGGGGAGGGTTCCGACGAGCCCGGCGCCGGGGGCTCGACTCCTCCGGCGTCTCCTTTCGACGACCCGCCGCCGCCGCGCGAGGCGAGCACGACCTCCTGCTCGACGGTGAGGTCGTCGACGCGCGAGGCGTTGGAGACGAAGCGCACCTCGCGAACGACGGCGCGGTCGGACCGGAGGACGCGCGCCGGGAGGATCGCGGGGATCTCGCGCTCGCGCCAGTCGCGCGGGAACGGGTCGGCGCGCCAGAGGCACTCGCCCGTGGCCTCGTCGCGGAGCGTCATCGACTCGCTGCGGGAGGGTGGGAGGGGGACGGGAAGACGATGGATGGTGTCGGGGGCGGGGTGACGGACGTCAGGAGAACGTTCGGGTCGCGTCGGGTCTGTGGGCGCCCGAGCGCGCGCGGGGGGGGGTGGGGGGTAGCGGACGCACACGGAGAACCCCGAGGAGACGCGCGAGGCTGCGCCGTCGGAGGCCATCGCGCCCGGGGGGCGGCGTCGGTCGCGCCCCCGACGATGACGTGTGCCGGGAAAACGACGACGAAAGCACCGCCGTGATGTCGGAATAAATCATCCGTGGCGCGACACGTCCCAGGTCGAAACGTCTTCGTCACTCGGGACCCGCGCGCTCGCTTCTCCCCCCCCCGCCCCGACCATGCCCCTCCCCGCCCCCCCCGACCTCCGCGGTCGCGTCGCGATCGTCACCGGCGGCAGCCGCGGTATCGGGCGCGAGGTGTGCCTCGCTTTAGCGGAGGCCGGGTGCGCGGTCGTCGTCGCCGCCAAGACCGCGACGCCGCAGCCGACGCTCCCGGGCACCGTCTACACCGTCGCCGCCGAGTGCGACGCGCGATCGCGGAACGCCGGCGCCTCTTCCTCCTCCTCCTCCCCCCGCGCGATGCCGTTCGTCCTGGACCTGCGCGACGAGGCCTCGATCCGCGCCTGCGTGCGCGCGACGATCGATCGGTTCGGGCGCGTCGACGTCCTCGTGAACAACGCGTCCGCGCTGTGGTGGCACACCGTCGAGGAGACGCCGACGAAGAAGTACGACCTCATCCAGGCCATCAACGCGCGCGGGGCGTTCCTCGCGACGCGCGAGTGCTTACCGCACATGCGCGCCCAAAACTTCGGCCGCGTCATCTGCATGGGCCCCCCGATCCCGCGCGGGGGGAGGGAGGGGTACCGCGCGTACGCCGGTAAGACCGCGTACTACATGAGCAAGTGCGGCATGACCATGGTCGCCCTGGGCGCGGCGGCGGAGGGGGCGCGATTCGGGATCAGCGGAAACGCGCTGTGGCCGGCGACCGTCGTCGAGAGCTCCGCGAGCGAAAACTTCGAGCTCGGCGACCGGTCGAGCTGGCGCAAGGCCAGGATCCTGGCCGATTGCGTGTTGTGCTTGATCGCGGACGGGGTCGGCACGACCGGGCGCGAGTTGATCGACGACGAGTACCTGAGGACGAAGGGGGCCGACGACGAGGACCTTCGCGCGTATAGGTGCGACCCGGAGGTGGAGCCCCCGCGCCTGTTGGCCGAGGGAGCAGGTGGGGGAGGGGGAGGGGGCGGTGAGGGAGGCGGGGACTGGGACGTCAGGCGGGGGGACGTGAGGGAGCTCGGGCGGGATAAGGCGAGGAGTAAGCTGTAGGCGGTGGATTTGTATGATATTTTTCCGCACTATTGACGACTCTGCCAGCTGTGTCCTCCAGCCGTCGTCGCGTCACACCGCTCGGCGCTTCGACGCGGTCCGCCGCGGTTCCATGTCGCGCTCGCTCGCGTCGTCACCCGGCGCGGCGGTCGGTTCGCGCCGCTCGGCGGGTCGTCCCCGCCCCCCCCGCCCTCGTTCGCGGTCGTCGCGCGCGTTCGGTCGGTCCGTCCGATCCGTCTCGGCGTCGTCGTCGTCGTCGTCCGCCTCGTCCTCCGCCTCCGCGGTGGACGAACCGGCGCTGTTGCGGCGCCTCCGCGACCTCGCCGGCGACGCGAACGGCACGGACCGAAACGACGCGCAGCGCTCGGAGATCGCGGAGCTGTTGGAAGCCTCCCTCGGTCCCTCGCGCGGCGTGAGCGGCGTGGCCTCCTCCTCCGTCGCGCCCTCGCGCGTCGATCTCGCGGGCACGAGTTGGAACCTCCTCTACACGGACTCCGGCGGCAACTCGAGCGGGAAGCTCGGCCCGTTCGTCGGCGCGGTCACGCAGGCGTTCGAGCCGGAGCCCGGGAGCGGCAGGGACAAGAACGTCGTCGACCTGGGCCCGCTGACCCTCGAGCTATCCGCGACGTGCTCGGCGACGGACGACCGAACGATCAAGGTGGTCTTCGACGATCTCGCGGTGATCCTCTTCGGCGTCGAGCTGCTCAGGAAACCGTTCCCGCCGGGGCGCGCGGGGACGTGGAGGATGGCGCTGCAGGGGGAGGAGCTGAGGGTGCTGTACACGAACCAGGGCAACGTCTTCGCGCTCGAGCGGAAGAGATGAAAGATATCGAGAACCCGGGTACTACTCCGCGTATACTATCATACCGTCGTCGCGTCGCCTTCGAAGAACGTAGGTCCCGAAGGTAATACGAAAGTAAAGTACGAAAGTAATTTTCTACTCGCCTCCCCCTTCTTCGCCTCCGCCCTCGCCTCCTCGCGCCGCCGCTTCCTTCGCCGCGAGCGCGTCCCGCGCCGACCGCGCGTCCGCCTCGTCGAGCTCCTCCTCGAGCTCATCGCCGGACGCCGAGTTCGCGCGCTCGCGTCCGTACGACGCGACGCCCCCCGCCTCCTCCTCGCCGAAGATCGCCAGCCGAAGATCTCCGCCAGCTGTGTCCGTCGCCGCCATGTCTAATCCCCCGCCGCCGCCCCTCGCGTCGACGTTCGCCGAAGCATCCTTCGGATCCTTACCCCCAACCCCCAACCCCCGCGCGGAGCCGTGCTCAGGCGGCGGCTCCAGGTCCTCCGGCTCGATCAAGCCGCGCTCGATGCCTATCACCACCATCGTCCCGTCGGTGTCGATGAGCGCCAGATTCGTCGGGACGGCGCGTCGCGCGTCAAATCGCGGGGGCGCGAGGAGCGGCGGCGAAGACGAGGACGCGCGCGCGTTCGCGTCGTTCGCTCGAGGCCCCTCCTCCCCCTCGTCGCGCTCGGCGGCGCGCGGTTCTTCGACGGCAGCGGCGACGTCTCCGTCTCTCGTCTCGCTCAGCCACTCGTCGCCGAGGACGGCGAGGTCGCGGAGTCGCTTCGGGTCGAGGGCGGCGCGCGAGCTGGCGACCGGGACGGTCACCTGGCGCGTCCGAGGCGGAGGCGATGGTCGAGGCGGCACGGGCGGCGGATGCGGGTGACGACGCGCGTCGTCGGGAGGCGGTGGTGGTGGTATAGCGCCGGCGTCGTTCGCGGGTTCGACGACGGTCGGGGGTGGTCGCTCGTCCGGTTCGCGGCGCGTCGGGGCGTCGTCGTCGTTCGGGGGTCGCCTGGACGCCGCCGCGGCGTTGGGCTCGCACCGGAGGTAGTACACCCCGAGCCTCGCGTGCCATCGCGGGTTCACGTCGAACCACAGGCCGGTTCGCGCGAGGTTGACGTAGACGTCGTACGCCTCCGCGAGCGTCGCGAGCGGGGGCGGGGGCGGGGAGGCGGACGGGGCGGCGGACGGTCCCGCGGGGGCGTCCGAGGGGGGCCCCGATACGCGCGCGGCGAACGCGTCGTACGTCTGCATCGACGCGCGACGCGCGCGCGGCGCGACTGGAGGATCCGAGGGGGGCGGGATGCCTAATAGCCCGCGCGGCCGCGCGTCCCGTCTACCCGATATCGAATTTCGATCGGTCCGACGGGCGGCACCTCCCTCACCTGTCGCGCGGGTTTGAAAAATCGTCCGTCGCCTCGATCCCGCTCGTCACTTCGAACGCGCCGCGCGTCGCGCGCGTCTCCCCCCCCGCCCCTCGCGCCTCGCGCGCGCTCTCGCTCGCCCGCTCGCCCCCCGCGGACCGCGACATGGCGACCGTCGCGGACGTTCGCGCCGCGGTGCTGAAGCGCCGCGATTTCTTCCTCGCCAACGTCGAGACGTTGTCGATGAAGCAGGCGCGGCGCACGCTCGAGCGCGACCTCGGCCTGGCCGAGCGCGCGCTGGACGACCCCGAGCGCAAGGCCGCGGTGGCGAAGTACGTCGACCGCGTCCTCGCGAGCCCGGACGACGACGACGACGCGCGGACGAAGAAGCCCGAGGAGAGGAAGCGGGGACCCCCCCCCGAGGGCGGGGCCGCCGTAGCGTCCTCCAAGGAGAACCGAGCGCCGTCGCGGAGCGCGCCACCCGAGGAGAAGAAGGATCGGGGAGGGGGGCCGTCCGCCGCGAACAAGCGTCCGAGGAAAGAACCCAAACCCTCCTTCGTCGTCGAGGAGGAGGAGGAGGAGGAGGAGGAGGACGAAGGGTCGGACGAAGGGTCGGAGGACTCGGAGGACTCCGAGGACTCCGACTCGGACGACTCGGATCGGAAGCCGCGGAAGAAGAAGACGACCTCCCCCCCGCAAGTCAAACGCCCATCGTCGTCGAAGGGGAAGAAACCCTCCGCTCGCAAACCCGCCTCCGCCGCCGCCGCGCCCCTCGGGGGCGCGGTCGCGAAGCTCCGCGACGTGTGCAAACGCGCGGGCCTGACGTACCAGCACGTGTTCATGCGCGAGAAGACGGAGGCCGGGCGCGAGGCCTCGCTCCTGAAGATCCTCTCCGAGCGCGGCCTCCACCCCAAATCATCCGCCGATCAGATCCAACGCGTCCGAGCCGAGGTCGAGCTCGCGAAGGACCTCGACGGCATCGACGCGTCGAACGTCATCGAGGGCGGGCGGCGGAGGCGCGCGGCGACGGTGAACCAGTGGGGCCAGGCGATCGACTACAGGAAGGCCAACGGAGGAGGCTCGGACTCGGATTCCGACTCGGAATCCTCCGAAGACGACTCGGAATCGGAGCGTTCGAGCGAGGAGGAGGATCCGGAGGCGCTCGACGAGGAGGAGGAGAAGGGGGCGAAGGGGGCGAAGAAGGCGAACGAGACCTCCTCCGCGCGGGCGAAGAAGGCGAACGAGACCTCCTCCGCGCGGGCGAAGGAGAAGAGCGCTCCGCTCGCGTCCCCCGCCGAGGAGGGCGTGGACGTCTTCTTCCACGACGACGACTCGAGCGACGAGGACGCGCCGAGCGACGATGATAAACCGTCGTCGGCGGCGAGGAGCGAACCGGCGCCGGCGGAGCGAAAACCGGCGCCGGCGAAGACCGACGCGCCCAGGCGCGGCGCCGCGCTCCTCGACTCGGACGACGACGAGTGAGGGACGAACGAGAGGACGAGAGAACGAACGAGAGGCGGACGAACGACGAGCGCGCGGCGACGGAATTCAACCCGCCCTCGACGATTCCGTAATATACTTTCGTACCGTAGGACTACACTAGTATAATTCCCACTCCACAATCTCCCCCGAGTATTCGTCGGGCTCGCCGCGCTCGCTACGACGAGCGCGTCTCTTTGCCCTCGTGGAACGCGACGAGGCGTCGCTTGGTCGCCTCCAGCTTCGCGCGCCGCGCCTCCCTCGCCGCCGCCTCCAAACCGTCGCGAGGCGGCGCCGGCGGCGGCGGCGGCGGAATACTCGGCGGCGGCGGAAAAGGCGGCGGAAAACAAGCCGTCGCCGCCGCCGTCGGCGCGAGGCCGCCGCCGCCGCCGAGTATTCCGCCGCCGTCGAACGAACGTCGAACGTCGTACACCGATGATTCCGAAGCCAGCCGCCTCGCCAGCCGCCTCGCCTCGATCGCCTTGGCGTCGAAGTCCACGGGGCACTCCTCCACGGCGACGCCTTCTTCCCCTCGCGCCGCCGCCGCCGCCGCATTCGCCCCCGACGCTAATCGGTCGTACAACGCCGCTTTTCTCGCCAGCGCGTTTTCGCGCGCCGTCTCCGGATCCTCCTCGCGCGTCGACCCCCCGTCCGCTCGGTTCCGCGCACCCACCCCGCGGTTTCGAACCTCCCACCGCGAGTTCATAACCCCGACCCCGACCCCTCCCTTGAGAGCGAGCGCCCCTTTAGACTTCGACCTAACTCCCCGGTTACCGTCACCGTCACCGTATATACCACCGTCGCCGTTATACCCTCCGCTCCCCACGCGCCTTCTCGCTTCGACGCCGAAGAAGGTCTTCTTCTCCTCCCTCTCCCTCGCCGCGCGCGTCTTGGCGTTCGCCGTCTCCGCCTCGAGGACGCGCATGGACGCGTCCGAGACGTTCGCGATGGCGGGCGCGCGCGCGGGAATCGCGCCGCTCGACGCGCGCCACCCGAGCGAGGACGGCGCGGAGTAGTCAACGCCCAGGGAGGAGGCGTTTAGTAGGGGGGGGGCTTCTTCCTCCGCCGAGGGGTCTTCCGCCGAGGGCGCCGCCGCTTCGGGGCGAGCGACGCCGCCGTCGGCGCGATCGTCGTATTCGGCGAAGTCGCCCGAAGAATGATGAGGCGTCGACGAGTGCACTCGCCGCGTGTTGTTTATACCAGTAGACGACGAACGGCGCCGCTGCTGCGTTTGATGCGTCGCGAATAAGGGGACGCGCCTGAGCGGGTTGAAGTCTTTCTCAAACGCCGGGTCGTACGGCGCCGCCGGGTCGGTCGCGCCGTCGCCCGGGCGGCAGTCGTTGGTCGGCGCGCCCAGGCCCGCGCGCGACGGGCGGCCGCGCGCGTCGAGGCGCGGGCGAGGGGGGGCGACGAACGACGCGGGGGCGGGCGGGGAGGAGGACATCGGCGATGATGAGGGAGGCCCGTCGCCGCGCTGATGATGGCCCGCGCGGCGACGGTCGTCGTCGTCGTCGGGGGAGTTATAATGGTGGGGCCGCCGCCCGCGGGGCGCGCGATCGTCGTCGCGCGAGCGGCTCCGGGACCTTCGGCGGCGATCCGGGCGGGTCGCGTCGGCGCCGGGGGGCGTGCGCGAGCGCGAGCGACCGCGCGGGCGGCGGTGGTGGGTCGTCGCCGCGCGGCGGGGCCCCGGGGGCGGGGGAGAGCGGGAATCGTCGCGCGCGCGGCGACGTTTGTTATGCCGCGCGTCGCCGCCGTCGTTCGGCGTCGGAGAGCGCGAGCGCGAGCGCGAGGCGCCTCCGTCGCGCTCGCGGCTCCAGCTCCGACCGCGGCGGCGACCGCGAGGCCGCCGGGCGGGGGGCGGGGGGGACGGCATCGGGCCCGGAGACCGCCGCGAACCCCCGAGAGGGGGGGCGCGCGACGGGATCTGACGGGGCGGGGCGACATTTTATCATATGGCGTCACGCGCCGCGCGAGCGCCGCGTGCCGACCGCGACGAAGATCTGCTTCGTCCGCCGCATCTCGCGTTCGTTGTTAAATCCCCCGCCCCTCCCCACCGCGCACACTCTCGGCGGCCCTCCCTCCCGCGCTTCTCGGACGATGGCCTGCGTCGCGCTCTCTCACCGCGTCGCGCCTCCTTCGCGTCCCCCCCCGCGCGGCGGCGCGGCGCGCGTCTCCCGTCGCGTCTATCGGACGACGCCCCCGCCTCCTCTTCGCGCGTTTCCTTCGCGGGGGCGGCCGCGGCGCGTTCTCGGCGCCTCCTCCTCCTCCGACGACGCGTCCCCGTCGGGCGCCTCCTCCTCCTCACGCTCCCGCCGCCCCCCGCCGCCTCCGACGCTCGCCGCGCCCGATGCCGCCGCCGCCTCTGACGCCGCGACGATGGCCTCCGAGACCGTCTCCAGCCGCCGCGACTACCCCGGCCCCGCGCGAGACGATTACGCGACGCTCGCCGAGACGCTCGCGAACAACGTCGTGCTTCGGCGAAAGTTCACCATCGGCCTCAAGTGGTGGACGCCGCTCTCCCCCCTCGACGGGTTCAACGGCGTCGCGGACGCGTGCAGCCGCCTCTGGGAGAACACCGTCCTGCTGAGCGGCCTCATCGCGAGCCTCTCCGGGTTCGCCATCATCTTCCCCATCAAGGAGATCATCCACGCGGGCGGTCTGTGGTCCGTCGCGTACTGCGGGCTGTGGAGTCTCGCGTTCGCGTTTTGCTTCACCGCGGGATTCAGCGCCACCATCCTGCTCAACAAGATATGTAAGTGCGCGCCCCAGAACATGAGCCTGTGGTTCACAAAGTTCGGCGGTTTCGTCGAGGTCCCGCAGCTGTTCCTCTACCTCGGCGGGTGGGCCGCGTTCGGGGGGTGCCTGGTCGTGCTCGAACCCATCTACGGAAACGTCGAGGTTTTGATCGTCCTCAGCGTCTTCGTGTTTCCGATTTGCGGAAGCTTGGTCACCACCATCTACTCGCAGACGACGGATTTCGAAAAGGCGTGCGCCAGGGCGGCGGAAAAGTACGGAAACCAGGGAAGCGCGGAGGCGACCATCAGGGAGGCCTTCAGGCGAGAGGTCGAGGGAAGGGACGAGTGATGGTGTGTGTATGAGCGCGCTAGAGGGACGACGACGACTACTACTTCGTGATGAAAAAAAAAAACTCGCGCGAGCTCGCTAGCTAGCCCTTTTTCTTGCCGCGCTTTTCTGCGTTGATGGCCTTGGCGGCGCCGGCGGGCATGCTCACCTTCACCCCGTTCCCGCACATGATCTGCGCGAGGTCCCCCCCCGCGTTTTTCAACGCGCTGAGGCGCATCCGCTCGCGGAGCGCCTTATCGAGCGCCTTGAACGCCCTCTCTCCGTCGCGCGCGTGGAGAGAGACCCCCTTTTCGCCGTCGGCGACGATGTTGGTCGCTTTCGAATCCACGTCCTCCGCCGCCGTCTCCGACGCGACTCGCGGCACCGCGCGCATCTCTTTAAAGTCGACGGGCGCCTTCTGGCAAATCTCCGCCGCCTGCTTCGCCGCCTTGCCCTTCTTCTGCGTCCCGGGCGTGAGCTTCGCCTTGTACCTGAACCCGCGGAGCGCCGGCCACGGCGCGACGATGGCAACCGCGTGCGAGATCGCGTCCCCGGGCCCGGGCGCGCCCGCGAAGACGGCCACGCGCGACATCCGCTCGGCGTTTTTCGCCGCGAACGCCGCCGGGTCCGAGACGAACGCGGGTGAGTAAGAACCCGCCGCCGCGCGGGCGCGTTGTTGGTCTTCTCTTTGGCGCGTTCGGGCGAGTTGTTGGGTCGTTCGCGAAGAGGCAGTCGAAGAGGCTTCGCCGGGACCGTTCGGGACCGCCTCGGCGCCGCCTTCGTTCGGCGGCGCTAAAATGCCGCCTTCGCGGTCCGCCGCGGGATCCTCTTCGCCCCATACCGCGGCGGCGGTATTCTTCCCGCGCTCGCCCTTCTTCCCCTTCGCGCCGCGCTTCCCTAAACCCTTTTCCTTTTTCTCGCCCGCGGCGGCGGCGAGGGCGGCGGCGAGCTCGCGGTCCTCGTCGTCCTGGTCCGCGTACCGCGCCGCCGCGCGCTTCGCCTTGGCCGCCTTCCCGCGCGACAGCTTCTTCTTCTTCTGGGGCCCGGGTCCCTGGGGCCCCGGCCCCGGCCCCGGGAGGGTCTGGTGGGCCCCGGTCTTCGAGTTCGATTTCGCCCTTCCCCCGAAATCGTCGCGCCCCGACGAGGACGAGCGATCCTCGTCCGAGCGATCCTCGTCCTCGGGACCGTCCTCGGGACCCTCCTCGGGACCGTCCTCCTCGGGTCGCTCGTCCGTCGCGCCCGTCTCGGTTCGCCGCCGCCGCGCCTTCTTCAGGTCTCTGCGCGCCTTCGCCGAGATCCGTCCCGAGCGCCCCGACCTCTCGGGGTCCGCCGAGGGTTCGACCGACGCCCCCGCCGACGGGTGTTCCGACGACGCGCCCTCGCCTTCCCCGTCTTCGCCGCCGCCCCCCTCGTCTTCTCCCGCCGCCGGATGCGCCGGAGGGAGTGTCGGGGTCGTCGGCCCTCCTCCCAGGGAGAGCCCCGAGAGCCCCCCCGAGAGGACGTCCGCGTCCAAGAACGCGTCGAGTTTCGTCGTCGTCGCCCTCGCCCCACCCTCCGCCGCCGCGTCCTCCCCCGCCGCGTCGTTCGACGATTCGGGTCGATCGTCCCGAAAGCCGCCGCGGTCCGAGCCGACGCCGTCCCCCTCCCCAGGGCCTTCGACGCCGACTCCTTCGCCTCCTTCGCCTCCTTCGCCTCCGCCGCCCCCCTCCCCGCGGTCGTCGGCGGCGCGTCGCTCGATCGCCCTCGTCGTTCTTCTTCCCTCCTCGGGGCCCTCTTCCCGCATCACCACCTCCCCCCCCGTCCCCTCCGCGATGATGTCCGCGATGCCGCCTAATCCTAATCCTAATCCTCCGTGCCTCCGAACGCTCGCCTCGTCCGCGAGCGTGAACGCGTACGCGAACCCCATCACGAGGGGCGCGGGCGGGAGGTGGGTCCTCGGCCCCGTCGTCCACGCGACGCCCGAGGGGAGCGGGTCGCCCTCGGGGGTTGCCTTCGCGACGTCCCGAGGCCGCGCCCACCACGCGCTCATCACCGCGCGCTGGTCCCACGCGGACGAGCGGCACAGGCACGCCGCGCCGGCCATCGCGAGCGACGAGGGAGGCACGCGACCGCACCAGCCCTCAAGCACTTTCGGAAGCGCGAGACCGTCCGAGAGTTTTTCCTCCGCCGAGCGTTTTTTTTCCGAGACGACGAGTTTTTCCGAGACGAGTTTTTCCAAGGCGTCGTCAGAGGCGCCTTCGTCCGACGAAGACTTCGCCGCGGACGCCTCAGACTTCGCCGCGGACGCCTTGCTCGCCTTCACATAATACGTCGTCGGCGCCTTGACTAGGGTCGGTGGCGCCCCCTGGACGTCGGCGTGCACGTACGCGTCGTCCGGGCCCATGTACTTGAGCACGAGCGCGTCCGCCTGCGCGGCGTCCCTCGCGGAGACGACGAGGCACCGCTCCGGGGTGACGAACCAGTGGAACTTTTCGAACCACTCGGGCGCGCGCCTCACGTCCCCGGCGTCGGGGACCCGCGTCGGCACCTTCCCCCGCCGCTCCGCGTCCGCGAGGTCCAGGGCGCCGCGCCGCGCCAAGGCGGCGTCGACGGCGCCGTGCGCGTTGGCGCGCTCCGTCTTACGAAGCTTCGCCTCGAGCGCCTTGCGACGGTCGTGGTGAAAACGCGCGTTGGCGTGCGCGGAGAGCGAAAGGTCGAGCGAAACCGCGACGAGGCGGTGGCGCGAACCGTTCCGCTTTCCGCCTTTGTTTTTTTTCCCGCCGCGGCGTCGACGCGAGGAGTCGTCGGAATCGGAATCGGAATCGGAATCGCGTTCCCCCCCCGCGGCGGTGGCGGTGGCGGCGGCGGCGGACTCGTCGTCGCCCCCCCCCGATTCCGATGCATCGGATTCATCGTCGCCGCCCGACGTTTCCTCCTCCGCCTCCTCCCCGGCGCGCGGCAACGCGACCGACACGCGATTCTCCGCCAGACGCATCTCGCGGATGCTCCTCGCCACCGGGTTCCCCGCGCGTTTCTCCTCCGCGATGGTCCGTTCGAGGTCGCCCCAGCTCTGCCCCCCCGCCAGCGCCGCGTTCACCGCATTAAGCGCGACGTCTACCGCTTCGACGTTCCGCTCGACGAGCTCGGCGTGGAGCGCGGCGGTCGCGACCTCCTTCGCGAGGCTCGCGACGCGCCTGGCCTGGTCGAGCTTGACCTTCTCGGCGCGTTTTAAAGCGTTTTTCGACGCGCGGTCGCGCGCGCGAATAGCCGCGCGGCTCTCGACGGCGGCGAAGTACGCGTCCAGGGCGTCGTCGAACCCCGAGGCGAAGGGAACGATCGTTCGCTTCTGAGAGGAGGAGGTCTCTTCCTCGGAGGGCTCCGGCGGGAACGGCGAGAAGTCGACGTAGTCGGGCGCCGACGCCGACTCGACGAGCGGCGGCGGCGATGACGATTCCCCGGTCGCGCCGCCGTCCGGGGAATCGTCGGTCTTCGAGGAACCGTCGCCGGCCTCGAGGGTCCCGCGCTCGACCGTGAGGTACCCGGGGACGACGCGGCTTCTTCTCCCGGCCGGATTCGGCGTCCCGGACGACGACGACGCGTTTTGTTCACCGACGCCTTCTCCTTCCTCCTCCGTACGTTGTTCGACGTCTTCTCCTTCTTCCGAGGAAAAAGTCTCGAGGCTTTCCCGCCACTCGTCCAACGCCGCGAGCGCTTTGAACACCTTCTCGAACGCGTCGGGCGATTCGAGCGCCGCTTTTGGCGACTCGCCGCCGCCCTTCGCGCCGAACCCGGCCGAGCGCGCGACGCGGTCGACGACGCGCGGACCCAGGCCGAGGTCGCGGCACAGCGCCTCGCGGAGCGTCGCGGGCGGCCGCGACGATCCGCCGCCGCCGCCGCCGCGAGAGGACGGGGGGCCGCCCGGCCGCGTCTTTGACGAAGGTTTTTTTGAGGGGTTTTGGGTTTTTTGGGTTTGCGTTCGCCTCCCCCCCTCGACGTCCGCGGCGGCGCGAGCGGCGGCGGGTTCTCGTCGTTCTTCCCCGCCTCGATCGCCCTCCTCCGTTGTTACCCCAGCAGCACCCTTCTCATCCTCCTCCCCCTCCCCCCTCGCGGCGCCTCCTCCTCCGCCTCCCTCGAGCGCGGCTCTTAGCTTTTCTCTCGTCACCGCGACGAAGGGCCTTCGCCTCTCGAGCGGGTACGGGTGGTTGCCCAGCATCGCGAGGCCGTTATCGTCGTCCCGCACGGGCCTCAGGAGGGTCAGGATGCGGTACTCGGCGTCGGTCAGGACGAGGTTGCCCTGCGCGAAGCACTCGAGGATGAGGTGGTGCGCGTTCGGGCCCGCGCCGAAGGCGAGGTCGATCGCGCGATCGGCGCCCATCTGCGTCAACCCGGCGAGGCGCTTGCCGCGGAGGTGCATCCGGAGCTTCGCGCAGAAGGGGCTCGGCTGCCGAGCCTTGCGCTGGGCGTGGGCGGAGTTCGTCTCCGCCGCGAGGGAGGGGGACGTCTTGTCGTACGACGTCGTGTGGAACCGGACCCCGGACTCGAGCAGAAGCACGATCTTCTCCCCCTCCCCGCTCTCGGTCCGCCCGCCGCTCCGCGCGAACTTGAGCAGGAACGTGCGCTTGTCGCCGAGATCGTAGACGTTCGAGAGCCACGTCCCGAGCGCCTTCCGCCGAACCTCGCACGCCGCCGCGGCGACGTCGTGCGCGTCGAACTTGAGCTTCGGCATCGCGGAAGGAACGAGCGAGGACCCACCGCCGACGAGACCACCGCGGCGAGACGCGCGGCGAGATCTGGGGGGG
>MDSW01022196.1_pt1 | contig 14650 bp, 16 predicted proteins | sample 811171 | NCBI WGS metagenome assembly MDSW01 (sample SAMN05326641, study PRJNA326480) | marine metagenome | isolation source: seawater | place: Atlantic Ocean: North West | collected 2012 | reverse complement strand
TCATTGCCCAAATTAGAACAATTTAGTATTTTTAATGTAGATCATGCATAAACAAACTATTGCTTTAGTAGATGATGATAGAAATATTCTAACAAGTTTAAGTATTGCGCTAGAAAAAGAGGGTTTTAAAGTTCAAACTTATATTGACGGCGAAAGTGCGCTAATAGGCTTAACAAGAACACCACCAGATCTAGCTGTTATAGATATTAAGATGCCGAAAATGGATGGCGAAGAATTACTAAAAAAGTTACGAAAAAAAACTTCTATACCTGTAATATTTTTAACATCAAAAGATGAGGAAGTAGATGAACTTCTTGGCTTAAAACTTGGAGCAGATGATTTTATAAAAAAATCTGGAGGATTCTCGATTAAAGTCTTAATTGAGAGAATAAGAGTACAACTCAGAAAAAAAGATGTAGATAACTCAATTGAGGACAATAAGAATATAATTTCTCATGGTAAACTAAAACTGGATCCATCTCAATTAGAGTGTGAATGGAATGGCCATCAATTGCCAGATAAATTGACAACAACTGAATTTTTAATTGTAAAAGAATTAGCTAAAAGACCAGGTATTATAAAAGAAAGAGCACAATTGATGGATATAGCTTACAGAGAGGATACAGACATAGAAGATAGAACCATTGATAGTCACGTTAAAAGAATCAGAAAAAAATTTAAAAAAGTTGATCCTGACTTTTCAGCTATAGAAACTAGATATGGAAGTGGATATAGATGGAATGTTAGTTAATGTTTAATTATCTTTTAAAAAATCTATCAATATTAAAAAAATTTTTATTATTAAACTTAATATTTTTTTCAATAATAGGTTTATTTACATTTTTATACCTCAAAAACGTTCAGCCCAATTTAATTAAAAATAAATCATCTAATCATATTAAGATAATTAACAACACAGTTGAAAATTTGAATAGACTAGACATAAAATTTAATGAGAACGATATTAGAAAATTTTTATTTTCTACAAGGTTTATTTTTCAAAGTCTCGATAGGGTAATTTTTTTTAACAATGAATTAGATCTTATTGGTGACACTGATACTTTAGATCTTGATCCAAGATCATTTTCTTCAAGACTTGATATTATAGAATTAGAAATTTTAAATGAGGAAAAAACTAAAGAAATAACAGAGAAAAAAAATATTAATATTGGAAATGAGAATCAAGTTTCTTTAAATGATATTCTTTTTAATTATGTAGGATCTAAAAATTTTGGAATACCATTCACTTTTACTCAACAAGAATTTAATAATTTTAAATTAACAACTATAAAAAATGTTTTTAGGAATGATAAAAATATTGGTTATATAGCAATTAGTGAAAATGCAAATGATATCAGAGCTGCAATTGATGAGAGAAAAACTTTTGCAATTAGAACTGCTTTTGCTGTTGGTATTGTAATATTGATATTTTCATTTGTGCTAAATAGATACTTTTTAAAACCCATTCAAAATTTGGTCAATTATACAAACAAAATTAAGAATAAAGATCATAAAAAAATAAATATTGATAACCTTAAAATAAGAAATGATGAATTAGGCTTACTATCAAAATCTCTTGATGATATGACTTTAGAATTACAAAAAAGAATTTCACATGCCGAGACTTTTTCGACTGATCTTGTCCATGAAATAAGAAACCCTTTAGCATCTTTAAAAAGTGCCTCAGAAATCTTAAGTGATGTTAAAGATACAGATGAAAGATTGAAATTAATTAATATCTTAAGTCATGATGTTCAAAGAATTGAAAGACTAATTACAGATTATTCTCAAATTTTAAAAGATGAAGTGGCTCTTAGTAAAGAGAAATTTAAAAAGATTGATTTAATTCCAATCATTCAATCAGTCGTAGATGATTATAATAATATCCACCAAACTAAAAGAGGCATTAATATTTCATTAATTAATGATGGCAACAAAAACTATCTTATAAACGGGATTGAAAATAGAATTGAGCAGATAGTTGCAAATTTACTTGATAATGCGATTTCCTTTAGTGAAAATAATACAAACATTGAAGTTAGAATTTCAAAAGACACAGATAAACAAGTAGTTGTTAATATTCTTGATGAAGGACCTGGATTTAAGGAGAGGGATACTCTTAAAATTTTTAAAAGATTTTACAGTAATAGGCCAGATAAATTTGGACAACATTCTGGTCTTGGATTGAATATTGTAAAAAATTTAACAGATCTTCATAATGCATCTATAAGAGCATCAAATAGACATGAAAGAAAAGGTGCAAATATAGAAATTATATTTCCTAGAACATAAAGTTCTATTGATTAAATAAAATAATGTTGTTAGAAACCTCGCCATGGATGATTTTAAAGTAAAAGATATTTCTCAAGCAGAATTTGGAAGAAAAGAAATTTCAATAGCAGAAAGTGAGATGCCAGGATTAATGGCATTGAGAGAAGAGTATGGAAAACAAAAACCATTGAAAGGTGCAAAGATAATTGGTTGTCTTCATATGACAATTCAAACAGCAGTTTTAATAGAAACGTTAGTTTTTCTTGGAGCAGATGTTAGATGGTCATCTTGCAATATTTTTTCTACTCAAGACCATGCTGCAGCTGCCATAGCTAAAGCAGGTGTTCCAGTTTATGCTTGGAAAGGAGAAACGGAAGAAGAGTATATATGGTGTATTAAGCAAACAATAGAAGCAAAGAAGGGATGGACTCCAAATATGTTATTAGATGATGGTGGCGATCTTACTGCTATGATGCACAATGATTACAAAGAATTACTTAATGATGTAAGGGGAGTGTCTGAGGAAACAACTACAGGGATTAAAGCTTTAAATAAAATGGAGCAAAACAAAACATTAATGGTTCCAGCTATAAATGTAAATGACTCTGTAACAAAATCAAAATTTGATAATTTATATGGATGTAGAGAAAGCTTGGTTGATGGTATAAGAAGAGCCACAGATGTGATGATGTCAGGTAAAGTTGCGATTGTTGCAGGTTTTGGTGATGTTGGAAAAGGTAGTGCAGCTTCTCTCAGACAAAGTGGAGCAAGAGTTTTAGTAACTGAAGCCGACCCAATTTGTGCGCTTCAAGCATCTATGGAGGGTTACGAAGTTGTTTTGATGGACGAAGCTATAGATAAGGCAGACATAGTAGTTACTGCAACTGGAAATAAAGATATTGTAACTGCTGACCATATGAGAAACATGAAGGATAGAGCAATTTTATGTAATATAGGACATTTTGATAATGAAATTCAGGTTGAAGCTTTGAGAAATTATAAATGGTCAGAGATAAAACCTCAAGTTCATGAAATAGAACTTCCTAGTGGTAAAAGAATTATATTACTAGCTGAAGGAAGATTAGTTAATTTGGGATGTGCAACAGGTCATCCTAGTTTTGTAATGAGCGCTTCTTTTACTAATCAGGTTATTGCACAAATTGAACTTTGGAATAATCATAAAAAATACGAAAATAAAGTTTATGTGCTTCCAAAACATTTAGATGAAAAAGTTGCGATGTTGCACTTAAAAAAAGTTGGTGCAAAATTAACTAAACTATCTAAAGAACAAGCAGATTATATCAGCGTGGAAACAGAAGGTCCATTTAAGCCAGATGCGTATCGCTACTAAGAGTAGTAAAATAGATATATCTTCAGAAAAAAAATTAGAAGAGTTAGCAAAAAGTTTATCTTTAAGTATTAAAAAGGGAGATATTTATTTTCTTCATGGTGAGATGGGTGTTGGTAAAACAACATTTGTTAAACATTTAGTAAATAATTTGCAACTTAAATTCAATCAAAAGACCACCGAAGTAACTAGCCCAACTTTTAATATAATGAATGAATATATTATAGGTGATTTAGTAATCAAACACTACGATCTATATAGGATTAAATCTAATAATGAGTTAAAAGATCTTAATTTATTTGAAGATCGTAATAAAGAAATACTATTAATAGAATGGCCTCAGATAATACATAATAAACCAAATTCAGTTACTAAATTTTATTTTGAGTATGAAAATGAGTATGAAAATAGATATTTAAAAATCTTGAACTAAATGAATTTTTTAAAAAATTTAAAAAGACTCAAAGGTGACGCTTCATCTAGGATTTTTTTTAGAAAAAAGAGCAAAAACTCATCATCTATTATTGTTTATTCAAATAAGGATAAAATATCCAATTTATTAAATTATGCTTGTATTAATAAAATTTTGATAAAGAATAAAATTTTAGCTCCAAAATTAATATCTGAGCATTATTCAAAAAATTATATAGAAATTCAGGATTTTGGAAATCAAACCATATTTAATATCTTAAAAAAAAATTCAAGTAATAAGACTAAAACTTTTAAGCAAATAATTGAGGAATTAATTAAAATTCAATCAATAAGTCAAAGGAAAGTAAAAAATTTTAAAAAGAAAATTTATATAATACCCAAATATAAATCTGAAATATTGGAGAATGAGGCTAAATTATTTTCAGATTGGTATATTGATAAAAAATTAAATAAATCTGAAAAATTAAAATTCAAAAAATCGTACAATAAAATTATAAAACAATTAATCAAGAATCTTAATCTGAAAAATGATACTTTTGTGCATAGAGATTTTCATATATCTAATTTAATGATGGTAAACAATAAAATTGGATTAATAGATAGTCAGGATGCTTTAATTGGAAACAGAGCATACGATTTAGCATCTTTAATTGACGATGTGAGATTTGAGACTTCAGAAAAATTTAAACAAAAAATATTCAGTTTTTACCTAAGAAGACAAAAAAATTTAAATAAAAAAAGATTAAAAAATGATTTTGAAATAATTTCAGTGATTAGAAATTTGAAAATTATCGGGATTTTTACCAGACTGGCAATTAGAGATAGCAAGAAAGAATATTTAAAATTTATACCTTATACATGGAAATTAATAAAACATAGATTGAATAATAATAAAAAATTTGAAGATTTAAATCATTTACTGAGAAATTTAAAAAAATAGTTATCAATGAAAATAAACACTGCTTTAATATTATGTGCTGGTTTTGGCAGAAGATTAAATCCAATAACTTTTAAAACTCCCAAACCACTTCTCAAAATCAAAAATTTGACACTATTAGAACGCTGCATAAACCTTGTAAATTCTCTCGGTATAAAAAAAGTTTTGATTAATTCTTTTTATTTAAAAGAAAAAATATACGAATTCATTCAAAATAACGACTTTGACTTAGAAATTGAAGTCATTGAAGATGGAAATAAAATTTTAAATACAGGTGGAGGAATTTTAAATTTGATAGATAAAAGTGATGAGGAAAATTATCTGATTTTTAACTCAGATACTATTTGGAGTGAAGATTATAAATCGGAAATTAAGCATATGATTGATTTATATTTTAATAGAAAATTAAAGAATATACTTTTATTAGTTAATAAAAATTCAAGTTTTGATAAAAATTTAAAAGGTGATTTCGATTTAAATAATAATTTAATTATCCAAAATAAAAAAAATTTTATCTATACAGGATGTCAAATACTGAATAAATCAATCTTTAAAAATAAAACAATAAATAATTTTTCTATTTCTGAAATTTGGTTTGATTTAATTAAAGATGGTCAATTAAGTGGTTACGAAAGTAAGCTTAAATTTTATCACGTAACTAATTTGGAAATATTTAAAAAACTACAAGGTCTTTAGCACGATACTGATCCAAATATTTACATCTTTTTATTTTTCTATTTTCATTAATTTCTAAAAGCAAAGGATTGCCAGTAGGTATCTCTAGTTTAGTCACTTGTTTTTCATTAAGTTTAAATAAATATTTACACAAAGCTCTTATAGAATTTCCATGTGCTGAGATTAGTATGTTTTTGTTACTCACTTTAGCTTCAATTTCTGATTTATAATAACCTACAACTCTTTCATATGTATCTTTAAGTGACTCGGTATCTGGAATATTTTCTTTTGGAGTTTCTTTGTAAGTATCTATATTCAAAGGATGATATGGACTTTGTCTATCTAAAGGCTCAGGTCTTAAGTCCCATGATCTTCTAAATTTATGTACTTTTTCCTCACCAAGTTTTTTTTTCATCTCAATTTTACTAAGCCCTGTAAGCATACCATAGTGTCTTTCATTTAATTCCCAGGCTCTTTTAAAATCTTTTTCATCATTTAATATTTTTTGTATAATTTGTAGGGTATGATTTGACCTTATTTGAAGTGAAGAGTAGTAGTCATCAAATTCAATTTTTAATTTTTTGATTAATTCGCCAGCTTTCTTTGCCTCTTCCTCACCATTTTTAGTCAAATCAACGTCTACCCAACCAGTAAATCTATTTTCTAGATTCCAAGTACTTTGCCCGTGCCTGATTAAAATTAAATAACCCATTTTTATTGTATTTAATTTAATATAAAAAAAAAAGTTAGTTAAATGAAAAAAATATTTTTATCAATTAAAGTTATATTTCATATAGTTAATATTATATTAGTTCTTTTGTATATTTATCCTGGTAGTATTTTAGGCTGGATTGTTTATGATAACATCCGAAAACAACCAAATTTGACTTCAGATTTTGTGATATTTTCATCAAATCATGTTTATGCTTTTGTTTTTTTATCATTATTAGGATTACTTAGTTATTATAAAAATCGAGCAAAACAGCTATTTTTATATTTATTTTCAGCATCAATAATTCTAGAAATAAGCCATTTCTTTATTCCAGAGAGAAGTTTTCAATATCAAGATTTATTTGGAAATCTACTTGGAGTATTATTAATTTTTATAATTTTTAATTTATATAAATTGTTTAGAAAAAATTAATTATGAAGATTATTTATAATAATTTTTTTAATATTCTTATTATACTTTTTATCTCTGCATGTTCATCAATTCCACAAAATACTTCTGATAGTTGTAGAATATTCGATGAAAGATACCTTTGGTATAAACATTCAAAAAAGGTGGAACAAAAATGGGGAACACCTATTTATATTCAATTAGCCATAATCAAAATGGAGTCAGATTTTGATTGGCTTGCAAAACCACCAAGGCAAAAGTTATTTAAAGTAATTCCCTTTAAAAGACCATCTAGTTCTTTTGGATATTCTCAGGCAGTAAAAGGAACTTGGGAACAATACAAAAATGAAACTGGTAACAAGTTAGCAACAAGAGCTAGATTTAAAGATAGTGTAGATTTTATTGGCTGGTATACAAATAAGACTAAATCTATTTTAAAAATACCGATCAATGACACTTTTAAGCAGTATATTGCTTATCATGAAGGCTGGGGAAATTATAAATATTATAAAAAAAATAAAAAAGTGATCAATCTTGCAAAAAAAGTTGAAAAACAGTCTCAAATTTATCAGAGACAACTTTTAAAATGTAAAAATTTATTAAATAAAAAAAAATATATTATCTTTTAGTTAATTGTTTATTTAACTCAATATCAATAGCATCAATTCTTTTAGTATTTTTTGCTAAGGCTAAGTACATTGATGGAGTAACATAAAGTGTGAAGAATGTTGAAATTATCATTCCACCAAAAATTGTTGCACCAACAGCTAGCCTTGAGCCTTCCCCAGCACCTGGCCCAATATTACCAATTACCAAAGGAATCATTGCTATCATTGTGCTTAGTGAGGTCATTATAATTGGTCTGAATCTAACACTACTTGCCTCCTTAACAGCTGTTTCAATATTTTTACCAGTTGTCCTAATTTGATTAGCAAAATCTACAATTAATATACTATTTTTTGTTGATATACCTATGAGTATTATTAGTGCAATTTGTGAAAAAATATTAATCGATGTATTTAAAAAAAGTATAAATACTAATCCACCAAAAATTGCTAAGGGTACTGTTAAAACAATTATAAATGGATGAATGAAAGAATTAAAAGTAGCCGCCATTACTAAATAAGCAGTCAAAAGAGCTAATATAAAAATAATAAATAATTCATTACTTGTTTCTTTTATTTCTTCAGATTTTCCTTTCCAGGTAATTTGATTTTCAGGTGCTATCTCTGACATTGTATTTTCTAAAAAAGAAATTGCCTCTGACAATGTATAACCTTCAGAAATATTAGCTGAAATGGTGACAGCTGGCTGTCTGTTATACCTTGCAAGTTGTTTAGCAGATCCCTCCTCTTTAAATTCAACTAAATTAGCAAGAGAAATAAGTTTGCCTGATGTTTCAGATCTCACAAATATTTTAGAAATACCATCTTTATTTCTCCTATCTGAAAGATACTGTTGAATAATTATAGGGTATTCTTTTCCTAGACGATTAAAAGTTGTAATTCTTTTTCCTCCATATAAAGTTTCTAATGATCTTCCAATTGATTGAGTAGAAACTCCAAGATCCTTAGCTTTATTTTTGTTAATTACTAATTTAACCTCTGGCTTATTTCGATTATAATCTGATTCTATTCTAGATAAATTTCTATTCGATCTAAGTTTTCTTATTATATTAGTTTGTATTTGTTCTAGTTCCTCATAAGTTCTTCCATAAATTACCATTTGTACTGGTTTATTATAACTAGAAACTCTTATTGATTGTGGTGAAATTGGAAATGCAACAGCCTGTGGCACTGTCACAATTTTACCAATAGCCTCTCGCATAACTGTTTGAGAGTTTTTATCTCTTTTTTTCCAATCATCTAATAACGCAATAATTATAAAACTGTTGTAAGAATTAGCAGAACTTCCAAAACCAGGTACTCTCATAATAAATCTAGAATAAGGACTATCTTCAGCTTGAAGTAATGGAATTAATCTTTTTTCAATCTCCTGTGCCTTTTCTTGAGTATATTCAAATGAACTACCTTCATCTGTGAAACCAATTACTAGATATGCTCCTCTATCCTCCATTGGAAGCAATTCTTTTTTTGTAAAATTAAATAGAAGCACAGAGATTATAATTATAAATATAATGAAACTTATAATTATTTTTGTTTTATTTACCACAACATCTAAAGTTTCTTTATAAAAATTAGAAAAACTTAAAAATATTTTTTCAAATTTTTTTACTATTAGATTTTTGGTATTTTTCCTTTTGAGAAATCTACTTGCTAACATCGGTGACAATGTTAATGCAACAAATGATGAAACTACAATTGAAAAAGATAAAGCTATTGCAGTCTCTCTAAAAAGAGTTCCAGAAATACCTTCAATAAAAATTAATGGTAAAAATACTGCAATTAAGATTAGCGTAGTAGCAATTATCGCAAAAGAAATTTGTTTAGAACCTTTATAGGCAGCTACTAGTGGAGTCTCACCATTTTCTATTCTTCTATAAATCGAGTCTGTCATAATTACTGAGTCATCCGTAATTATTCCAATCGCTAGTATAAAACTCAAAAGCACAAATATATTTATTGATAAGCCAAAAATATATAGACCTAGAAAAGATGCAATTAAACTGACCGGCAATGCAATTGCTGGAACAATAACTGCTTTTAAATTTCCCAGAAATAAATAAATTATTATAACTACTAATATAAAAGCTATGATCAGTGTTTTATAAACTTCTTCAATAGCAGCTTCTACATAATTTGCTCTATTGAATGCTACTCTGAGGTCTAATTCTTCTGGTAATGATTTTTTTACATCAACGATCTTCTTTTTAATATCATCTGAAAGCTCGACTGTTGATGCTCCACTTCTTGCATAAATACCAATTCCTACAGTTTTTAAATTTAATTGATCTTTAGTTTGTGCTTTAAAAAGTGTTTTCTCTGATACGGGACCAAATTCAATATTAGCAATATCCGATAATGTTATAACTTTATTAGCTGTTTTTTTGATTGGTAATTGTTTAATTGTGTCTATGTTATTATAAGATTTATCAAGGTTTAAAGTTAAGTCTACATTATCAGCCTCAAGTGTACCAGCAGGTAGTCTAATATTTTCTTTTTTAAGTGCAATTTCGACTTCTTGAATAGTTAGGTCGTTCGCCGCTAATTTAATTGGATCAATCCAAACCCTAATACTTAGTTCCCTAAGTCCACCTACTAAAATTCTTCCAACATTTTTAATACTTGAAAATTGATCAATTAAATATCTTTCTGCGTAATCTCCAAGTTCTAGATCACTCCATGTTTTAGATGAGAGAGATAACCACATAGTAGTTGTAAAGCCTGCTGCTCTTTTTAAAATTTGTGGAGGTTCCGCTTCATCTGGTAAGTTATCAACTACTCTAGCAACTCTTTCTCTTATATCATTTGCCGCATTATCCAAATCTATACTGGTATCAAATTCTATATTGATAGTGCTTCTTCCATTTTCAGACTTTGAGTCTATATTTTTGATGCCTTCAGCACCCCCAATTACATCCTCCATCACTTGAGTTACTTCTTGATCTACAATCCCAGCAGAAGCAGATTGATAATCTACTTGAACTTGTACAACTGGTGGCTGAATTCCGTCTGGCAATTCTCTTACTGGCAACTTCCAAAATACAAAAAGTCCAAAAATAATAAGTATTAAAGACATTACCCATGAAACAGCTGGCCGTTTAATACTTAATTCAGTTATAAACATTTAATTTTTGATAGGTTTAATTTTACCTTTAGGCCGAACTTTTTTTAAGCCCTCAGCCACTATTTGATCTCCATTACTAACTCCTGATATAATCTCAACTCTACCGTCTTCTCTTGATCCAATCTTAACTTCAGTTTTACTAGTAATATTCTTATCAGAAACAGTATAAATATAGGATTTTTCCCCCTCCATCATAATACTAGTGTCAGGTGCACTTAATGAATTTCTTAGATTAAATTTGACAGTAATTTCTAATAAAGAACCAGATAGAAGTTCTAAATCATTATTATTAATCTTAATCCTCGATAGTAAACTTCTAGTATCTGCATTTATTCTGCTTGAGATGAAATCAACTTCACCATTAAATACTTTATTTTTATAGCTAGAGACCTTAGCTTCAACAGGCAGACCTTTTTTGATAAAGGGGGCATAACTTTCAGGAACTTTTATATCTGAGAAAATTGTTGAATTATCATCAAGAGTTATGATGAATATATTGTCTGATACAAATATATCTTCAGTTAAACCAGTATAACCCAAGACTCCATCAAAAGGTGCTGTTATATTCCCACTTTTAAGATTTAGAATCAATTCACCTTTTTTTACTTTATTTTTAAGCTGTAATTCACCAACAACATCGTCTTTTCTTATCTTAAAAGTTTTACTTTTACTTGAAATTGCAGTTCCAAAAGTTTCAAGTTTTTCGGAAAATTCTTCATTTACTATGTTCGTTACAATTATACCTGGGGGTGGTCTTTTACTAAATTTTTTTTTAAAATGATTTCCAATCATTGTTCTTGCGGTAATAACTACCGCAATAATTAGAAAAAAAATTGTGAGAACAGTTATAATTTTTGTAGATCGTTTCATTTAATTTTTACCATATTCGGCCCAGGAACCATCATATATGACCGGTAAATATTTATCATTAATTATAGAATATGCCAGGGCTAAAACACACGCTGTAACCCCCGAACCACAAGAAAACACAACATTATTTGATGAAATATTTTCTAAATTTTTACTGAAAACTTCACTAATTTCTTTTTTATTTTTAAAAGTTTTATCAGGATTTATTAATAGATTAAAAGGAATACAAGTCGAATTTTTTATATTCCCGCTTCTTAAACCAACTCTGGGCTCTTTTACTTCACCGTTAAATCTCTCGAAACTTCGAGCATCAATAAGATTAAATTTATTGTTACAGATATTTTCGTCTATTTCTTTTTTGTTTTTTACTAAATCTCTAATTTCTTTTACTTTATAATTAGTTTTTTTTATTTCTTTTATATCAATACTTGTCGGTCTTTTTTCGTTTACCCATTTTTCAAAACCACCATCTAAAACTTTTACAAGCTCAGGCCGATGTCCAAAATATATAAAATTATACCAGCATCTACATGAACTTATTACATTTGAATTATCATAAATTACTATTTGATCATCATTTTTAATTCCCATTTTTGAAACTATTTCTCTCCATTCCTCAGAATTAACTAGCATATGAGGTAGGTCAGTATCTTTTTTTGAATTTTTATCTAGGTCAAAAAAAATTGAATTTGGAATATGTTTTTGTTTATATTCTTCGTATCCATCTCTGTTGGCTTGCGGCATATGCCAAGAGCAATCAATTATTTTGAAATTATCTGAATTAAGCTGAAGTTCATGCGTATCAATTAAAGACATTCAGTTTTTTTCTAAATATCTTTGATGATATTCTTCAGCTTTACAATAATTGTTTATTGGCGATATTTTAGTTACAACTTTACCTAAAAGTTTTTTATCGACTTTTTTTAACACATTAGAAGCAGTTTCTTTTTGATTTTCATTTTCATAAAAAATTTCACTTCTATATTGTGTACCAAAATCAGGCCCTTGTGAATTTAATGTAGTTGGGTCATGAAACTCAAAAAAAATTTCAATTATGTTTTCATATGTAATTATATTTGGATCAAACTCTAATTTAACTACTTCGGCATGATTTGTTGATCCTGAGCAAACTTCTTTGTATGATGTGTTTGAGTTATTGCCACCACAATATCCAACTTCTGTTTTTATAATTCCATTAATTTTACTAAACTTATCCTCTGGTCCCCAAAAACATCCTAAAGCTAATACTGCTATTTCCATTGATAATACTTTAAATTAATTTACTAATTATTCATATGTTAAGCAAAAATCAATTAGGCTTTTTGTACATGTTTTTATCTATATGTGCCTTTTCCTTAATGGATATTATAGTCAAATGGTCTGTTAATTATCCAATTGGCCAAGTATTATTTTTTAGAGGTTTTTTTGGAATAATATTTTATTTTTTTATTATTCCTAGAGATAGACTTAATAATTTTTATAAAACCAAAAGAGCTGGACTTCATTTCTTAAGATGTATTTCAGGATTGATTGCTTTGGTTGCAATATTTATTGCATTAAGAAAACTACCTTTAGCGACAGTTGTAAGTATTTCATTTGCAGCCCCTATATTTACTACCATCTTATCTATTTTTATTTTAAATGAAAAAGTTGGAATATATAGATGGTTAGCTGTTTTAATCGGTTTTTTAGGCATAATCATAATTACACAACCTGGAATATCATCACTTAATATCTACTATATTTTTCCAATAATTTTTTGCTTAGGCCTATCATATGTTGCAATAACAATAAGACAGTTGTCGACAACGGAACCTGTTTGGTTAATTTCTTTTTATTTTTCTTTATCTATTACTATTCTAAGTTTTTTTACTATCCCAAGTGGATGGGTAATGCCCAATTGGAGTGATTTTTTATTATTAAGTTTAGTAGGAGTTTTTGGAGGCGTTGCTAATTTATGGCTAAGTTTATCTTACAGATATTCAGAAGTTTCTTTAGTTACACCATTGAAATACCTAAGTTTAGTATTTGCAATTATTTTAGGGTATTTAATTTGGGAGGAAATACCCACATTAAAATCTTTATTTGGAGCAGTTTTAGTGATTGTTTCTACATTAATTATTTTTCGAAGAGAGATATATAAAAAGAGAATTATTACATCAAAAGCTATTAATGACTAAACCTCCTAATTACTGGTATAGAGCAAAAAAATATCTATCAAATAAAGATAAAATAATGAAAATCTTGATAAAGAAATATTCTGGTCCTTCAGAGACAATCTTAACGTCTAGAAAAGATATATTTTTTTCTTTATGCAAAAGTATTATTGGACAACAAATCAGTGTTGCGGCAGCAAATGCAGTATTTTTAAAATTCAAAGTTAAATGTTCAAATAAAATTACTGTTTCAAGTGTTTTAAATCTTACAAATAGCCAATTGAAATCGTGTGGATTAAGTAGACAAAAAGTTAACGGTATTAAAAGTTTAGCAAAACAAATAAAAAACAAAACATTTGAACCAAAATTGATAAAAGAAATGACAGATGAAGAGGCTATTATTTATTTATCAAAACTAAAACAGATAGGCAGATGGTCTGCAGAAATGATTTTGTTATTTACTTTTAATCGGCCAAATATATGGCCGATACAAGATATTGGTTTATTAAGAGCCATATCTAAAAATTATAAAAAAAATTACTTACCCCCAGATACTTATGTTCAACTTTTGCAAAAAAGATTTTCACCATATTGTTCTGTAGCAACCTGGTATCTTTGGAGAAGTATAGATCCTGAACCTATTCAGTACTGAAACCTTCTACTATCTGCATATGTCGCAAAGTAGTTTTTTTGGCGATAGCCCATCCTGCTTGATACTCTTTTGATTTATGACACTCGACAGCTTTTTGATAATTTGGAAACTCCCAAACCACTGTCCTTATAAAACTATCACCATCAAAAGTGTGGTATTTTCCACCTCTAACTAAAGCTATACCACCATAACTTTTAATTATAGGTGTAACTACTTCAGCATATTTCCTCAAATTTTCTTGATCGTCTATTTTCAAATATAAACTTATCCAATACGCTTTTCTCATTTATTCTAACCAATCTTTAAATTTATTTTTATTATACATTAGATAATCTGGAAGTTCATTTTCATCTAAAATTTTTAGTTTCACACCACTTGTAAATTTATTAGTTCTTTTATCAATAGATAAATTATAAACAGATTCACGATTTTTAATTCTATT
>MDSW01018577.1_pt1 | contig 14650 bp, 10 predicted proteins | sample 811171 | NCBI WGS metagenome assembly MDSW01 (sample SAMN05326641, study PRJNA326480) | marine metagenome | isolation source: seawater | place: Atlantic Ocean: North West | collected 2012 | reverse complement strand
GTTTAAAAATTCATTAGAAACTATAATATCTATATCTTTTTTTAAATTATTTGATTTATTATCGGGATACCATTTATTATTATTATTATCATAATATTCCCATTTTTTATCACCATTATAACGATATTTATTTTTTAATATATAATGTACTGCTTTTGAAATATTAAAATCAGAATCTATATCAATACAACAATCTATTAATTTATTTAATTCACAATCCATAATTTAATTATTATTAAAGTATTTATATAATAAAATTAGATATAAATATAAAAAATAATAATAGATTAATTAAATAAAAGAAACAAATTATGAAAGATTGGGATATATTAGACTTATATTTTAAAAATCATAAATATCCATTTACAGGACATCATTTAGATAGTTATAGGGATTTTATAAAGAATAATATTCCGAATATTATAAAATCTATGAACCCTATTACTATGATAAAATATAATGATTATGGTTCAATAATTATGAAAGTAGATATATATGTTGGTGGCGAAAATGGAGATGACATTTTTATAGATAGACCTATAACTTTTGATAATACTTCTCCTAAAATAATTACACCTTATGATGCTAGATTAAAAAATTTAACATATGAAACACATATATATGCTAATATATTAGTTAAAATAACAGATGATGGTGATTATAATTATGAAAATACTTTTAAAAACATAGCCATTGGATCAATACCTATTATGCTTCACAGTGATATATGCATTTTAAATAATCAAGGTTCAGAAGTATTAAAAACATTAGGTGAATGTATATATGATACAGGTGGTTATTTTATAATTGATGGTAAAGAAAAGGTTATTGTTGCTCAAGAAAGAATAACTTCAAATAGATTATTTACTACTAAATATACCGATGATGATAATTTTTTATATAAAGGATTAATAAAATGTACTGCGGATATCGGCGAAACAGTATTAGCACCAAAAACAATTGAATTTTATTTAGTTAAAAACGAATTAAATATAGGAGATAATTATAAACGTAATAGAGGTGCTATTTTATGTTCTTTTAAAGGAATAAATGGAAAAAAAATACCATTATATGTATTATTTAGAGCATTAGGTGTTGAAACAGATAAAGATATATATGATTTAATATTTGGAAATGATTTAAGTGAAAGTGAAAAAATATTTTTTGATAATTTTATTCAATTTACATTAAGACAAAATAATAATATTGTTGTATATACTCAACAACAAGCTTTAAATTATATGATTCCATTAACAACTTATGGCACATTAGATCATGTAAAAAGTATGATTGTAACCGATATATTTCCAAATATTCCAATATTTCAAAATAAAGCTAAATATTTGGGGTATTTAGTCAAACAATTTATAAATACTTGTTTAAATATTTCTAGTGAAAGTGACAGAGATAGTTATATATTTAAGAGAGTAGATATAAGTGGTTATTTATTATCACAATTATTTTCAGAATCTTATACAAAATTAAGTAAATATATTAGAGATAGTTTAGATAGAACATATAATTATGGTGCATGGAAAAGTAACAATAATTATGATTATTTTATAAATGATAATAATATTTTTAAAATTATTCCATCACTTATTATTACTAAAAGTTTTACTAGATCTTTAAAAGGTATGTGGGGTTTAGAAGATGATGATGATCCTGAATTGGGTATGGTTCAAGATTTATCGAGAATTAGTTATATTGGATTTTTATCACATTTACGTAATGTTAATATGCCCTTAGATAGAAGTATTAAATTGACAAGTCCACATAGATTACATTCTCAACAATATGGTATAATGTGTCCTTTTGCAACACCAGATGGTGGATCAGTTGGATATTTAAAAAATTTAGCATTATTAGCAAAAATAACTTCATCTTCAAATGTTGACTATATAAAAGAGTGTTTAAATGATATTGATATTATATTATTAGAAAATTTTAATTCTATTTCAAATAGAAATATTACAAAAATATTTTTAAATGGTTCTTTATATGGTTTAACATTTGAACCTAATAGAATAATGCGTACATTAAGAGCATATAGAAGAAATAATTTAATAAATATATTAACATCTATTTCATGGGATATTAAAAATAATGATATACGTATATTAACTGATTCAGGACGTTGTTGTAGACCTCTTATTATTAATACTAAATTAAAAGATACAAATAAATATACAAATTGGTTTGATATGTTAACAGGTACATTAAATAATTTAAAAGAAAATGATAAAAATGATAATATTTATTATAAAAGTTTTTATACTTCTCCTAAATCATTACCTATTTTTGCAAACAAAAATAAAGAAGAAATATTAAATGAATTAGAAAATAATGGTGGAATAATTGAATATATTGATATTGATGAACAAAATACTATATATATTGCCATGAATAATGATGATATTAATGATTTTCATACTCATATTGAAATACATCCTTCTACTATGTTAAGTGCTATTAGTGGTAATATTCCATTAGCAAATCATAATCAATCGGCAAGAAATGTATTCCATGCAGCACAAAGTAAACAAGCTATTGGTATCTATGCTACAAATTTTAATAAAAGATTTGATACTATGTCTTATGTATTACATTATCCGCAAAAACCGATTGTTAATACACGTATTTCACATTATACATGTAGTAATAATATGCCCAATGGTTTTAATGTAATTGTTGCAATTATGTCTTATTCTGGTTTTAATCAAGAAGATAGTATTATGATTAATAAAAATAGTTTAGATAGAGGTTTATTTTCATTATCATATTATAAATCTATAACTGCTACGTCAAAAATTGAATCCCAATATGAAAGAATAATCTTTGCAAATCCATTAGAATATAAAAAAAAAGGTATTAACATTTCTAATTTAAAAAATGCAGACTATACATATATTAATGATAAAGGTTTTATTAGTGAAAATGTATATATTCCAAAAGGTCAAAAAGTAGTTGTTGTTGGTATGTTAAACGAAAAAACAATTTATAAAAAAATTAAAAAGGGAGTATTTTCAGAATATGTTAAGGAATTAACTTATTCTGATTGTTCAATTGTTACTGATAATTCATTATATGGTAAAATTGATAAGATTTTTATTGATAATAAAACAAATGATGAAGATACTATTATATGCAAGGTAAGATTTCTTAAAATAAAACGTCCAGAATTTGGTGATAAACATGCATCAAGACATGGGCAAAAAGGTGTAATTGGTATGATAATTCCAGAAGAAGGTATGCCATTTACTAAAAATGGTATTAAACCTGATATTATTATCAATCCTCATGCTATTCCATCACGTATGACTATCGGTCACTTGGTTGAATGTGTCTTCGCTAAATTATGTTGTATAGATGGTCATATGGGTGATGGTACTGTTTTTTTACCATTCGATGAAAATGTGATTTATGATAAATTATATGATCATGGTTTTGATTCACATGGAAATGAAATATTATATAATGGTTATACCGGACAACAATTAAATTGCGAAATATTTATTGGACCCACTTTTTATTTTAGATTAAAACATATGGTTGCTGAAAAAATGCATTCAAGAAGTACTGGTCCTAAAGTTTCATTAACTAGACAACCAACTGCCGGACGTAGAAAAGGTGGTGGACTTAGAATTGGAGAAATGGAAAGAGATAGTGTTTTAAGTCATGGTATTTCATCCTTTATGCAAGAAAGTATGATGGAAAGATCTGATAAATATAGTTGGGTTATTTCTAAAAAAACTGGTGTAATTTATCCTTTTAATCCTTCTATTAAAAATAGAATTCATAAAGATAATGAAGAATTAGTTCAAGTAAATACACCATATTCATTTAAATTATTAGTTCAAGAACTTGAAGCAATGGGAATACAAATGAGACTAAATACTGATAAAAAAGTTGAATTTCCTGAATTAGATTTTAATAATATTAATGAATCTTCTGATGAAGAAGACGAAAATAATGATGTTAAAATGACAGGTGGTTCTAGTATGTGGAACTGGTTTTTTAAAACAAATCCAGATGAAAAAGATGAAGAAGAAGAACAAGAACAAGATGAAGAACAAGAACAAGATGAAGAAGATGATGATAATGATGAAGAACAAGATGAAGAAGATGATGATGAAGATGAATATCCAAAAACATCACTAGATACACCATCCGATTCCGAAGAAGAAGAAGATGATGATGATGAAGATGAAGATGAAGATGATAATGATGAAGAATATGATGATGAAGATTATGAAGATGATGATGAAAAGGAAGATGGAAAAGCATCTTTTGAATCAGAAGACGATGATATAATTTATCGTGATAATGGTAATATAAATGAAAAAAATAGAGGAGGAGATTCTTCAGAAATAAAAGTAATTAATATATAAAATAACAAAAATAATGTTAATATAAATTAAAGAAAGATAAATGAATCTTTTACTATTTATAATAGTAATTTTATTGATAATATTATTAGTAATAATAATATTAAAAAATAAAAAAACAAATTTAAATTTTTTAAAAAAAATAGAAAATAATGTTGAGAAAATGAGTGATTTTTCAGATAATTTAAATTTAACTAAAAATAATATAGAATTTGAATTAAATAAGATTGAAAAAGTTATTAATAGTTATGATGATACAGCTTTGTCTGAAAATAATAGAATAATAATTAATGATTTGAGAAATAAAATAGATATTATAAGACAAGAATTAGAAAATCCGCATGCTATATCTGAATTAAAAAAAGAAATTGGTAATAAATTATTTGAATTAGAAAAAACAGATAAAGTAAGTTATAATAATAAGGATAATATAGAAAAAATAGATAAGAATTTAATAAAAACACAGGATAAATTAACGAATGAATATTTAAAAAACAAAAATTCAAAAATAACAACAGATGATGATAACTATTTTAAATTATGTAATAATAATAATAAATGTATATATATGAATGTTAATAATGAAGGAGAATATACTATAAAATCAGATACTATAAATTTTAAAAATAAGAATGATAAAGTTGTAGCAAAAATTGATAATAATAATATTTTTCTAGGTGGTAATAATTTTGAGAATTCTGGATTATATATAAAAGATGGTAAAACACATATTAATAAATTAACAACAAATGAACTTTTATTAAAAGATAAAAAAAATATGAAAATGGTAGATATAGGAACTTATGTTGAATGGTTGGATAATAATAAAAATTTTAGAGAATATATAGACGATGTAAATTATAAGAATAATGTTGAAAGAATAAAAGATATTGATTTATTGAAAAATGAATTAAAAAATATAAATAATAATAATAATAATTTAGATAAAAAGATTGATAATACTATTGATAATGTTAATAATATAAAAACTGATTATAATGTAATTAAAGATATTGATGAAAAAATATCAAATAAATATAAGATTATTCAAAAAGAAGTAGAAGAACAATTAAAAAGAGGTGTACTTAATAATAATCATATTAGTAAATATAAAGATAGTATTGATTTAGAATTAGTTAAATTATATGATACAATAAATAAACTAGATAAAAAGACACAAAAAATAGAAGAAAATAGTAAATTAAAAATGGAATTATATGAAAGAAGTAAAATAAAACACGATGAAATGTTATTGGAACAAAAGAAAATGTGGCAAGATAAACTAGAACAAGAGAGAAAACAGCGAGAAGAAAAAATCATGATTGAAAAAAGATTAGAAGAAAAAAAAATTGAGGATGAGAGAAAAAAATTAGAAGAAGAAAGATTTAAAAAGGAAGAAGAAGCGGAAAAAAAAAGATTAGAAAATTTATCTAAATTTTTTGAAAATTATGGTTTTTAATTAAAAAAATCTGTATTATATATATAAAATGAATAAAATTAATATATTATTATTATTGCTATTAATAATTTTAATAATGTTTTATTTCAATACTAAATTATTTAAAAATAATATTGAAAATTATAAAAATATGGAAAGAGAACGTACTAATCAGTATCATCCACAAAATTATATTTAATTGGTTGTTTTTTAATTTCTTTATATTCTATGGGTAATGTTTTACACTCATTAACAGTAGACCAAAAATTGTTAATTTTTTCTGGAATATTATACCATAATAATTCATTAAAATTAACTCTTTGAATATAAATTTTTTTTAAATACCAATAAATTTTTTTTTGATATTTATAATCATCTTCATTAAAAATATCAATTTTTTCATTTATATCTTTAATGCATTTTTCACTAGATAAATATGAATTACTATATAAATATTTATATAAATTATTATTTAAACTATAATATTCTGCGATTATTCCATGATTTTTATTATTTAAATTATTATCTGATACATATTTAATATAATCATTTTCATTATTTATTGTTCCAAAATCACATTCTACATAATCACATTCATTTAAATTACAAACTGCTAATTGACCTTGTATTTGGTAGTAATATTTTTCAGGAATTACATTTTTTTTAATTTCTCTACTATAAGGACATTTTATCTCAATCATTATTCCTAATTCTGATATGCCATCTGGTGAAGCTGCAAAATTTTTAATATTATTATTATCAATTAATCCAAATTCATGTATTTTAATATTATTATTTAATTGAGAATATTCTCTAATAGCCATATCTTCAAACATTGTTCCCCATTTTAATGGAGGAATATTAGTGAAATCAGTATTATCAATATATACTCCAGCTTTTTTTTTAGCTAATAATTTATTATTTTTTGAAATACCTTCTAATAAATCACTTGCAGTTAAACATTTTTTACGTTTATCAAACCATTCTTTAGTTCGTTGTTCAATTAAAGGATACTCAAGTAATATTTTTAATTTTTGAGTATTTAATTTTAAATTTTTTACTCTATTTTCTATGAAATTTTTATCTATATGATTGTTCGATAAAAAATTATAATCATGTTGATCTAAAGTAATATCATTTTTTATATATTTTAATAATAGATTATCTAATTTTCTATTAATATCATTATATTCATCAGTATTATTTTTAAAATTCAAATTTTTCATATTATTTGCTAAATTGTCAATCTTTATTTTATGTAACATTATTTTAAATTTTAACTTATGTTTAAAATAATAATAATATTTATTATATATAAAATAATCCATTATTTTAAATGATTTAAAATAATTTCAAAATATCATTTTTTTACATAAAAAAAAGTACATTTCATTAAAAATTTTAAAATTTATAAAACTTTTTATAAATTTTTATAAAAATAAAGAAATGTACTTTTTTATTTTGTTAATTATTTATTTGAAGCAATAAAACTTTGTAATTCATCCGCTTGTTCTTTTTGAAAAACTTTAGATTTTTGTTTTCTTTTTGTTTCGTGTGTTTTTTGTTTACCTAAAATTTTTTTTACATCATATGATAAAACATCAGTATTATTATTTTCAATTTTATCATTATTTTCTTTTTTATTAAATTTTTTATCATAAATAATTTCTAATTCTTCATTTTTTTTATTTAATAAATCATCTAATGTTTTATAAACATTTATATCATAATAATTTTCCATTTATTAAATAAATAATAATATAAATTTATATCATTTTTTAAATTTTAATAATACTTATGTTTTTATTCTTAATTTTAATATATTCATAATTATTTCTTCCATATGATCTAGATAATCCAGAATCTACAAACCATATATTATTTTTTAATTTTATATTATCAACTGTATTATGTCCTACAAACATATAAGTACTATTTAATTTATTTAAAACATATTTATTTTCATTATCATTATAAATATTTCTTGTCCACATAATACCATCATTATCATTAATAATTGTATTAAAAATATGTGTATCAATATTATCTAAATTATCTAATAATAAATATTTTTTCCAAATTTCATTTATATAAAATATATTTTTATTATATTTATCTAAAATATCTAAATGATGTTTTTTTATACCCGCATGACAAAATAATAAATCATTTATTTTTACAATTAATGGACGATTTGCTAATATATCTCTATACATACCATTTTTTTTAAATAAATTAATTCTATCATGATTTAAACTTTTTTTAGAAACATAAGAAAAATTACCTAATATATTCATTAATTCATGATTACCATTTAATGATATAAATAAACTATTTTTTAGTACTGCAATTTTACTTAATAAATTTGTAAAATTAACAACATCTATATCTTTTAATATTTCCCATTCTTTTATATTTATTATTCTATTTAAACTATCTAATTGATCTCCTAATTGTATTACAAGGGTATTAAGTGCAATCCATTCTAGATTATAATTAATAATTTTTTCTTTAATTAATAATTTTTTTAATCTTTCTATATCACCATGTATATCACCGATTACAATAATATTTGAATAATTATAATTTATATTATAACTATTATTTTCAAACATATTTAAAAAGTTTTTATATATTAATATAATAATATATTATATTTAGATTTAATGTCTATTGAAGATGTTGATTTTATGAAAAAAAAAAGTATTAAAGAAAACTATACATTTATAATAGATAGCAGATTTAGAAATCAAGAAGAATATCCCGAACCTAATAATTATACTATTCAGTTTGATATACCATTTAAAAATGTATTTGGAATTGAAATATTAGATGTTACAATTCCTAAAACGATGTATAATGTTGATATTGATTCTAATAATTTTATTATATATATAAATACTACAAAAAACCAGATTAATTCATATATTAATCTTGCTAAAGGTTTATTATGGAAAAGTAATGGTAATAATGTTCCAAATAACAGTGTAGAAATAATTAATTATGTATTAGCAGATGAATTAAAATATAGAAATACATTTATACAATCTGAATGGGAATTATTTAATATTACAAATTTAAATATTAATAATTATATAAAAGTTATCAATCCATTTAAATGGATTGATACAAATATTACAAATAATAGTATTATTTTATTTAATCCAAGTTTCTCATATAATATATTAAGTAATAATATATCTAATATAACAGAAAATATATTTAATCAGTATAATATATATAATTTACGTAGTTATAATGTTATACCTTATTTAAATTATACACTTAAACCACATTTAAAATGGTATAAAGTAGATGATATTTTTAATAATAATTTATTAGGTTTACAATGGGAATCTATTGGTAATAAAAAACCAAATAATATAAATGAAATAAATAATGAATTATTAAGAAATGCACTTTTAAATAAAAATATATTTTCTCCTGAAGAATATCAAACTTTTAATATTAATAATTTAAAGTATAATAGTTATATATTATCTAATGGTATTTATTTCAAACCTACTAATAATTATAATATAGGTACAAAATGGATTAACTGTGGTACTACGGTTCCTAAAAATGGATCTCTTATTAATAATATTTTATTAGCAGATAGTATATATAATAAATTTTTATCTTTTAATAACATATTTAATTATACTAATACAGAGTTAAATAATTTAGATTTTTCTTTTGATATTGATATAGAAGATTATATTTCTGTTTCATTAGGATTAAGATGGATAAATATGGGAATTAATCCTCTAAATAATTCTAATACTGATATGGAAATTACTAATGAAAATCTAATAAATTTTTTAAAACAAAATATAAATAAAGATTTTATTGAATTTACTAAAGAAGAATGGATTGCTTATAATATTACTAATTTAAAACCAAATTCTTTTATATTTGCTAATAGATATTGGATACCCACATTATATTATTTTAAACCAGATGGATTATGGATTAGAGATACCCTTGAATCAAATTCTATAGCAAATGCTCTTAATGAAAAAGATAATTTATTAGGATTAAATTGGGAATATATTAGTGATAATGAACCTGAATATGGTAGAAAAATTTATAATAATGAATTAAGTAATGAATTAATAAATAAAACTTCCTTTTCTTTTTCAGAATGGAATAATTTTAATATATCTGATATTAAATATAATGATTATATATTAAGTGAGAATAAATATTATAGACCAAAATATATAGAATTTAATGATACTGAATGGACTTCTTTCAATATATCTAGTAATTTAAATGTTGAAAATTTTATAAAAATTAATAATAAATTTTTTAAAGTTGTTCCAACAAATTATAGTTCTCCCGAAATATTATATTATTCTCCTAATGATTTACTTGATATATCTAAAGAAGATGATTATAAATATTTTTTAAATAATTTTTTTGAAAAATTTACTATTACTATACCAATCGGTAATTATACAATTTCAAAATTAATTTTAGCTATAAATGAAAAATTAAGAGATATAAATTTATTAATTAGAAATAGAACTAATTCTAATATTAAATTTTTAAATTCTAGTGATTCATTTGATTTATTATTGCAATGTGCTGGCAAAAGTACTCCTGCCGATTTAACTAATATTATTAAATTTAAATCTGAAAGAAAAATGATTCTAGATATGAATAATTCATCCGCAAATGAAACATTAGGTTTTTATTCTAATGTTAGTAAAAGTAATACATTTCTTACATATTTTAATAGATTAAATATTAATAATATTAAAAATTATGAAAAATATTATCATTCTGTTGATTCTTTAGAGGATAAAAATGTTATTATTGCACCAGGAATTGTTTATTTAATCGGTTCTAAATATGTAATTTTAAAATGTCCTGAAATAGAACAGCATTTATATGGTTCGTTATCATATACTAAAAATACTATTGGTTTAGCAAAAATTAGAACTAGTCATTGGGGTTTAAATGAAGAAACTAATCCTTTATTTAAATTACAATTAAGAGAATTTCATCCTATTGGTAAATTATCTAAATTAACATTACGTTTTGAAAATGCTGATGGTACATTATATGATTTTAGAGGTGTTAATCACGACATTGTTTTTGCTATACACTATTATTCTGCTAAACAAAAAGATACTTTTATGAATTCTATATTTAATCCCGAATATAAAATGGATTTTATGCAATATAAATACACACAAGAAGAACAAGAAGAAGAAAGTGATAATGATGATGAAGATAATTATTCAAGAGTTAATATTGATAATTATAAGAAAAAAGAAATTTTATATGGTGGTAAAGATTTTAATAATGGTTACGAAATTGATTATAATAAAATTAAAAATGATTTATTTAATGAATCTAAATCAGATTCTGAAGATTCTGAAGATTCTGAAGATTCTGATTCTGAATTAAATAATAAAGTAAATAATATCAAAAAAGTTAAAAAATGTTTTAATAATTAATTCCAAAATTCTCCCGGTTTTTTATCATCAAAATTTATTTTTGCTTTTTTTGATAAAAACATACATTCTATTCCATTATTTAGCAATGATGATTTATCACATACTGTATTTTTACTACATTCTTTATTATTCTCATTATTTGATAGTATATTTTCATTTATATCTATCGCATTTTCTCTTGAAAATATAGGCCAAAATATTTGCTCTTTTCTTATTTCCCCTACACTGTTTGAATTATTTTCTAATTTAATTTCACTATATATTTTATTTGTTTTACTTATACATGATGGTTTTAAAGTTAATTCTATATTCTCATTATTAGTTTCTATATTATTATTTAATTCTTCTAATTTTGTTATTAAATCATTTAAATATCGCAAACCTTCTTTTTTATTATACATTAATATCCATAATATATCATCTATATGCAATCCTTTACCATTTTTAATATTATCTATAATTTTATCTGCATATCTATAATTCATTCCATCTTTATAATATTTTTCCCATCTTTTTTTTGCATATTCATGTGATAATTCTAATGGTTTTCCTATATTTTTTAAATATTCTGATTTTTCTTTTATTCTTCTTTCAGATATTAAATTCATATTATAATTATTATCAGTAATATTATATTTTTTCCATTTTAACATATCATTTTCTTTATCTCTTATTCTCTCTCTCTCTCTTCTCTCTTTTTCTGTTAATTCTCTTTCTTTAATATTTTTATATTGTGAATCAAAATTTATACTTTTATCTGTATCATTTAATAATTTATTTATATTTTTTAGTTTAGATGCAAAACTTATTAATTTACTTTCTTCATTTTTCATAATTCTATTCGTTTTTTTTATATCTACTTCATCTACTCCTATTTTTTTTAATTCTTCTATATCTGAATTAATTATATCATGATTAATTGCTAATAATTCTTTTTCTACTAAATATTCTATTCCATCTATTAATTCACTTATTTCCAGTTCATTCACTATTGATTTATAATTTTCTTTTTTTATCCAATCATCTCCTTTTTTTTCTATTAAATACTTATATATTTTATCCCATAATTCTGTTAATGTTAAATTTTCACACGATACCATATTTAATTCATTACATGTTTCTCTAACTTTTTCCAATTCATCATCTCTAATATCTGCATTTAATGCCAATGATATATATCGAAATTCTTCACTATTGCTAAGTTTTCCATCTTTATTTATATCACATGCATCAAATATTTTTTTAAGTGCTTTGTTTTTTTTTTGATTTAATTTACTTGGTTTACTTTCAAATTCAAATTCTAAATATTCACTATATTCATTTATTTCTATATTATATTTTTCTAATTCTGATTTATCTATACTTTTATAATATTTATTTGATCCTAAATTATTACTCATTACTATTTCATATATTATATCTGAAACCCAACTTTCAGGTGTTATATCAATATAAGTCCAATTATTTGGACCATCTATTTGTTCTAAATGACTATAATCACTTAAATTTAATTGTATTTTTTCCATCCATTTTGTAATATTATATATATTTAAAGTTTCTCCTGGATTATATTTATCATATAAAAATTCTTGGTAATTAGGATGTATATTTATTGAATGCAATTTATTATTATATAAAAATGTAAATCTAAATATCGCTTTTTTATTTATTTTTTTCCATTCTTTTATTTTATCCAGGGCATATGATTTCGCTCTATCTCCTATAATATGGTATTTATCCAACCATTCTCTTTCTTTTATTGTCGCTGTAGCATAATCAGGCTTATCTTCCCCACATTCTTCGCAATTTGGCACTGATATATGATGACCACAACCTCTGGGACATTTTCTTAAATTCATTTCCGTTTGCATATCTGAATATGAAGAAAATTGATCTATTACATCTGAAAAATTTTCATGTTTTTTAAAATATATTGTATTATTAAATATTGAATAAAAAATTATAAATATTAATATTACTGATATTATATTTAATATTTTATTTGATTTTAACATTTAATTTTACCTCTGCTATTTATAAATATATTTTATTAATTTTTTAAGTTATATAACATATATCAAAAAATAAATTTTTTCTTTTTCCTATTTGTCTTTAACTCTTATCCTACATCAATTCATATTAATTCTCTATCTTTGCTTCCCTTAAATTTGTAACTTTTCTTGCAATTTAATTATAATTCTTATTAACTTACTTAATTTGTCATATCTTCATCCTCATCTAATATGTTTTTTTTTAAACATTCTGATGATTCTATCATTTCTTCTTCATTTATAAATTCATTATAATCTAATTTTAATGTATTATATGTTTCTTTATCATCATTAATGCTTTTTTTTAAATCATTCTCTTCATATTCCTTTTTTAGCTGTTCATATGTCTCTTTTGTCGTTTCAAAATAAAACATTTCAATCCCGCTTATTTTTGTATTCATTAATGTATATATATTATATATTAATATTATTACTAATATAAATATTATAATGCTTATAATATTTAATTTAAGTTTACTCCATAATTTATTCATATTGTAAATTAGTTTCTAATTTTATTTTAGAAATTTATTTTCATCATTATAATATATAAATTCTTTATAAAAATTAATTTCTTCCTTAATATTATATGATACAAAATCAAATTCTATATCATTATTAACTATATTATTAAAGTTTTCTAATGTATTTTTCCATATAATATTATCTTCTTCTAATAATTCTCTATTAATCTCTTTTAATTTATTTATATTTAATTCAGAAATTAATTTATTCATTGTATTAAATCTTTTTGTTTCACAATTATCACACATATAACCATATACATTTAAAATTTTATCACCCCATGTATTAAATATATAAGTTTCTTTTTTTAATTCTTTATTACATGGACCACAACATCTATTAGAATTATATTTTACATTAATTTTTTTACAATATATTTTTTCAGTATTTGAAAAAATTTTTTCTAACATTCAATATATTTAAAATATATTTTTTAAATATTTTATAAAAATAAATTAATTATTATTAAAAATCTATTTTAATATTTCCTATTCCTTTAAGTTCATCCTCCGCATTGCCTAAATTAAAACCCATATCATCATCCTCATCTCCTTCGTCCCATCCTTCATCTTCTTCATCATCATAAACTGGTGCATCGGTTATTTCTTCTTCATCATTATAAACTGGTGCATCGGTTATTTCTTCTTCATCATCATAAACATTAACTGGTGCATCGGTTATTTCTTCTTCATCATCATACTCTTCTTCTTCCTCTTCTTCTTCCTCTTCTTCTTCCTCTTCTTCTTCCTCTTCTTCTTCCTCTTCTTCTTCCTCTTCTTC
>MDSW01103639.1_pt1 | contig 14651 bp, 10 predicted proteins | sample 811171 | NCBI WGS metagenome assembly MDSW01 (sample SAMN05326641, study PRJNA326480) | marine metagenome | isolation source: seawater | place: Atlantic Ocean: North West | collected 2012 | reverse complement strand
TGAGATAGCCAAAGGTTTAAAAGAAGGTTGTCTTATAAGCTACGAGACAACCTTACCGATTGGGACAACTCGAAACCGTTTCCTTCCTATACTTGAATCAGTTTCCGGCTTGTCCTGCGGTTCAGATTTTTTTCTTGCTTACAGTCCTGAGAGAGTCTTTAGCGGAAGGATATTTTCTGACCTAAGAAAATACCCCAAATTAGTTGGGGGTATAGACGAAAAATCAACCAAACGAGCTATGAGTTTTTACAATTCTGTCCTCGATTTTGATGAACGAAACGATCTGGAAAAGTCCAATGGAGTCTGGAATCTTGGAAGCTGCGAAGCGTCAGAAATGGCAAAACTTGTTGAAACAACATACAGGAATGTAAACATCGCACTTGCAAATGAATTCGCAGTTCATGCTGAGCATCTAGGAATAGATATCAAACCAATAATTGAAGCATCAAACAGTCAGCCCTTTAGCCATGTTCATAATCCGGGAATAGCTGTTGGAGGCCACTGTATTCCTGTGTATCCAAAATTCTATTTATCTACTGATAACGAAGCGACACTACCCGAATCATCTATTGCAGTTAACGAGTCAATGCCCAAGCGAGCTGTCCATAGTCTCTTCGGATCGGGTAAGAATGCGCTAACCGGAAAGAAAGTCGCCGTTCTTGGGGCGGCTTATCGAAACGGAGTTAAAGAAACAGCATTCTCAGGTGTATTCCCACTTGTTGAGGAGATTGAACTGCTAGGGGGAACTGCTGTAGTTCACGACCCCCTTTATAGTGAAGAGGAGCTTCTAGCTTTAGGACTAATAGAATTTCAGCTCGGTAGTCAATGCGATGCGGCAATAGTCCAAACAGACCATGAGATGTACAGGGACTTAACATCATCTGATTTGCTAGGAGCTGAAATAATTTACGATGGGCGTGGAATAGTAGATAAAGCGAAACTATCTCCGGTTAAAGTAATAGTCCTTGGAGTCGGTTGATCCTATGAAGGTTTTAAGTGTTGTGGGCGCAAGACCCCAATTCATAAAACTTGCTCCGCTGCATAAAGCTGCTGTTAATCGTGGAATAAATCACTTGATTATCCACACTGGGCAGCATTATGACGACAACATGTCAGAAGTTTTCTTTAGGGAACTAGAAATACCTAAGCCTTATCTAAATTTAAATGTTGGGTCAGGATCCCACGCTTCTCAAACTGCGCGAATGCTTGAAGGCTTAGAGGAATGTGTTCTTAAAGAAAAACCCGATTGGCTAGTAGTTTACGGAGATACCAACTCTACTCTGGCAGCAGCAATCGTTGCTGTGAAGATTGAGACCCCCTTAGCCCATATTGAAGCTGGGCTTCGATCAGGTAACCGGAAAATGCCCGAAGAACATAATCGAATAATAACAGACCATTGTTCTGACCTTCTCTTGGCACCTACAGAGACAGCATTACAGAATTTAACACATGAAGGTTTAGAGGATCGTACTCGTTTAGTTGGAGACATAATGGTGGACTCGCTCAATTTCGTCCAAAAATCTCTTCAAAATAATCCGATAATTATCGAGGAACTTTGTAAAACAAGTGAAGATTTCGTTCTAGCTACAATCCATAGAGCTGAAAACACGGGAGATCGATCAAGACTTAACTCCCTAATTAAAGCTCTCAGCAATTTCGATCTTCCAGTAGTCCTTCCAGCTCACCCTCGCTTGGTAGATTATTGCAACACTTTTGATATAGAGCTATCAACAGGGTCGCTGATAATAGTCCCCCCTCTATCACATCGTGAATTAATTGCCGCGGCGATTGCTTCGAAATCGGTTGTTACCGACTCGGGAGGGCTACAAAAGGAGTGCTTCCTCCTCAAGATTCCATGCTCGACCATCCGAACAGAAACAGAGTGGAATGAAACACTTGTAGATGGATGGAATATTATTGTGAAAGACTTATTAGATCTTCAAGAACTTTCCAAACGGCCTGCTCCAAAATCAGAGCAACCAACCCCGTTTGGTAATGGCCAAACTGCTGAAAAAATTATCGATTGTCTTTGCGAGTAAAGGGATCTTTATGCTGGTTTGTGAAATACAAGATCAAGAGCCTTTATAACTTAGTCCATCTGCGTCTTTGACGTACCTCTCTCCAGATTTTGGACATACCCAAAATCCTTCCTCCTCAACTAACCTCTCTCCTAGTCGACCAACCCAACCTATTTGTTTAGCTGGGTTACCTACAACAAGTGCATAATCGGGTACATCTCGCAGAACCACAGAGCCAGCCCCGACAAGTGCCCAGGCCCCTATTGTTGTCCCTGCGAGAACAACAGCACGAGCTCCTACCGAAGCTCCTTCTCCCACTCGAACACCTAAAGATTCCCAACCTTGAGAATCCTTCAATGCTCCTTTCTGGTCTACTGATCTAGGATAAATGTCGTTAGTTAGAACCGCTGCAGGCCCGATAAAGGCTCCATCACCTATTTCAGCTGGATCATAAATTAGCGCATAATTTTGGACTTTTACATTTTCTCCAATCTTTACTCCCGGACCAATGTACGCGCCTCTACCGATAATACAATCAGTACCTATCACCGCAGTCTCTCGAACCTGGGCAAGATGCCAGATACGAGTCCCATTACCAATTAATACATCTTCTTCAACATCAGCTGTTTCAGAAATATAAGATTCCATCAATAGAAGTATAGTGCGTTAGAGTTTTCGTTCTAAAACCAAAATAGTGCTTAGTTTCGTCATGATTCCTAGACTATCAAATATGGATATACCTGAATGGCCTGCAATTGAAGGACCGCGAATACTAACTCTAATTGGAAATGATATTACTGTTGATATCCGGTCGAGAAAGACTGCTGCGTCACTCGCACGTTCTGGGTTCTCAGTAATTGCGATGGGAATAGCCTCTTCGAAACAAGCTGCCAGTATAGAGAATCATCATGGGGCTTTCCTTTGTCGGTACCCCATAATCGAGAAGTTTAGTGCGATTCCATTTATTTTCCGTTTTTCTAAAGAAAGCATTAAATATCTTATTAATTGTCTCGTCTTCCATACCGGTCAGCAGATCAAAGAAGCTCGTATTCGCCAACCAGAAAATCCTGACAATTCACTTAAGTCAATATTTGAAAAATGCATCAATAAGACTGGGATGATTTTTCTCAAGACGAAGAGGAAGATTCTTGTCGGTTCACTCTGGTTTCTCTCTCACCGGATTTACCCGATAAGTTGGCGTAGCTCATGGAAGCGGGTTCTTCCAGAAATGCATCGTTACGAAAAGAGTCTAAGCCCAGTTATTGATCAACTAAAGCCCGACTTAATCCATGTTCATGATATTTTTCATCTCGGTCTTGCCGCACGAGCTGTTCAGCGAGCGTCTCAAGATGGGAGAAATATCAAGCTAGTTTACGATATTCACGAATACATTCCAGGATTGCCGATTGAGACACGAAAACGTTACGGATACGAAGATATAGAAAATGAATATGCGGATATGGCAGATGCACTAGTAACAGTTTCACCAGGTTTAAAAGCTCTTACCGAAAAGAGATTTAGCGCACCTGTGACTATCGTTCTCAATGCTCCAGATTTAATTTCTGCTACGACTACAAAACCGCTGAGGGAAATTGTCAACATATCACCTGAGCAAATACTCATGGTTTATGTTGGTGGAATAGCGCCTCATAGAGGAGCTGAACTGATACTTGAGACTATGAAGGGTCTCAGGGAGAGCATTCACTTAGTCTTTGTATCGGCTTCAATGTCAGGGTACATCGCTACGTTGAAAGATCGTTCAATAGAGCTAGGGATTGACAAAAGAGTGCATTTTGCTCCTTTCGTCGAACCAGAAGCAGTAGTTTCTTATATCTCCAGTGCTGATCTTTCATTGATACCGTTAAGTAGAGAAATTGAAAATTATGAAGTTGCTTTACCCAACAAATTATTTCAGTCTATTCATGCTGGGGTTCCAGTCGTGGTAAGCAATAACCCAGATATGGAAAGATTTGTAAAGGAAAGTGGCATTGGCGAGGTATTTCTAGGAGGAGACTCCCTCTCAATGAGTGAGGCGATTAGTAAGGTTGTTAATGACCCTACGACATATCATCTCGCTGTAAAAGATGAGGGCTTGCTGTCAAAGACCTCATGGGAGCACCAAATTAGTTTACTTATAAAAACTTACGGAAATCTTGGAATTTTAACCCATGACTAAAGAGCCTCACCTTGTAGCGATCGTCGGAAATGATATTACTTTTGATAGCAGAGTTAAAAAAGCTGCTATGACTGCTGCTAACGCAGGGTACAAAACTACGATTATCTGCTACTCCCCGACGCACCAAAGGTCAGAGATACATTATGGGGGTGTTCGAGTAATTAAAGTTCCAATCACCTTTGCTGCTAGAGATAAATCGAAACGGTTAAAACTGCAACTGAGGCCATTTAGCGAAACCGAACTTAATGCTCGATACGAAGGGAAATTTGTACACAACAGCGGGATTATTCGTCGCATAGAAGCTAAGAAAAACGCATTCTCAAATAAGCCAATCAAAAAATACGCCTTAGCTGTCGCTTACAAATTGATCCAGCTGAGGATCAGAACTACTCGAAATGTCTTTGAAGGAAGAAAATGGCTGAATCATGCTTTTGATGTTCTTCTTAAAATTGGAAACCGCATTATTAGAAAGCTTGTACATAGAGTCTCTGAAATACTCCAAAGCAAGGTCTTCCTTGATTATGAAGCTGCATTTGGTCCAATTATTGAGGAGCTTAAACCGAATCTAATACATGCGCATGATTACCACATGATTGGGGTAGGGGTTACAGCTGCTAATAACCTTAGGAAATCCGGATTAGATACAAAAGTAATTTACGATGCCCATGAACTTATTGAGGGATTGAGTTACCCCAAAAGGATTATAAGAAAATGGATGCGAGAAGAAAGGAACTTTATTGGTGAGGTTGATGAAGTTATATGTATCTCCGAACCACAAGCAGAAAGAATCAAAGAAGTTCATAATCTAGCTTCACTACCGAAAGTTGTCTTAAATTGCCCTGCTATAACGGTGAGCAGAAACACATCTAAGACAATTAGAGATGACCTAGATATTCAAGGGAAAATTATCGTTTACCATGGGCAAGTCGACTCTAAGAGAGATCTGGAAACACTGGTTTCTTCTTTAAACTTTTTCTCTGAAGATGTGCACATTGCAATAGTGACTAACAATAGAGGAGATTACGTAAATGAGCTTAAAGATATCGCTGCAAACTTTTCGACTGCAAATAGGCCGATTGAAAAGCAGCTTCATTTTCTTCCTTATGTTCCAGCCGTAGACCTTCCCCAGTATCTAAGTTCAGCTGATGTAGCGGTTATTCCTCAAACAAGAACAGAGAATCATCGGATTGCAATGCCGAACAAACTTTTTGAATCGATACACGCTAAGTTGCCCATACTTGCAAGTGAAGTGGGAGCAGTTTCTAGATTTGTAGAAAGTAATAGAATCGGAATTTCTTTCAAAAGTGGATCTCCGGAAAGTTTAGCTAAGAAGGGATCTATTCTTCTAGAAAATACAATGAAGTATAAAGATAATATTTCTCAAGAACTTCTTACTCAAACTACTTGGGATTTTCAATCAAAGGAACTCCTCAATGTGTATGAAACTGTTTTCGGAATCTCTCCTACCTCGAATGAAAGGGAAACTAGTTTAATAACTATTGACAGTTTCGATATACCCGATGTCCTGAAAGGGAGCTCCAAAGGTTTAGCTATTGGTCCTAGAAATATGGCGGGCCAAGCTTTTCAAATTGCGAGTGCTGTTCAAAATCGTCTAAAGATTCCAGCGATTTCATTTGCGATAGAAAAGTCAGATTTTAATTTCCCTGTTCACTTTCCGGTAAGTTCAATCAATTGGAAAGATTCCTTATGGCAGAAACAACATAGGGAAATGCTTTCCGATAGATATACACATGTTCTAGCAGAATCCGGGACAGGTGTTTTAGGAACAATGGGCGGAAGGTTTATAGATGAACAGATCCCCCTTTTGAATGAATCTGGAATTTCAGCAGCTGTTCTTCTTCATGGATCGGAGATTCGTCACCCTGTTGCGCATCAACAGTATGAATACTCTCCATTTCATGAGAAAGACGATTTGACAGCGAGACTTGAGAAATCTGTGGATAATTTGAAACCGCGTTTAGAGAGGATCGATATCCCTATTTTTGTCACAACACCTGATTTACTTCAATACATTCCAGGCGAATGGCTACCGTTAGTGATCGATGTCGAATTCTGGAATTCTATTGATGAACAGCCTAATAAAGAGGTTCCTGCTGTTCTTCATATGCCGACGAACAGTAAACTCAAAGGTTCTCAACAAATTGATAGTGAGTTAATGAAATTAGAAAGTACCGGAAAAATTAAATATATTCGCCCAGAAAAGAAAATGTCAGCCTCTTTAGTCCCTTCTTTAATTGAAAAGAGTGACATTGTTATCGATGGAATTGCTATCGGGGCTTATGGAGTAACATCATGCCAAGCTATGGCTGCGAGGAGAATAGTCATCGGAAACACAAATGAACTGGGAAAAATCAGATCTGAATGCCCTATTTTACATTCTGACCCTGCGATAATATCTTCTGTGATACATGATGTTATAGACAACCGAGACGCTTGGAAGTCATTGGGTGAAGCTGGATACCAATTCACAAAAAAATACCATGACGGATCACTTACAGCGTCAAAGCTTTCCGGATTTCTTGATTCCTAATTCAAAGGGCAGCATGTCAAAACCAATTCAACAAAAAATCCGAGTTTACGATTCTGATTTGATGATGCCGCCTATAAGACCTTATCTTGAAGACACATTTTCACATCTAAGATTCGCATATGAAAAAGCAAAATTAGATTTGGTTGCTGCCAACAAAAATACATGGTTCGGGCAGTTATGGAACATACTTAATCCATTTCTACTTGCGATAATCTATTGGTTTCTAGTTGTAGTTCTTTTTGGCACAGGAGGAAACATATTTGATCGTGAGGGAATGAGAATCTTGACTCAAATTGTAGGAGGGCTATTTCTATGGGGCCTACCAAGCGCAGCGCTTAATTTAGGGGCACGGTCTATTATCCAAGGAGGGTCATTTATCTTAAATACACGAATACCTCGGATGATTCTCCCAATTTCATCAGTTATTTCTGGTTTCATTAACTTCGCCCCAAGTATTCTGGTTTATCTCCTATTCCATGCATTGTCTCGGTACTCATTTTCTATTCAAATGCTCTGGGCATTTCCAATAATTGCACTAATTTTTCTTATTTGTCTTGGATTTGCCATGATGGCAGCTACTGGGACGGTCTATTATCGGGATTTAGCTTCATTTTTGCCATTTGCTTCACGAATGTGGCTCTATTTAACGCCTATTATCTACTTGTACACTCAAGTCCCTGATTCAATGACTTGGACCCTTTATGTAAACCCCTTTGGCGGCTTATTTGCTGCAATACAGCAAATTCTGTTCGAAAACACTGGCCCGAATCTTAACTTCCTTCTAGCAGGATTAGCTTGGAGCTTTGGTTCAATGTTGGCTGGAGTATTCATGTTCCTTCGAAAGGAGCGAGAGTTTGCAGTACGCATCTGATCTACCAGCTGTCACAATCGAGAGCCTTTCGGTAAAATACCGAACAATGCTTGAATCGAGGCCGACCTTCAAATCGGCTGTGATGCGACTGGGTCGACCAAAACAGGAAGTGAAGTATATAGAAGCTATAAAAGACCTTACTCTTACCGTCCAGCCAGGTGAATTCTTAGGTGTTATTGGTCATAATGGAGCAGGCAAATCGACTCTACTTCGAACTATCGCAGGTATTCTTCCTCCATCGTCTGGAAAAGTAACTATTGCAGGACATGTAACTACACTCCTTTCGGTCGGAATCGGTTTCAATTCTGAACTTACTGGAAGGGACAATATTCGGCTTGGAGGTCTAGCGAATGGATTCTCAACAAAGGAAATTGCCGAGAAGGAAGATGAGATAGCAGAATTCTCCGAACTCGGAGAATTTATCGATTATCCAATGAAGACTTACTCAACTGGGATGTACTCGCGACTTGGCTTCTCAGTCGTTACCCACATGGATCCAGATATCTTGCTTATTGATGAAGCTCTTTCTGCAGGGGATGCTTCCTTTCGAGATAAAGCTAGTAAAAAGATTGAGGACATGATGGAGAAAGCTCGCGCCATTATCCTTGTAAGTCACGGACTTCAAACTATCAACGAGATGGCCTCCAAATGCCTGTGGTTAGACCATGGGAGAATGATGGGATACGGTCCTTGTGATGAAACAATTCAAGCCTATGAGGAGTATGTTTCAGCTGGTTCTTCTAGTATTGTATCTGAAGAAATCTAAGCACTTGAAGATTAGTTATCCATTACTCTTTCAAGGGGCGCTGAAGTTCAATTTGATCAAAATCTGTCCATTCTTGAAAATTCCAATCTGAGATAGAATCGCTAACCACATGTTCAAATAGTTCTTTAACGTTTGTTAATGCCCCATTCAGTGCACACTCGCGCAGAATATCAACGATAGTTCCTGAAAGATAATTTACATTCGGACTCAGCGGCTCATTAGCTGTAAGGAAATTGAAAAAATCTTGATCTAAGTGAGAAATGAGTTCAGGAAAATGAGAAGCAACATCTATAAATCTGTCAATAAAGCGCAGATTAACCTCCACAGAGTTATCTCTAACAGATAGATAAAGAAATCTCTGGATCGATTCAAATAGTTCTGGAGTAACTAACCACTGCAGCTCATTTGTTAAAGAGTGACTTATCTTTTGTTCAGACCGAGTGGAGTCCTGAATGCAAGTACGAAAAACTTCTTCTACGAATACTTTGTAGGTGAACCTTCCTTGTCTAACTAAAACCTCAGCTGCCGCATCTGCCATATTTTCTAAAGCTTTAAAATCCTTTACAAAGTCCTCTATCTCATCAAAATTTGTAAGATCAGAATCAGTTGGGAGATAGTGAACCCATGGTTCTAGGACGTTTAAGTAATTATCTTGAATGAGTATCTGAGGTACCCCGAGTGAAGCCGAATCGAATAACCGCGGGCTGATTCCCTTCATCTCTACTAATCCATCAAGTCCTGGGAAACATGCTTGCTCTATCTGGTCAAAAGTATGGTCTGGATGTTCATTTACATAGTCCATGACAGTTTTCATGACTGACCCATCTGGGTCACATAATGAGGCTCCACCTTTTTGCCCTATCGTCGTCCGGCAAGAGCCAAGAAAGCTGTACCAGTCATCTCCCGTGAATACATCATTGACATTGGTGGAAATATCGGTACTCAAGTCAGAGGTTTGAGCCCTTTCTTTAAATGCCTCAGCAAGGAGCCCTTTTTGTTGGCCGTACCGACCAAACCAAGCTGGCAACATCCGAACTCGGGTTCCGACATCAATATTTCTTTCAGACATCGGAATCCAGGTAGAGAGATACTTCCTGGCAAAATCTTCATCTGCATATCCAGTTAGGGCATGCTTCATTTCAGCAATTTTCGACATTTTGGGATATACAGTTGCAAGACCATCTTCAATCGGTGAGTAAATCGTATCAGCGGAAAGAAATGCTAAGCCTTCGTCAAGGTACTTATTGTAAGTGTAGTCATCTTGAGGAAATGCAATTAATCGATCGCAAAATTCCCTAATCCCTGCAGTAGTCTCAACAATCCAATCCCATTGCGCTGAAGACCGAAGAGAAAGAATATCATATGTCAAAATTAGAGCATCGTATCCACTTTTAAGTTGCTCGGGAAGAAATAAGTTACGGATATTGTGGTATTCCACACACGTTCCCTCTGGAGCGTATCTTCCGAAACTCGTAACAAACTCTATGGTTGTAGAACGGTGATATCGAGATAAAGCGTGAAGAACTAGAACGCGTTTCATTTAGAACCCCATACCTTGCGAGTTTTTAGAAGTTTTAGGAATCGAATCACTTGCCGGAATTTTCTGACAACTTTTATCGCTATCGCCGCTAGAGGGGGACGTTTGCGAATCTCAGACTTGATAGACCTCATTACACTCGATTTAATACTGACAATGAATTCGCTAAACCGATCACGAATTGATGGTTCAGGTAATAAAGCTAAGTCTCTCTGATAACTCTCCTCGACTAAACTGGCAAAGTGGCTACGCAATTCAGCTAGAGGTTCTGGTGGGGCTAGTTCGCTTAAAACAGAAGATATGAATCGTTTACCTAATTTTTTCTGTTTCCCATCCATAGCTAAGGACCACCCAATGTTCAATCGAGAGGCGGCTTCAGTAGAAAATTGCCGATTAGCTGCAGCTGATGCTCGAACCAGAGTAAATATTTCAGTTGCTTTATCGTACAACCCAATAGAAAGTAATCGCTGCCCTTCCCTATTAAAATCGGCAATTTGTTCAGGACTATGGTTAACACTAATCTCTTGAATATCAGGAGCCGGAACTCCTCTATCGGTAGTCCATTCATCACCTGAAACATCTCTCCAGTATCGAAGACCGGTATGCCATAGATCGGGAATCAAAGACTGCTGGTCAATAAGATCTATCTCCTTTTCAAACCTTCGGACATGAATAGGCGCCCCTGAATCTAAATTATTTCTAGCGTGTCCATAATCTGCTACGAGTCGTTTTAGAGGAACTTCGGACCTGCCAAGAACATGAAAAAATTCAAGTGGCAAATTCTTTTTCTTCATCAACTTTATGCAGTCATTACTAGACAAGTGTTCTAAAAAAAATTCTTCGCATAGTAACGGATCAATTTCAGATTCGTTAAGGCTTAGAAACTCCTCTGATTTAATGATCGCTCGAACAAACGGGGCTCTAATAGGAGTAGGGAACTCAAAGAATTGTTTTATTTTATCTCCTGAAAGGGCACTATCTAACATTTCATGATATGTCAGGCTCAACAGATCTACTAAAATGTCAGGAATTTCTGATGGAAAAAATTTATTATCCTTGGGGGTTCTTTCATCTAATAGCATTCGGATAGCTGTTCCCTTTTCTTCTTCCTCCACGGCATGAGCACGAGATTCTAAAGGCAGTGACTCGTCAAGGAAGAGTCTTCCATATACCTGATTTTTAATGTAACCAGAAACGTCTCCTGATAATTCTCTATATCTTTCGCCAAATAAATGATCGCGGCGAAACATCTCAGAAGTAAGCAAACCTTGTAGGGCTTGATGGGGTCGGTATGGTTTAGCTTCACTAAAAAGCGTAAATAGCTCCTTCGAGCTAATCTTCTCAATCTCGAAAAATTTACTATCCGCAATATCTAGTCTCTTAGCCAGATTGGAGGAAGCAATAATAAATGATGACCGGTTAGAAACATTTATAGCTTTAAGGGGTTCGGACAAATCATCGTTCATACAACTTGAATTAATCCAAATTAGTGGATAGTCGTAAGACAAGGCAGCAATCATACAGTCTAAGTCGACTAAAAAAAATACGGGGTTAGAAGGGATGTTCACAATAGTGGACTGGACCTCTATCGGTATGTCTAACCTTATTGGTAAATTTCCTGAGATAGGAAGACCGTGAGTAGCAAGCATTAATTCATCAGGGTTTACCCTATTTTCATGAGCAATCCATACTTGCGAGAACTCAGCTAGTTCTATCACTAACTTACGAACTTCCTCATTAACGAGTGTCTGATTCTTTATAAAGATTATTGACGATCTCTGCACCTAATATACTACCTAACACGACAAATCATGGAATTGCTTCTATCACAATGAGAGGAACTCTAAGTAAGAAAATGCTTTAAATTTTCTCTGGGAACTATCTCTTTGTTTACACCTTTAAACAAAAATACACTAGCAAAGTATAGGGAAAGAAGACGAAGAAGTAATGATTAAGATTAGAAATTACTAAAGGTTAAGATGAATTTAGAACAGGTGATAAATGACATTCTCGAAGAAGCGAAGGAGTTGTCGTTAGTAGCAGAAAGGTCGAATCAAAATACTGAATTTAGATTCGAATTAGCTAAGCAGCTAGCCGGTCTTGTTGCTGCAAAAACCTGTGTTCTTCTTTCACCTAGCACCTATAACATGCTCAGCGTTAACAACGAGCTTCCTCCCCCACTCACAGGTAACCCAAACGACCTTAAAAAATTTATCGAGGTTGGCGCGGGGATATGTGGTCACCATGTTGAATTTGCTATTCAAGTATTTTCAAAGGCCAAAATCCCAGTTCGTGATGTTCAGGTATATTATTACGATGACAACTTCGGACTACAGAATCATACTTTTGCCGAAGCTTTCTGGGATGATAGTTGGAGAATGATTGATTCAACATGGGGCTTTATTCCCCACAGAGGGTCGTTGAACTCAATTCTCTCTTTCGAAGCTGTTCTTAAAGATAAGCATGTTGAAGGAACTCACTATGAAACTATTCCATGGCGAGTTGAAGCAGAGAAAAGTGACTTTGATATTTTTGGCTACGCTAAAGTTGCCCCTGAAGCCTTGTATTATTCAGGTTGCGGTTATGCCCACATAAGAATCTCCGAAGGGGAAATCCCTCTAGTCATAGGTGGGAAGCGTCTTATGATCGGAAGTTGGTGGCATCGAGGTATACCAACCAGCTCAAATAAAGTTTTTATAGACATACCTGAAGGAAAATGGAATTTACAGTTCGATATTGAAATAAGCGCCTGTTCTGAAGGTATATTCCTACTTGGCGACTCAGAATGCTCTATTGAAGGTCAAAAGACCTCTATAAGTATCAAAATTGATGGACCACTTGAAACCCAAATGTCATTTCAAAGTAGAACCAGGGCGGGCTACCTTCAAATAAATAAAGCTTCGGCTGAAATGTTAGAGACTAACTCCTCTCAGAAGCCGTCGAAAACAGAGATAATTCTGGAATAATTACTCTTCAGTCATGTAAATCTATGACGGTGCTTTTCGATAGTTCTATCAATCATTTCAATATTTTTTTTAGTCCATTCAACGGTTCTATGGATACCTTCTTCTAGTGAAGTAGAGGCTAAGAACCCAAGTTCACCCTCAGATTTGTCAGTAGAACCAAAGCGGCAGCCAGATCGATCCCAATCACGAGCAGGCAGCATTTCTAATTCTGATACTGACGCAGTTTCTTGAATAATTACCTCTGCTAGTCGCTTTATAGTTGTTTCCACTCCGCTTGCAAGATTATAAACACCTCCTATCTCACCATAGGTCGCACAGCGGATAAGCCCGTCAACTAAATCTTCGACATAAATAAAGTCTCGACTGTTCTGCCCATCATTATCTAGGCTCAATTTATGGCCTTTGATCGCTTTATAAATAAATGTGGGGGTAACATTTCGCCAGACAGTAGCGGGTGTACCTCTCCATTCCCCGGCTCCCAATATCTCCCTAGGCCCATAAACATTCTGAAAGCGAGCCTTGACAGAGGGTAGTCCGGAGGACTTCTCAAAATAATTCAAATACAGTTCTCCGACAATCTTAGAAATCTGATATGGGGAATCCAAGTAAAGTGAAATAGGGTCATCCTCATTAGTCGCTTGAGCATCGCTATATGTTTTTTCCGCTACGGTACATCCAGCAGAAGCATAGACAAGAGACTGAAGCGAAGAAGAGTCTTTAAAGTGATCGGCAATTACTAAAGTTGTTCGAAGATTGTTTTCATGGTCATCGTGTGGATTAGCGATAGAACTCTGGTTGCCATGAAAGGTAGCTAAGTGAAAAACAATATCCCAATCGGTACCTATCTCTTGAATAACATCATTATCATTGATCGATTTCGCTGAAGTGGTTACACGGCCATCTTTAGGAACATTATCTAATTCAGAGGAAAGACAATTATCAACGACGTGAACTGACGCAGCCCCATCGGAAAGTAGTCGAAGTACTAAGTTAGAGCCTACAAATCCTGCCCCGCCTACAACCAGAATACGGGAATTTTCAATAGTTGCTCTCTTCTCATTCATGAGTCATCATCGGGCATATGAAGATGGGTAAAGGTTTCTTCTATCCCGAATTCCCTGTAATATCCAACAGCTCGATCAACTCCATCTTGAAGCGGCGTGTTAGCTTCCCAACCTGGAAATTGTTCTTGAGTTCGACTGGGGTCAAGAAGGATCGTAAATGCATCATCTTCTCCCCGCGGTCGAACTTCGACAGGTTCATCAAGTTCGATACCCATAGACTTCAATGTTGCTTCAAGTAGCTCTTTTATCGAAACATCAGACCCAGACGAAACATGGTATGGGCCTGGCTCACCTTCTCCGTCAACTGCTCTTTCGACAACATCTATTAAGTCTTCGATAAAGATAAAATCTCTTCTGGTATCCATAACAAAAACTGAAGAGCCATTACTTAAACGCTGAAAAAAAGTTGGAAGGGGGCCAGTTATGTTTCTAGGACCATATCCATTGGCCAGCCGGAATGAAACCCAGTTAAGACCCGACAATGCCAAATAGTTTTCTCCTGCTGTTTTGCTGATTGCGTAACTGCTCTCCCTTGGCCTTAGTTCATGATCTATCGGTATAGGCTGCTCCTCAGGATGGAGACCATAACACAACGCTGTTTGGAAATAGATGAACCGTTCAACCTCTACCTTTTTAGACTCATTAACTATGATCGAAGTCCCCACAACATTAGTTGCTGAATCTTCTACCCAAGCTTCTGGG
>MDSW01162606.1_pt1 | contig 14653 bp, 13 predicted proteins | sample 811171 | NCBI WGS metagenome assembly MDSW01 (sample SAMN05326641, study PRJNA326480) | marine metagenome | isolation source: seawater | place: Atlantic Ocean: North West | collected 2012 | reverse complement strand
GTTGTTCCTCTGACAATAGAATCATCAACCAATAAAACATTCTTGTCTTTAAATTCAAGATCTAAAATATTTAGCTTGCGTCTTACTGATTTTTTTCTCTCCTCTTGATTGGGCATTATAAAAGTTCTTCCTACATACCTGTTTTTTACAAATCCCTGTCGATATGGGAGTTTCAATACTGCTGCAAGCTGTAATGCAGCAGTAGTTGAGCTATCAGGTATTGGGATTACAACATCAATATCATGATTTGGATTTAACCTTAAAATTTTTTTTGCTAGCTTTTGACCCATTCTCATTCTTGCCTTATAAACAGAGATTTCGTCAAGAGTAGAATCCGGTCTTGCTAGGTAAACATATTCAAATATGCATGGAGTTGGTTGTGATCCATCTGAACATTGCTCACTATGTAAATTACCATCAACATCTATATATATTGCCTCTCCAGGCTCTACATCTCTGAGGGTTTTGAATCCTAAAGCCGAGAAGGAAGCATTTTCAGAGGCAACTATATATTCCTTTTTTGTAGAACCGTCTTTTTCTCCAATTACCAATGGCCTTATTCCCCTAGGATCTCTAAATGCAACTAAGCCAAATCCAGTTATTAAAGCTACTACTGCATATGCACCTTGGCATCGAACATGAGTTTTTCTAACGGCCTGAAAAAAATGTTTCTTGGAGGGCAAAATCGCTTTTTGCTTTCCAAGCTCATGTGCAAATATGTTAAGTAAGACCTCTGAGTCAGAGTCTGTATTGATATGTCTCATTTCAGCATGAAACAACTCACGAGCAAGATCTTTTGAGTTTGTTAAATTTCCATTATGTGCAATGCTAATTCCATAAGGAGAATTGACATACATCGGTTGCGCAAACTCTTTGCCGCCTCCTCCTGCTGTTGGGTATCGAACATGGCCAATACCATAATTTCCCAACAGTCTACTCATATGCCCTTGATGAAAAGTATCTCGAACATATCCCATAGATTTTCGGGTATTAATTTTTCCTGTTACATCGCAAACTGACATTCCTGCAGCATCTTGACCTCGATGTTGCAACATTAATAAAGAATCATAGATTGAGCTTGCTACGTGATTTTCAGAATATATCCCTACTATTCCACACATTATGTTGTCTCTTGAATTGTGCCGATATTAGTCTTAAGCATAACTGAATTTTTATCAGAGATCATACTTTTAAAAAATTTTTCAGCCTTGGGCGCATATTTTTCTAAGTAATGGTAACTTTTAGATTCTAATATAAAGCTAGATTGCTTAAATTGATTTGGAATTACCAGATATATTACAACAATTAGAAGTATCCCTCTAAGTAATCCAAATAAAACTCCAAGCAAACGATCTAATCCACTCATGCCTGACCAATGGACCAAACTTCGAATAACTTTAATTAAAAATCCACCCAAAAAGATAATACTAACAAAAACCAATAAAATAATGAGAATTCTCCTGATCTCTGGACTCTGAATGTAATCTAAAAAATAAGGATCTAAATAAACATCTAAAAACATCGATGCCGCAAAGGCAATGACCCATAAAAGAAGGGAAAGGCTTTCCTGGATAAAACCTCGAAAAAAAGCTATAAAACCTGACAGAATAATTAGTCCAATTACAAGATAATCAAAAAAAGTAAAGACTATGGATTCCAAGCGATTACTTCTCCTGCTTTGATATCAGCAATGTTATTTAATTTCTGTTTATTATTTTCAATATCCCTCTTACTGGCGAAAGGTCCTACTAAAATATTAGTAAGATCTTTATTTGATTGATTTTGCTCAGTGAATGCAGGAAATCCCTCATTATTATATGATTTTACTAACTTAGAAATGGTAGTTTGGTTTCCAAATGCGCCAACTCTATATACGTAGAAATTAAAATCAACTTTGTCAGTGCGCTCCTTCGCAGAAGGAAGTGTATCTTTAATATCAACTTTAAAAGAATCATTTTGAATCTCTTTGAATTCAATATTTTTAAAATTACCTTGATCAACTTCAGGCTCTGGAAGCTCGGGAATATTAATATTAATTATCTGCTGATATTTTGGTTGTGGCGATAAGGCAAAAATAAGAATCCACATCAAAATAGTCAAAGAAATAAAAATTCCAAGCATTCGATTGATATTCATTTTTGAGGGTACAGCTTAGATAAAATGCTGGAAACCTTGTACCTCAAGTCTTTTCTATGGACTATCATGTCAATGGCTCCATGCTCTAATAAAAATTCAGATTTTTGAAAGTCCTCAGGTAGATCAACCCTTACAGTCTGCTCAATAACACGCCTACCAGCAAAACCAACCAATGCATTTGGTTCTGCTATATTGATATCTCCAAGCATAGCTATACTAGCTGAAACTCCGCCATATATAGGATCAATCATTACAGATATATAAGGTAATTTTACTTCTTTCAGTTTTTCCAATGCTGCCGAAGTTTTAGCCATTTGCATTAATGAGACCATTGACTCTTGCATTCTGGCTCCACCGCTTGTAGAAAAACATATAAAAGGAACTTTACTTGCAATTGCTTCATCAACTCCTTTTACGAATTTTGTTCCAACTGCCCCTCCCATTGAGCCGCCCATGTAACGAAATTCAAAGGCCGCAACTACAATTTCAGCTCCCTCAAGTTTACCTTTACCAATAATAATTGCCTCTTCTTCTCCAGTGCTTGTAACAGCTTCTTTAATTCGCTGGCCATATGACTTTGTATCTTTAAACTTTAAAATATCTTTTGTGGTAATTTTTGTTGCAAGCTCATGAAAGCTCCCACCATCAAAGAAAATAGACATTCTTGTGCGAGCTCCTATACGAAGGTGATGATCGCACTTTGGACATACATAAAGTGATTTTTCTAACTCAGGCTGATATAGGATGGCTTCACATGCTGGACAATTATTCCATAGTCCATCAGGTATTTTACTTTTAGATAAACCTGAATCACGTTTTAATCCAATGGATGGGATTAATCTTGTAAGCCAATTCATAAACTTATCGCTTCAGAAATCTCATTTAAATAATTATATATTTTTTTAAATTCTTTTTGGCTAGATTGATTATGTATCATCTCCACTAAACTTGATCCAATAACAACTCCATCTGATATTTTGCTTAAATTTGACGCATCATCAGGCGTTTTAATTCCAAAACCTGCAAAAATTGGGAGAGAAGTCTGCGACCTAATATAATTAATATTGCTTTCTGCCTCGCTGATATTTAGATGAGATGAGCCAGTAACTCCTCTAAGAGTGACGTAATATATAAAGCCTGAGCTGTTGTTGCATATTTTAGAGATTCTATCTTTTGAAGTAGTTGGAGCTATTAAGGATATAGATGCAAGATTTGTATTTTTAATCCCAATATTTTTAAGATCACTTTCGCCTGGAATATCAACAATTAAAACTGCATCGCTTCCAAAAGTATGAGATTCCTGCAAAGCTTTTATACTTGCTAAAAAGGTATTTATGTATCCCATTAAAATAATAGGTGTATCACTATCTTTTTCTCTAAATTTTTTGATGAGCATAAAAATATCAGTCAAAGATGTATTATTTTTTAAAGCTCTGTCGTGTGCAGCTTGAATAATTGGACCTTCGGCAATTGGATCTGTAAAGGGAACTCCAACTTCAAGAATATCTACTCCGGCATCAACGAACCCATGCATAAGTTCTAGAGTTGAATCTAGATCGGGATCTCCAGCAACTAAATATGCTACGAGTGCTTTTTTAGAGGCATTTTTTAAAGAAAGAATTTTTTCATCTAATCTAGTCAAGGGATATTCCATCTATAGTAGCTACTGTATTAATATCTTTATCCCCTCTTCCCGAAACATTAATTACTAAATGTTGATTAGATTGATAATTTTTTGCGATGTGATCAAGAGCTGCAAATGCATGAGCAGTCTCCAAAGCTGGCATTATCCCCTCAAGCTTTGTTACTAAGTGGAATGAATCTAGGACCTCTTTATCATCTACTGCAATATAATTAGCCCTTCCAGAATCTTTCATATTTGAATGCTCGGGTCCAACTCCAGGATAATCCAAACCAGCTGAAACAGAGTGAGTATCAATTACCTGGCCATTCTCATCTTGCATCAAATAACTCTTTGCTCCATGGAGAATGCCCGGCTCTCCATCATTTAATGGGGCTGCATGTTTTCCACTCTTTAAACCACTTCCAGCAGCCTCAACACCTATAAGTTCGACATTAGATTCCTCTAGAAAAGGATAGAAAATTCCCATTGCATTTGATCCACCGCCAACGCAAGCAATAATTGCATCTGGGTATTGAGAAAATTGTTCAATAGACTGTTTTCTGAGTTCTCTTCCAACAATGGCATTGAAATCTCTTACTATCATCGGATATGGATGTGGTCCCGTAACACTGCCAATGATGTAATAAGTATTCTCAATATTAGTCACCCAATCTCTCATGGCTTCATTTAAGGCATCCTTGAGTGTGGCAGTACCAGAATCAACAGCATGAACTTCTGCTCCCAATAACTTGATTCTATAAACGTTAAGTGATTGCCTCTCTACATCTTTGGCTCCCATATAGATATGGCACTCAAGACCAAGCCTTGCTGCAACTGTTGCAGTTGCGACTCCGTGCTGTCCTGCTCCTGTTTCAGCAATTATCCTTTTTTTGCCCATAGCTTTTGCAAGCAATATCTGTCCAACAGTATTATTAATCTTATGAGCTCCTGTGTGATTTAAATCCTCTCTTTTAAGCCATATTTTTGGTCCGGAGTAATGATCAGTTAATCTTTTTGCAAAATATAACGGAGAGGGTCTACCAACAAATTGGACCAAATCTTGATCAATTTCTTCGATAAAATTTGGATTACTTTTAAGGGTTGAATATGTTTCATCAAGTTCGTTGAGGGCATGCATTAGTGTTTCAGGAACAAACTTTCCTCCATACTCTCCGAAGAAACCATCAGAATTTGGTAAATCAATTAATTTATTCATTTTTAAAATTATTTTTAATCTGAGCCATTAAAGCTTTATCTTTAATTGCGAGTGATGATTCTACCCCAGAGTTAACATCAATACACCATGGATTTAAAGAGATTGCTTCCTTTATATTCTTAGAGCTAATTCCCCCTGCCAGTACATAGTTTTTATCCAGAGATGTATTTTTTAACAAATTCCAATCAAATACTTTACCAGTTCCACCATAGGAATCATCTACATATGTTTCAAACAGAAATGCATCTGCAGATGCATAGTCTTTTAACAACTTAAGAGATTGAGAATTTTGAACTCGAATTGTTTTCCAAAAAGGTAGATTAAATTGTTTACAAAAGTCTTCAGTCTCATCGCCATGAAATTGCAAAATAGGATTTTGAATTATTGTTGTAATTTTTTTTACTTCATCGATTGATGGATTAACAAAAACAAAAACAGGTAACGTATTTTGAAAATCAAAATTTTTCAAAGAAGAAATGAAATCATTAGAAATTTTTCTTGGGCTATCATCTACCATGATGAATCCAGCAAAATCAACGCCTATGTCACATGTATATTTCAATATATCAATATCTCGAATCCCACAAATTTTTAATTTCATTTTCTTGAGCTCATTAAAATACTTATAAGGTTAGAGGAACTATTGTTTAGATCTAAATCAATCTTTTTATACTCAGCACCTGTGAAGAATAATCCCTGTGCTTTTGCAGTTTTACCTGCATTATTTCTATCTTGTGAATTTAAAATAGTCTTAATATCTTTGAGTGAACCCATAGATATATCTAATAATGTGCCAACAATAATTCTTACCATATTATACAAGTATGCATTTGCGCATAGAGAAAAAATTATAAAATTGTCTTTTTCTACAATATCAATACTTTTAATTACTCGAACTGGATTTTTTGAGGTACATTTTGAACCTCTAAATGAATTAAAATTATGAGTTCCTATTAAATTAGAAGCTTCGGCTCTCATAAGGTCAACGTCAATTTTATTTTTTTCCCAATAAACATAATCTCTTAAAAAAATTGGCTGGGCATTACCGGTATATATAACATATGAATAGGTTCGACTAATTGCATCAAATCTTGAATGAAATTCATCTGGTACTTGCTGAATGGATGATACATAAATATCATTAGGTAATTTAGAATTAAGGCCTTTGAGCCATTGATCTGTGTCTCTGTGATGCTTGGCTGAAAAATCAAAAATTTGACCTGTTGCATGAACTCCAGCATCAGTTCTTCCTGCATAATTAATTCGGCCCTCTAAAGTCCCAATTGATGATATAGCTAACTCAAGATTATCTTGGATAGAGGGTGCATTTTTTTGAGATTGAAAACCTGAATAATTTGAGCCATCGTATTGACAAATACCTACAAATCTCACAATTTACTTTTTTTGTTTTATTAGTGATTGGGCCTCAGAAACAATGAGATTATTTTTCGAGTTTGATATAAGTTTATTTAAGATTTTTTCTGCGCTTTCCCAGTCATCCATTTCAATATAAGTTCTGACTAAGTCTAGTTCCTGTGTTTCAATATCATTGCTGATACTTAAATTAGTTTGAAATGTATCATTTTCATCCTGCAAATCCTCTTCTATAGCTGCTTTTGTGAATGATGGCTTTTTGCTTGATCGAATAAGCAAATAAGCTATTACAAATCCTAAGAGCAACGATAAAAGACCAACCCAAAATAAATCTTTTAATTCAAACACTTGAGAGTCATTTGAAGTATCTGATTGAAGGGTTAAATCAGTTTGTGACTTTAGCTCGATGATTGAGGTATTTTTTGACACTATTTCAGAAGAATTTAATTCAGAATTATCAATTTCTAAAACTGGATCATTTTGTAATGTAGAGGCTGAGCTTATTGAAGAATCATTTTTGATTGATGAATCTGAGAAAATTTCCTCTGGTGCTGTTAACTTTAAAATCGGTTTCATTGAGTATCTTTCGAGCTGATTCTTTCTTGTTTCCATGAAAGCAACTGATTCTTTAACGTTGCTATCTGGTGTTGACGCAACTAGCTCTTGTGAAGGCAGGGTTAGATCAACATCTGCCCTTACTAAATGGATATTATCATCGATAAATGCATTTGGATTTTCAAGATAAAATCCCCACATAATTTGATAAATCGACGCATCATACTTTTGACTTACAGATTTAGAAACGCTCCAAATCGTTTCAACTTCCTCGCTTAATATAGTTTCAAAATCTTGAAAGTTATCCTTGTTATTATCAACCTCACTTCTTGGTTCACTTTCAAAATCTTGAAAGCTTTCATTACTCTCCTCAATTGGCTTGGCTAAAGAGAAAACATTTGGCTCAGTAAGCTTAAGATTTTCATTGTCTTTGTCCTCAGATAATATATTTGTTAAATCATATTTTTGGGGTTCATCAACACTTCTCTTTGCTGGAAGTTTAAATGATACTTGAGCTTTTTCTTCGCTGACAAAATTATTTTGTGGGAGGAATATAAAGATATCCTTTTTTAATTCTTTTTTGATATCTAATCTGAAAGAAACATAATCTTCTGAATAATTTTTAGGAATGGCTAATGTAAGGCGTTTGAAATCTTGAAGATTTTCAAAAATTTTAAATTCAAAATTTAAATCAGATAATTCTTCATCTGATTTAAAATTTTTAATGAATATATCATTCTCAGTAATATTCTTTGTTGAGCTAATCTTTATCTGGATCAAATACAATCCATCTGGATTGATCTCTACATTAGGATTTCCAATGACAGTACTCGAAAAAAGACTAGGACTTAAAAGAATAAAAAAAAGTAAGAATTTTTTCATTTTACTGAGCTCACTTTAAGAAGCTCCTCACATATCTGAACTGCATTCAAAGCTGCTCCTTTCCCATAAACGTTATCAGCAACTATCCACATTGAAATCCAACAATCATCATCAAGACTTTGTGATCGGATTCTACCAACATAAACATCCTCTGTGTCAGTCGCGTTCTCAAAAGGAGTTGGATAACCACCCGAACTAGGGTCATCAAGAACTTTTATACCAGGTGCTTTATCTAGAATTTTTATTATCTCTTCACGAGATATTTCTTTTGAAACCCTAAAGAATACTGCTTCAGAATGACCATTAAATACTGGCACGCGAACGCAAGTTGCTTGGACTTGAATATTTGGATCAAGAATTTTGTGAGTTTCCCAAGTTAACTTCATTTCTTCTTTAGTAAAATTATTATCTAAAAAAATATCACACTGAGGAATAACATTAAAAGCTATTTGCTTTGGATAAACTGATGATTGATTTTCTGATTCTTTGAAATATATTTGATTATGCAACTCTTCTAATGCAGCTTTTCCAGTTCCTGAGACTGCCTGATATGTTGCTATGTTTAAAAACTTGATTTGTGCTACATCATGGATTGGTTTTAAAGCCATGAGTAATTGAGCAGTGGAGCAATTTGGATTTGCAATCAATGATGGTTTTGATAGATTCTTTAGAATCTCGCCATTGATTTCAGGGATAATTAAAGGAACGTCATCCTCATATCTAAAATTGGAGGATAAATCGATGACAAAGCTGCCTGCAGCAACAAAATCTCTTGCATATTTCTCTGCAATGTTTGACCCGGCAGAAAAAATTACAAATTGTCCTTTTTTTGGACTAAAGTTTTCTAAAGATTCAACTTTGTATTCCTGATTGTTCAATTTAATGAATGATCCCACTGTTGAATTTCCAAGAGGTATAAATTGCGCTATTGGAAACGCTCTTTTTTCTAAAAGTTGTATTATTTTCGATCCAACAACACCAGATGCACCAACCAAAGCTAGAGATACGCCTTTATTCATGTCCATCCTTTAAAATATTAATTAAAGCTGGAGCAACATCTTGGGTTCGCACGAATTCTTCTGAAGTAGCAATATCTTTGGTTCTAAACCCATTGCTAATAAAAATTTTTATTGCTGATTCAATCCTTTTTGCTATGTCGATTCTATCAAGAGAGTACTCAAAAGCCATTGCTAGAGAAGCAATCATTGCAATTGGATTTGCAACACCTTTGCCAGCAATATCTGGCGCACTGCCATGACAGGGCTCATACATTCCTTGTGAAGAGCTATTCAAAGATGCAGACGGAAGCATTCCGATTGAACCACTTAAAGTTGCCGCGATATCTGAAAGAATGTCACCAAAGAGATTACCTGAAACAATTACATCATATTGATTTGGATTAAGGACCAGCTGCATAGCAGTATTGTCAGCAAGCTGATGCGAGAGCTCTACCTCTGGATATTCTGAACCCATTTCAGTAATGATACTTCTCCAAAATTTTGAAACCTCTAAAACATTAGCCTTTTCAACAGAACACAACTTTCTATTCCTATTCATTGCAGCTTCGAAAGCTACCTTTGCAATTCTTCTTATTTCATCTTCGTTGTATATCATTGTATTAAAGCTATATTTAGGAGATTCATTTTCGACAATTCCTCGAGGTTCCCCAAAGTAAATACCTCCTGTTAACTCCCTGACTATAAGAATATCTAGATTTTCAATGATGTTATTTTTTAATGGGGACGCTGATGCAAGCTCATTAAATAAAAAAGCAGGTCTTAAATTTGCGAACAAACTCAAGGATTTACGTAATGCTAAAAGAGCTTGTTCTGGTCGATTATCCCATTCTAGGTTATCCCATTGTGGTCCCCCAACAGCACCAAATAAAATTGCATCTGAGTCTTTTGCGACTTTTAACGTTTCTTCGGTCAAAGGGGTGCCAAATTCATCATAAGAGGAACCTCCAACATTTCTTTCAGTAATTTTAAAATTTAAGTTCTGTTCTTCAATCAAATAATGAAGCACTTCCTTCATAGAAGAAGAAACTTCTTGTCCGATACCATCTCCGGGAAGAATTAATATATTTTTTGTCATTTTTGTGCTCAATTACTGTAATCAAAGAGCCATGGTCTTTGCCGTCTTCTTGAAAGTTCGTATGCTTCTATTTGATGTTTATTTTTCAAGGTAATATCGACATCATCTAAATTATGAATAATTCGATCTAGAAGACTCTCCTTGACATCAAAAGAAAAACTAGAATTATGATCGTAGTTAATAACTTTTTTTACTAAATCAATTTTAAAGCGAACAGGGGAAGAGTCAGCAATTTTAAAGAGATGACTGATTTCTTCTTTGGTGAGTTTAATTGGTAGCACTGAATTCTTGAAACAATTATTATAAAAAATATCTCCAAATGAACTCGCTATTACTGCTTTAAAACCAAAATCTCTTAAAGCCCAAACTGCATGCTCCCTGCTTGAGCCACAACCAAAATTATCTCGTGTTAATAGAATTTGAGCATTAACAAATGGTTCTTTATTTAAAATAAAATCATAATTTTTAGAACGATCTTCTGATTTTAAATTAAGTCGTCCTTCATCTAAATATCTCCAACCATCAAAAAGGAAGTCTCCAAAACCAAATTTTTTGATAGATTTAAGGTACTCAGTAGGGATAATTTGATCAGTATCAATATTATCTCTATCAAAGGTTGCTACGATACCGCCTATTATTGAATTGGTCATGATGGATCCGTTATTTTGCCGTTAATTGCAGTCAATGCTGCCATCACGGGGCTCATCAAATGAGTTCTTCCAAGATTGCCTTGTCTGCCTTCAAAATTTCTGTTGGATGTAGAAGCGCAACGCTCATAAGGTTTTAATTGATCTGGGTTCATGCCTAAGCACATTGAACATCCAGGATCTCTCCATAAAAAACCTGCATCAACAAAAATTTTATCCAATCCCTCTTGTTCTGCTTGAGCTTTTACCATCCCTGAGCCTGGTACTACAATTGCTTCAGTTATGTCTTTTGAAATTTTCTTTCCTTTTACCGCATTTGCAGCATCACGAAGGTCTTCTATTCTTGAATTGGTACATGAACCAATAAAAATCTTATCAAAACTTAAATCTTGGAGGGTCTTAGATTCATCAAGGCCCATGTAAGCTTTTGCAAGCAATAAATTCTCAAGATTTTCTTTATCAATACTATCTTGAGATGGTATTTCTGCGTCAAAATCTATTGTCATTTCAGGTGAAGTACCCCAAGTAACCTGAGGTTTGATTTCTGAGACATCAATATTAATTGTTTTATCAAAATTTGCATCTGGATCAGAGTATAGAGTTTTCCAATATTTAGTGGCTTCATCAAACATTGAATCTGACAAATTAGAGTGCTGCTTTACATAATCAATAGTAGTTGAGTCGACTCCAATAAGACCAACTTTTGCTCCAGCCTCAATTGCCATATTGCAAATTGTCATTCTTGATTCCATTGATGCTGAAGAAATGTATGAGCCTGAAAACTCTATAGCATGACCGGTGCCTCCTGCGGTTCCAATTATTTTAATTAAATGCAAAACAATATCTTTTGAAGTAACGCCAGCCTTCAGTTGACCGCTAAAATTAACTTGCATGTTTTTAAGTTTAGTAATTTTTAAACATTGTGTTGCTAGCACATGCTCAACTTCAGATGTTCCTATGCCCATTGCCAAACATCCGAACGCGCCATGAGTAGAAGTATGTGAGTCTCCGCATACAATGGTCATGCCAGGTAAAGTATAACCAAGCTCAGGACCCATTACATGAACAATACCTTGTTTATTAGAAGTGATATCGAATTGATGAATACCAAAATTATTACAGTTTTTATCAAGCTCAACTACCTGAATCTTGGCGACTTCGTCTTTGATTGATTCAGCTTCAAATTTATTACCCCTATCAGTAGGCACATTATGATCTGGCGTCGCAACATTTGCGTCTAGACGCCATGGTTTTAACTGCTTATGTCTTAAGCCTTCAAAAGCTTGAGGTGAAGTTACCTCATGAAGATAGTGTCTATCTATATAAATTAATGACTCATTACTATCATCAGTTTGAACTAGATGCTCATCCCAGAGCTTGTCATATAAAGTAATCGGCATATTATTTCTTAAATGGAATCGATTGATCTACCTTTCCACATTGGGCTTGATTTCTTAGCAGATGATCCATTAGAACCAAATTAATCATTGCCTCAGCTATGGGAACTGCACGAATACCAACACAAGGATCATGCCTGCCTGTGACTTCTACTTTTACCTCTTCACCAGATGTATTGATAGTTTGACCTTGAGATTTAATGCTAGATGTTGGCTTAATAATAAATTCAAGCTCTATCAAATCACCATTTGTAATACCACCCAATATACCGCCTGCATTATTTGATTTAAAGCCTTCTTTTGTTATCTCATCTCTAGCCTCAGAGCCTCTAAGATCAAGTATATTATGAGCATTTCCGATGCTAACAGATTTCACTGCATTAATACTCATAATCGCTTTAGCTATATCAGCATCAATCTTGTCAAAGACTGGCTCACCTAAGCCTATCGGACAATTTGTAACTCTTACTCCCAGCTTTGCTCCTACTGAATTACCCTCCTCAATCAATTCCAAAAACATAACATCTAATTCTTCCAACTTAGACTCATCAGCAAAAAAATATTTGTTACTTTTAGCGTTTGTTAAATTAATTGCATCTGCTGAAATTGATCCTATTTGAGTGACATAGCCATCAGTGTAAATCCCAAGAGAGTTAAGGTATTTTTTTGCAATAGCGCCAGCAGCAACTCTCATAGCAGTCTCTCTTGCGCTTGATCGACCTCCTCCTCTATAGTCTCTGTGACCATATTTAGCTTGGTAGGTTATATCTGCATGATTGGGACGAAAAACATCTTTGATCTTAGAATAGTCTTTTGATCTTTGATCTTGATTATAAATAATTAAACTAATTGGTGTTCCAAGAGTTTTACCTTCAAATACGCCAGATAAAATTTCGACAATGTCATCCTCATTTCTTTGAGTTGTAACATCAGATTGACCTGGCCTTCTGCGGTTAAGTTCAAATTGAATATCATCAGAAGATAGTTCTAATTGAGGCGGGCAACCATCTATAATGCAGCCAAGCGCCTTCCCATGGCTCTCCCCATAAGTTGTAACTTGAAATAATTTTCCAAATGTATTCCCTGACATAGCCGGAATTATAGACCAAAAAGTCTTTTAGAGCCCATTAAGAGTGCAACAGAGCTTGACGGGCTAATGATTTTTAAAATTTTTATGTCACAAAAAATATTTATTTGGAGAATTTTTTACCAGAACTATTACAATAATATTCGTGAAAATAAAAAAATATTTTAAGAATAATTTATGCCATGTACCATTACTAATGGGTGTTCTATTAGTCACAGTTTCTTGCTCATCCATAGGGAAAAAGCCTCCCTATGAAATATCTGAAACATATAATGTCACAATTAATAGAGATTTTTGGGGAATTCCTTACATCAAAGGAAGGACTGACCAAGATGTGGCCTTCGGTATTGGTTTTGCACATGCAGAAGATGCCTATGATGATCTTGTAGAGTTAATGCCTCTATATAGGGGTGAAAATGCAATTTATAACGGGCTCAAGAGCATTGAAACCGATTATTTGGTTAGGTTATTAAAAATTCACTTGAAAGTAGAAAATATTGCCAAAAAACAGCTATCAAAAAATATACTTTCCATGGCTCAAGCATATGCGGATGGTGTAAATATGTATGCAAATCAACATCCTGATAAAGTAAATCAAAAGTTACATCCAGTTACTCAAGAAGATATCATCGCTGGATCATATATACAGCATCTATTTTTTGCGGGTTTAGATAGAGATTTAGAACAGTTGGCTTCCCAAGAGGAGCAATCAATTCCAACTGGATCAAATGCAATAGCCATCAATTCAAATAAAGCAGACTCCAATGCTGCATATCTGCTTATTAATTCTCATCAACCTCTATCAGGGCCAGTTGGATGGTATGAACTTAATATTGAAAGCGAATCAGGCTGGCATGGGCATGGGGGAAACTTTCCAGGATCCTTTTTAATAAATGTAGGATTTAATAAAACTATGGGTTGGGGCGCTACTGTTAATCGTCCTGATGTCATGGATATTTTTGAGCTTACTATCAATCCAAAAAATGAAGATCAATATCTTTTAGATGGAGTCTGGGAGTCATTTCAAATTGAAGAAGATTATTTAGCATTTAAGGTTTTTGGTCTTTTAAAAATTAAAACTAAACAAAAATTCAGATACTCTAAATTTGGACCTGTTTTAGAGATGAATGGAAAATATTTTGCAATTAGGCATGCAAATCAAAACTCTTTCAATGAAATTGAAGGATGGTATGAAATAGGTAATACAAGAAGCGTATATGAATTTGAAAAACAGCTTTCAAAAAGAAAAATTCCAAGCTTTAACTTTGTGACTATGGATGCAGATAGGAATATAGGATATTTTTACAATGGTCGAATTCCTCTAAGAAATGATGCTCCTGTTGCTAGGCAAATTATCAAAAGTTCTAGTTCAAAAGATATTTGGGATGATGATAATTTAGTAAGTGATCTCCCAAAATACATCAATCCTTCTAATGGGTGGGTGCAAAGCACGAATCAGAATCCATTTCATGTAATGGGAAATCATTCACTAGAAAAAAAATTAATATATAAATTCGTTGATTTTGAAAAAAGACTTACTAATAGATCTTATGTAGCAAATGAACTGCTTTCGTCAAATGAAAGAATTGATTTGAATAGATTCATTGAAATCAAATTTGATAACACATATTCAAAAAACTC
>MDSW01086900.1_pt1 | contig 14654 bp, 16 predicted proteins | sample 811171 | NCBI WGS metagenome assembly MDSW01 (sample SAMN05326641, study PRJNA326480) | marine metagenome | isolation source: seawater | place: Atlantic Ocean: North West | collected 2012 | reverse complement strand
TCGGGCCGTTAGCTCAGTTGGTAGAGCAATTCCCTTTTAAGGAATGGGTCGTTGGTTCGAGTCCAACACGGCTCACCACTTCATTATGAAATTGGTGGATACTTAATTATAACTTGATTCATCCATTCATTAATTTTCTTAATTCTATTATCCGATGATGGATGAGTACTCATGAATTGAGGAGGCTCTTTTCCTTTGTTGAGTTCTTTCATTCTTTCCCATATTTTAACAGTTTCTCTAATATCGTAACCTGAAAGAGATGAGAAAATTAATCCAAGATAATCAGCTTCACTTTCTTGTTTTCTATTAAATGGATTCATTATTCCAATTTGAGATAATAAACCTACAGTATTCATACCTGTAGCTCTATTTACCTGTGAGAGTTTTCCCCCTGAGAATATATCTATTAGGCTAGTTCCTGTTTGTATTAAAACTCCTCTGCTAGCTCTTTCCACGGAATGTTTTGCAACTGCATGTGCAATTTCGTGCCCCATCACAGCAGCTAACCCATTGGTATTTTTTGTAACTTTAAGTATTCCTGTATAAACTGCAATTTTACCACCAGGCATACACCAAGCATTTTTTACTTTATCATTTTCTATTAATATATATTCCCAGTCAAACGAGGAGGTTGGATCGGGCATGTTTGTGTCTTCAAAATAAGTTGATATGGAGTTTTCCATTTTTTTTCCAATTTGAATAATTTCATCAAGTTGAGCTTTATCATTGCTAAGTTTTTCTTTTTTTTTCACTTGTTCATATATTTGAGCTGCCTGAGCATTTAATTTGTGCTCAGGTATTAATTTTAACTGTTTTCGGTCAGTAATTGGAGTTGTAGTGCAGGAATGTAACCCTAAGGACAAACATCCACAACCTAACAAATTTATAAAATTTCTTCTATTCACTTTTCTAAATATTTATAATATTAATAATTATACTTAATATAATGTCAAAAATACAAAGAAAAAAAATATCTTTTATAGCTAAACTTAGAAATTATTTTATTGCAGGTGTAGTAGTGCTTGTTCCTATAGGTATAACCCTTTATTTAACAAAATTTTTTATATCAATTTCGTCAAAATTGGTACCTAAAGAAATAAATCCAAATAGCTATTTGCCTTTTGCTATACCTGGTCTTGAAATTATACTGTCCGTCATATTTATAACTTTAATAGGAGGTCTTTCAGTTTCTTTTATAGGTAAAAAGATATTACAGCTTGTTAATGATCTTTTTAGAAGAATTCCCATATTAAGAACAATTTATTCTGCAATTGGTCAAATGACAGAAACTCTTGCACCAAAAAGCGGTGAAAAAAAAAGTGTTGTTTTAATAGAATATCCAAGAAAAGGATCCTGGGCGGTTGGATTTGCAACTAAAGATAATAAAGGAGAGATATCAGATAAGACAAATAAAAAACTGGTTAATGTTTTTGTTCCAACAACCCCTAATCCTACAAGTGGTTTTTTATTAATGTTTCCAAAAGATGAAGTGCTCTACCTTGACATGTCTTTTGAAGAAGCTTCAAAATTTATAGTTTCTGCCGGTACATCAAATCCAAAAAGCTAAACCAGATCATTTAAAATATCTGCACGATCATATAATTTTAAAAGTGGTCCATATTTATCAATATTTGAATTTTCATTTTCAATTCTTTTTACTACTTTTTCGGCCATTAAAAAAAGATCTTCATTTAAAATTGGATCTGCTAACCTAAATGTTTGTAATCCACTTTGTTTAAATCCCAGCAAATCACCATAACCACGAAGCATCATATCTTCTTCAGCTATTTTAAAACCATCATTACTATTTTTTAAAATTTTTATTCTTTTTTTTGCATTTTCACTCAAGTTTGATTTAAACATTAATATACAATATGATTGTTTATCTCCTCTCCCAACTCTTCCCCTCAACTGATGTAATTGAGACAAACCAAATTTATTAGCATTTTCAATTACTATTACATTAGCGTTAGGAAAATCAATACCAACTTCTATTACTGTTGTAGAAACCAATATGTCAATTTTCTTATTTAAAAAACTTTCAAGGATTTTTTCTTTAGCATTTTTTTCTAAAGATCCATGTAAAAGTCCAACTCTGTTATTAAAAATTTTTTTTAAGCTTTCATATCTTTTTACGGAGGATTGATGGTCAATTTTTTTTGACTCTTCTATAAGAGGACAAACCCAAAATATTTGATTTCTTTTTGATATTTGATTTTTTACAAATTGAATTATATCATCAAATTTAGTCTCTAATTTACTATAAGTTTTTATTTCTTTTCTATTTTTTGGTTTATTTTTAATTACAGATGTATCCATATCACCAAAAATTGTCATTATCATAGTTCTAGGAATAGGTGTTGCCGACATTACTAAAACATCACAATTTTTTCCTCCTTTGTCTGATAATGCTTTTCTTTGTTTAACACCAAATTTATGTTGTTCATCAATTATAATTAATCCAAGATTTTTATATTTTATTTTTTCCTGGAATAATGCATGTGTACCTATAATTATATTAACTTTACCTTTTTCCAGGTCTTCTAAAATTTTTTTTCTTTTAGATAATTCAGTCTTACTAGTTAACAATTCAATTTTTGTTTTACTACAAAATATCTTTTTTGATAAATTAAAATGTTGTCTTGCAAGAATTTCAGTTGGAACCATTAATGATACCTGATATCCACTTGATATAACATTCATCGATGATATTAAACATACTATTGTTTTGCCGCTACCCACATCACCTTGTAAAAGTCTAAACATTTTTTGAGATGATCTAAGATCATTATTTATTTCACTTAAAGCATTCTTTTGATCATCTGTTAGATCAAAACCAATTTTTTTACTAATAGTTTTATAATTAATTTCTTTAAACTTTTTGTTATTTTTTTTATATTTTTTTACCGTTTTTCTAATTTTTGAATTTATTAAAAAAGTAGATATAATTTCATCAAATATTAATCTGTTCAAAAAATGACCCTTTTTTTTAATATTTGATGCTTTGTGAAATTCTATAATTGCCTCTTTCCATGAAATGTTATTAAATTTTTTTAATACTTCCTTACTTAGCCATTCATCTAAATCTGGAATATTTTTTAAAACTTCGTTTATTATACTATTATATTTTTTTTCAGTTAGTCCTTCTGTAAGACTATAACTTGAAAAAACTTTTTTAATTGAATTAATATCAGAAGACACATGTGTAGGATTTGTAATTTGATATTTATTTCTATAAAAACTTATTTTTCCACTTATAGTAACAACTGAATTTAAGGGTAATATTTTTTTAATATATCCTTCATAACTATTAAAAAAAACACAATCTAAAGATCCTGTGTCATCTTCACAAATAACTCTGTTTGGTAAATTCCTAATTCGTGGAAAATTATATTTTTTAACTCTTAAACTGATAGTTTGTACTTGTCCTATTTGTAGTTCGTTTATTTTAACTAAATTTCCTCTATCAACAAAACCTTTAGGTGGTATCCATAATAAATCAAAAATTGTATTGATATTTTTTTTTTTAAATAAATTTGCAGTTTTTTTTCCAATGCCTTTCACATTGCTTAAATTTGACAATAGATAATCGTATGGATTCATAATAGTATATTTATATCTATGTCTTTAAATAAAGAAAAACTTAAAAATAAGATTCTTTATAGGTCATCTTATAGAGGCACAAAAGAAATGGATATTTTGATGAATGGTTTTGTAAAATCCATAATCAATTCCTTGAGCGAAACTGAACTTTTAGAGTTAGATAGGCTAGTTGACCTAGATGATATGGAATTAAAAAAAATAAAAGAAAACTCTAAAGCAGAAAATTTTACAACCAATAATTTAATTAAAAAATTTCAAAGTTTTAAGAGTTAAGTGGCGGAGAGACTGGGATTCGAACCCAGGAAAGAGTTGCCCCTTTGCCGGTTTTCAAGACCGGTGCTTTCAACCGCTCAGCCATCTCTCCACGCGCTAGTGTTTATTCGGAATTTCAGATATTTTCAACTTAAAAATGATATTATAAATAATCAAAATCAAATTAATGAAAACTACTGAATATAAAAAAGGAATAATTTACTCCATAGCGGGATCACTATGGTGGGGTGTGCTAGGAACAATTTTTTTTAAGTATATTACATACATGGGCGCATTCGAGGTAACTTTGCATAGATTAATTTGGACATGTTTTATACTATTTGCAACTACTATCATTTTTAAAAAAATAAATGTTTTAAAAAAAATACTTAAACAAAAGAAAAAATTGCTAATTTTATTTGTATCAAGTATTTTAATTTTTTTAAATTGGGGTACATGGATATATGCAATTTCAATTAATAAAATTATAGATGCAAGTTATGGTTATTTTATATTTCCAATATTAAACATTTTTTTAGGGTACATTTTTTTAAAAGAAAAATTAAATAATAAAAGAATAATTTCAATTCTAGCTGTAGTCCTATCTTCTATATATTTGCTTTTCAATTTAAGTTCATTTCCGTGGGTAGGTTTCTTAGTAGCTTTTTTATGGAGTTTTTATAATTTATTAAGAAAAAAAGTTAATGTTGATACAGATATAGGTTTATTTATAGAGAGTATTTATATTTTACCAATAGCTCTTGCTGCATGTTACTTTATTTATTCAACAGGAAACAATGATTTTAATTTTGAACAGCCTAAAAATATTTTAATGTTATTTTTAGCTGGAATAATGACAGTGATTCCTTTATTTTTATTTATCAAGGGTTTAGAGAAAACAACCATGGCAACATCAGGTCTAATTTTTTTTGCAACTCCAACAAGTCAATTTTTACTAGGTTTTTTCTACTTCAATGAACCATTTAATATGGTTAAGTTAATTAGTTTTATTATAATATGGATAGCTGTATTTGTTTACCTACATGATTTATATGAGAATAAATAAAATTATTTTATTATTTATATTTTTGTTAGCTTCTAATATCGCAAATGCAAAAAATAACGATTTCAATAAATGGTTAATTTCATTTAATAGTCTAGCAATAAAAGAGGGAGTTTCAAAAAAAACATTAGATAAAGTTATGACTAATGTAAAATTTCTTCCCAAAGTTATTGAATACGATAGATATCAACCAGAATTTTATGAGGACACCAAAACATATATTGAAAAAAGAACTTCCTCAAAAAAAATAACAAAAGGTAAAGAATTATATATCTTAAATAAATCTTTTATTCAAAATATCGATAATGAATTTAATGTTGAAAAAGAGTTGTTGCTATCTTTGATGGGTATAGAAACTAATTTTGGAACATATCTAGGGAAGATGGATATTATTTCCTCTTTAGCAACACTTAGTTATGATAAAAGAAGAAGCGAATTTTTTACGAATGAGCTTATCACCATACTTAAGTTAATTGATCAAGATAAAGTTGATTATAAAATATTATATGGATCATGGGCAGGAGCATTTGGAAATTTTCAATTTATGCCTACCACAATTAAAAATTACGCAATTGACTATGATAATAATAATGTTGTTGAACTTAAATCTATAAAAGATTCCTTTGCATCAGCCGCAAACTATATATCAAAGATTGGATGGAAGAAAAACCAACCATGCTATTATGAAATTTCTTTAAAAAAAAATATACCTGTAAAATACTTAAACACGTCCGCTAAAAAATTAAATTACAAAAAAAAAGCAAAGTTTTTTAAGAAATATATAGAAAATTATGATAATCTTAATATAAATGGTAATCTTAAGTCTGCTATAATTACTCCAGACAAAGACATTGTACCAAGTTCAGAGTTGTTAAATCCAGCCTATATTGTTTTTGATAACTATGACTTGATATTAAAATGGAATAGGTCTCTAAGATTTGCATTGGCTGTTTGTAAACTTAAAAATGAGTTTAAAAATGAATTATAGATATTTATTGATTTTTGTTTTTTTATTCTCTTGTAAGTACACTAGTAGTACTAAATTAGAGAATCAAATAATTTTTGAAAAATCATTCTCCAATACAGGCTTTGCATTAGTCTTTGATGAAGACTTAAAAAAAAATAAAATTATCTCTAAATCTATCGATGATAGATCTTTGGTTATTTTTCAAAAAAATTTAAAAAAAGATACTCCAGTTAAAGTTACAAATTTAATTAATAATAAAAGTTTAATTGCAAAAGTAGGAAAAAATTCCAAATATCCAAATTTTTATAATTCTGTAATTTCTAAGAGAATATCAGAAACCTTGGAATTAGATTTAGAAGAACCTTATATTGAAATAAAGGAAATTAACCAAAATTCAATGTTTGTAGCTAATAAAGCAAAAACTTTTGAAGAGGAAAAAAATGTTGCTAACAAAGCACCCGTTGAAGGAATCACTATTAAAAAAATTGGTGTAACCAAAGACCAGAATGATAAAAAAATCAAAAAAGATAAATTTATTTATATTATAAAAATTGGTGAATTTTATTTTTTAGATACTGCTAAAATGCTCAAAAAACGTATTAGAAATGAGCTTGGTATTAAAAAAGTTAAAATATCAGAAGTATCCAAAACCAAGTTCAGAGTTTATTTAGGTCCGTTTACTAATCTTGAAGCTTTAAAAATGAACTTTAATGATATAAGTAAATTGGAATTCGAAAATATAGAAATTGTTAAATTATGAAAAAAATATTTTTTTTAGTTAGTATACTTTTTATTTCACTTTTTAGCTTTAGTGCAAATTCTGAATTCAATGTTAAAGCTAAAACGGCAATAGTCCAAGATTATTTATCTGGAAAAATACTTTACGAAAAGGAACCAGATTTAATGATATTTCCTGCTTCAATGACAAAAATTATGACAACTATAATTGCTTTTGAACTTATTAAAAAGGGAGATATTAGTTTGGATGATAAATTTTTTGTATCAGAAAATGCATGGCGTCTCTCGCAAGCTGGTTATTCTTCAATGTTTATTATGGTAGGTGATGAAATTTCTGTTGAAGATTTGTTAAAAGGTATAATTATTGCCTCAGGTAATGACGCCTGTATTGCTTTAGCAGAGGGTATAGCTGGTACCGAGGAAGAGTTCGCTATAATGATGACTTCTAAGGCTAAAGAAATTGGAATGTTTAATACAAATTTTTCAAACTCATCAGGAATTAATGCTGCAGATAATTATTCAACTGTTAGAGATATTTTAATTATGTCAAAATACTTAATAGAAAATTATCCAGAATATTACGAGTATTACAAGGAAACAGAGTTTACATGGGATCGAACTGGTGGAGATCCTATTAAACAGGGAAATCGGAATCCTTTACTTTATAAAAAAATGGGTGTTGATGGAATTAAAACAGGGTATTTAGCTTACGAAAAATATTCACTAGCATCCTCAATGGTTAGAAATGGTAGAAGAATAATTGCTGTTGGTAGTGGATTTGAGAACAAAAATATCAGATCTAAAGAGTCAGCTAAACTTTTGACTTACGCTATAACAAGTTTTGATACAATACAAATTTCTAAAAAAAAAGAAACAATTACAGAAATAGAAGTTTGGCACGGAAAAAAAAATACTGTTGGAGCTTATACAAGCATTGATATCTATAAAACAATACCAAAGGCAAGAAAAAGATATCTCAAAGCTGAAGTTAATTACGAAGGGCCAATTTTAGCACCAATTAAAAAAGACCAAGAAATTGGAAAACTTAAAATTTTTTATAAAGATGAAATGTTGAATGAATATACATTATTAGCTTCTGAGGATGTTAAAAAATTAAATGTTTTTTCTAGATTAATTAAATCAATTAATTTTTTAATATGGGGCGATGTCTAATAAACCAATCATTGTCTTTGAAGGTATAGAAGGGTCAGGTAAATCAACACATATACAGTATGTTGCAAATTATCTAAAAAAAAAAAATAAAAAATTCGTTAAAATTAGGGAACCCGGTGGCTCTAAAAATGCTGAGCTCATAAGAAAATTAATATTAAATAATAAATCAAACTTTAATAAAAATACTGATCTATTTTTATATATTGCTGCACGAAGTGAAAATATTGAAAAAATAATATTAAAAAATTATAAAAAAAAAATAATTCTTATTGATAGATTTACTGACTCAACTTTAGCCTATCAACATTATGGCATGGGAATAAAAAAAAAATTTATCGATAATTTAAATAATTTTTTAACAAAAAAGATAAAACCTGATTTTGTGTTTCTACATAAAGTTAATCAGATAAATTTATCAAAAAGATTAAAATTAAGAAAAAAACTCAATAGATATGATCAATTTAACAAGTCTTTTTACAATAAAGTCCAAAATGGTTTTTTAAAAATAGCAAAAAATAAAAAGAATTATTTTATTGTAGATTCTAATAATGGAATATCTACAAATAAAAAATTTATTATTCAGAAAGTAATAAAATTATTAAAATGAATATAGTACCTTTAAATCAAAACAAATTACTTGGCTTTAAAAATGAATTTAAAGAATTTATTAATATGCATAAAAAAAATATTTTGCCAAATAAAATTTTACTTTCAGGAAAAAAAGGTATAGGAAAATCTACTTTTGCTTATCATTTTATAAATTATATTTATTCTATCGATGAGGAGTATTCTTATGATTTAAATGAAAATATAATTAATTTTTTAAATCGATCATTTAAACTAATTAATAACGGTTCCCATCCAAATTTCTTTAAAATTAGTTTAAATAGTGAAAAAAAATTTATTGAAATCAATCAAGTAAGAGAAATGATTCCTTTTTTAAACAAATCCTCATTTAATAATAATATAAAAATAGTTTTAATTGATGATGTAGAATTTTTAAGCATTAATGCTGCAAACTCACTTTTAAAAAATTTAGAGGAGCCAAGTGAAAATACCTATTTTATTTTAATACATAATAATTCTAAAAAAATTATCCAAACAATAAAATCTAGATGTATAGAATTTAAATTAACCAATACCCCTGACAATATTAGGCATGTAGTAAATAACTATTTTAATGAAAACTTATATGATCAACTTTCTAATGATTTTAAACTGAATCTTACATCCGCAAGTGATTTTATTAATCTAATAAATATAATAAATAAAAACAAACTTAATATAACGAGTACAACAGTTGAAGATTTTATAAATTTTTTTATTTCAAATTATTTATTTAAAAAAGACGATTTTTTGAAAAATAATTTTAAAATTTTTCTAGAAATCTATTTCAAAAAAAAAATACTTAATTTCAACTCCATCGAATTGCATAAAATGTATAGTTATTTTAATAAAAAATATTATCACTTAACCAAATTTAATTTGGATGTAGAAAGTTATTTAATTGAATTTAATGCAAAAGTTTTAGATGAATAACAATTATTATATAACAACACCAATCTATTACCCATCAGCAAAACCTCACATGGGCCACGCATATTCTAGTATCGTAGCAGATTTTTTTGCAAGATTTAAAAGAATTGAGGGATACAATGTATTCTTCCTTACAGGAACAGATGAACATGGTCAAAAAATTCAAAGAGCAGCTGAAAAAAAAGGAGTTGATCCAAAATTATTTTGTGACGAAATTTCTAAAACTTTTTTTGATTTATCTAAAACATTAAATCTATCAAATAATGATTTTATAAGAACAACCGAATCAAGACATAAAAAATCAGTTGAAAACTTATGGAATATTTTAGAAAAAAAAAATGAAATATATTTATCAAAATATTCAGGTTGGTACTCAGTTTCCGATGAAGCTTTTTATACCGAAGATGAAATTGAGGATAAAAACGATAAAAAAGTATCTAAAGTATCAGGTTCAGCAGTTGAGTGGGTAGAGGAGGAGTCTTATTTTTTTAAGTTATCTAAATGGCAAGAACCTCTCCTTAAATATTATAAAGAAAATCCAAATTTTATACTTCCTGCTTCAAGAAAAAATGAGGTAGTTAGTTTTGTTAAAAATGGCCTTAGAGATCTTTCCGTAAGCAGAAAATCATTTTCATGGGGTATTAAAGTTCCTTCAAACAATGAACATGTTATTTATGTCTGGCTAGATGCTTTAACTAATTACCTAAGCGCTTTAAATTATCCTGACGAAAATAACGAGCTTTTTAAATCATTTTGGCCTGCTAGTTTACATTTAATTGGCAAAGATATTCTTAGATTCCATGCAGTATATTGGCCCGCTTTTCTTTTAGCAGCAGGTATAAAACCACCTAAAAAAGTTTATGGTCATGGCTGGATTCTTTCTGGAGAGGAAAAAATGTCAAAATCTAAAGGGAATATTTTAGACCCAATAGAAATCATTGATCAGTACGGTTTAGATCCTCTAAGATATTATTTATTAAAAGAAGTTTCATTTGGTAATGACGGAAATATTTCAAAAGATAAATTGGAAAGCTGCATAAATAGTGATTTAGCAAATAACTATGGTAACTTATGTCAAAGAGTAATTGCTTTTGTAGAAAAAAATTTAAACTTAAAAGTTCCTGAAAACTACAATTTTTTAAATGAGGATAATAATATGTTAAAAAAATTTAATGCAGAATATGAAAATTTGATTAAATCAATTAATGATCAAAATATAAACTATTATGTTAATTTTATTCAGGACCAGCTATTTGCCGCTAATAAATATTTTAATGATCAAGAACCATGGAAAAAAAAGAATGATATAAATAGATTAAACACGATTCTGTATGTATCTCTAGAATTAATTAGAAAATTATCTATTATGCTTTATCCAATTATCCCCGAGTCGTCATTAAAAGTATTAAATACTTTTAACATCAAAGAGAAAGATTTGGATTTTAAAAGTATTAATGAACATAATTTATTAAAAAAAAATAGTAACTTAGAAAAAATTTCTATTCTATTTAAAAAAATTGAAAAAGCATGATCGATTCACATTGTCATTTAGATCATCCTCCGTTAATTGATAACATAGATGAAATATTAAGTAGATCAAAAAATAATGGAATTGAAAAGTTACTGACAATTTCTACATCATTGCAATCCCTAGATAAAATAATCAAATTAATCAAATATGATAAAATTATTTATGGTACATTTGGAATACATCCACATGAAGCTGATAAAGATTTTTTAAATGTAAATGAAATTATAGATAATGCATCATTGAGTAAAAAGATTATTGGAATTGGAGAAACTGGCCTTGATTTCTATTATAATAATAGCAAAAAAAAAGCACAAATAGACAGTTTTACTAATCATATTGATGCTGCAATAAAACTTAATATTCCATTGATAGTTCATTCAAGAAATGCCGAACAATCAACTTTCGATTTGCTAAATGAATATAAAAATTCTAATTTAAAAATTTTAATGCATTGTTTCACTGGCTCAACATCTTTTGCAAAAAAGTTAATTTCCTTCAATACTTTTTTTTCAGCGAGTGGTATAATTACTTTTAAAAATAGTTCTGTACTTCAAGAAACATTTAAATTTATACCTGAAGATAAATTGCTTATAGAAACAGACAGTCCATTTCTAGCTCCCGCACCTATGCGAGGAAAAAAAAATGAACCAAGTTTTTTAAAATATACATTAGAAAAACTTGCAAGTTTAAAAAATATGCATAAAGATAGATTAGATACAATTACAACCAACAATTTTAATAAACTTTTTTTTGATGCCAGTTAAATTTACTATTCTTGGATGTGGATATTCTATGGGCGTACCACGAATTGATGGTGATTTTGGAAACTGTGATCCAAAAAACCAAAAAAATTATAGAACAAGATGCTCTGCAATTATTAGCTATCAAAATAAAAACATTTTAATCGATACATCTCCAGACTTAAGATCACAATTAATAAAAAATAAGATCAATAATATTGATAAAATTTTCTATACCCATAATCATGCAGATCAAACGCATGGGATTAACGATTTAAGAGTTTTTTATTTAAAACAAAAAAAGAGAATAAATGTTTACGCGGATAACCTAACAAGAAAATATCTTTTGAAATCCTTTAGATACTGCTTCAAATATACATCTGAGTATCCACCAATTTTAACAATGAACAAATTAAAAAAAAAACATTTAATTAAATATAAAAATAAAACTTTGGAATTAGACTCTATACCTGTTCAGCATGGCAAAATCGATAGCATAAGCTACTTAATCAACAATAAATGTGCCTATGCAAGTGATGCAAGCAAAATTTATAAAAAAGATTTATACAAATTTTTTAATTTAAAATATTTTGTTGTTGATTGTTTAAGATATGATCCGCATTATTCACATTTTCATCTTCAAGATATTTTGGACTTAGTTAAAATTATCAAACCTAAAAAAACTATTTTAACTAATCTTAACAATCAAATGGACTACAATTCATTAATAAAAATTCTTCCAAAAAATATAGTACCTGCTTACGATGGCATGAATTTTTTAATTTAGGACTTTTTCAATAGCTTTAATAATTTTATTTGAATTTGGATTAGTAAATGATGCAAATGTATCCTCAATCTTTCCATTTTTATTTATTAATATTTTATAAAAGTTCCACTTGGGTACAGATTTTTTTCCATAATTTTCTTTTGCCCATTTATAAATTTCATGTGCATTATCGCCTTTTACATCAAAAATAGCTGTCATAGGAAAAGTTATACTAAAATTTACTTCACAGAAATCCTTCACTTCTCCCTCAGTATCTTTTTCTTGGTTAAACGATCTAGAAGGCACTCCAAGAACAATTAATCCTTTATCTCGATATTTCTCCCAAATTTTTTGTAAATCTCCATACTGTTTCGTAAAACCACAGTAACTAGCTACATTTACTAGTAATACAGCTTTATTTCTATATTCCGATAAATTAATATCCAATCCATCTATTGATTTAATAGAATAATCATAAAAAACCTTATCATAATTTGCTTTGGAGAAGTTAAATAAGCTAAGCATTAAAATTAAACTAAAAGTTATTTTTTTAAATAAATTTCTTTTTTTGATCATTTTTATATGTTGGCGATATTAACAATAAAAAATAACCAAATACAGTTGACAATAATGACCCACTTAAAACACCAATTTTAACCCCGTCTATGTACTCTGTATTTTCTATGAAAGCTAAATTTCCAACAAACAAGCTCATTGTAAAACCTATACCAGTTAAAATTCCGACTGCATAAAAATTTATCCAATTTGAGTTATTTGGCATTTGAGCAAGTTTCAATTTAATTGCCACATATGAAAACAAAAATACACCAATTTGTTTTCCTACAAACAAGCCTAATAATATTCCAAGCGGAACCTTTTCTAAAAGTGACAATATTGACAAGCCTTCTAGTGAAACACCAGCATTTGCAAAAGCAAAAATAGGCATAATTCCATAAGCTACATAGGGGCTTATTCCATGTTCTAATTTAATCAATAATGAATAATCTTTTTCTTTTTTTCTATGAGGAATAGTTAAAGCTAATAAAACACCGGCTATAGTTGCATGAATTCCTGATTGATGAGTGAACTCCCAAAGAAATAAACCTACTATTAAATAAGGTAAGAATTTTTTTATATTAAATTTATTTAATATGAGAAGAATTATAAAAGCCAAAAGCATCAATGAAAGGTATTTTATACTTAAATCACCAGAGTAAAATAATGCTATTATAACAATGGCTCCTAAATCATCAATTATAGCTAATGCTGTTAAAAATACTTTTAAAGATATAGGAACTCGTGAACCCAATAAAGATAAAACACCTAAAGAAAAAGCAATATCAGTAGCTGATGGAATTGCCCAACCTCTTAAAGTATCAGGATTACCAAAGTTTATGTAAATATATATTAGTGCCGGAACAAGCATGCCTCCAATTGCACCAATTATTGGCAATAAAGCTTGTTTAATATTTGATAATTCTCCTTGTAAAAATTCTCTTTTAATTTCCAATGTTACAAAAAAGAAAAAAATTGCCATTAAGGCGTCATTTATCCAATGGATAACTGACAATTTGAGGCCGATATTATTTATTCCTATAAATATATACTCATTTAATATATCAAAATATATCTCTGAGTAATTTGAATTACTTATAAATAGTGCGATAATTGCCGCAAACAACAAAACTAGTCCACTAGAGGCTTCTAATTTAAAAAACCATTTAAAAGGCTTTGATAATGTTTGAATCATTTTATCTTATTAAATCTTTAAAAAACAAACTTATATCTTTTAATGTTTCGTATAAATTATTTAGAATATCATCTAACCCTGGTATTAATCCAGATAAACCAAGTTTAAATGTGTCTATAATTATTATAAATGCAATGACCGATATAATAAAGACTATAAAATTTTTAAAATAGTTGATTTTCTTTTTTGGGACATCTTTTTTAACAATTAAATCTTCTTTTTTATTATCTTGTTCAAAATTTTTATCTTCTACTTTAATTTTAACTTCTTTTTTTTTGGTTACACCTATATCAATTTTATCTTCACTAGTTTTAATAATTTTTTTAGATGGTTCTTTCAAAATCACTTGTTTATAAAACCACTGATTTCCACAACTACCACATTGGACTAATCTACCCTTATTTCCAATAAGACTAGAGTCGATTTCAAACTTTTTGTTACATAACGGGCAACCAATTATCATATCTTCCTATATAGCATATTATTTAAAAATTTCTTTGATTTTACTTATATTTCTGCTTTGAAATTCATAATA
>MDSW01095676.1_pt1 | contig 14659 bp, 11 predicted proteins | sample 811171 | NCBI WGS metagenome assembly MDSW01 (sample SAMN05326641, study PRJNA326480) | marine metagenome | isolation source: seawater | place: Atlantic Ocean: North West | collected 2012 | reverse complement strand
ATCTGGCTCTTTTGAAAATAATTGTAATATATTTTCCATTTTGATTGGTTTTTCTTCAATTTTTTTTATTATGACTCTAATTAATTCTAAATCTTCTTCGTAATCCAATGTCCATCTTAAATATGATAAATCAGTATTATTTTCAACATTTCTTATTTTGAATGAATCTTTATTATTTTTAAAATATGGTGTTACATGTTCTTTCTCTGATGGTAACTCTGCATTTTTCCATGCAATTTCTAATGCAGAAAACGCAACTACTTCTGTCTCTAACCCATCTGGAAATGTTCTTGGAAAGACATTTGGAACATAATCTAACTCATTATCTTTGAATACTTGAATTACCTTATCAGTTATGAAAGGATCTATCAATGGACAGTCTGCTGTAATTCTTACTATGCCGTTAAACCCAAATAATTTTGCGCATTGATAATAACGATCTAAAACATTCTCTGCATTTCCTCTAAAACATTCTATCTTTTGTGTTTTAACTAATTCTTCTATAATGTCATCTTCTGGTAAATCCGTTGTTGCAACCACAATCTTGTCAATATTTTTTGAAAATCTTAATTGTTCAATGGTATGTAACAAACTTGGAGTATTTCCTCTAACTGTTTTCAAAACTTTTCCGGGAAGTCTAGTTGAACCCATTCTTGCTTGAATTATACAACCAATCATATCATTTTTCCATTTTTTTCTTATATTATGTTATACTAACTTGAATTGTTTCACCATAGCATAAAATCCTGTTTTAATCAATGTAGAAAAAATTAGACTAAACGCAACACCTTCTATTCCCCACATACTTCCAAGTACTATCATTCCTATTACTAAAGTACATAGTGATGCACCTGTTCCTATTATGACAATCTTACTTTTTTCATTTCCTAAAAATTCTGATTCTAGTATAAGTGCTATTGTTGCAGGGACTACAACCATACTCATGATTTTAATTGCATCTATAGCTTCAATGAATTTTGGAAAAAACTCATTAATCAAAACTGGTGCTATAAAAATTCCGAAAATTGTTATTATTCCTGAAAAAACTATGACAACGATTTTTGATTTTTTATTTTGAACTCCTGTTGATTCTTGTGGCAATAAATATTTGTAAAATATTCCTGGGAAGATCATCATTATGTTAATTATTTGTAATGCTAAATTATAATTTCCAAGTATGGTAAATCCTAAAATTGGTGCAACAACAATTTTATCAGCTTGTCCTATAGAAATTGAAAGTATTGAAACAAGATAATTATTTATTATAAATCCAAACCTGGTTCTAACTAATTTAAAATCAATCTTAACTTGTTTAAAAATTGAATAAATTCTTTTAAAATGTAATGAATACGATAAAGCTAAAGCAAAAAGAATTGCTTCATATCCAAAAAAGTAATAGAATGATAATCCTAAAACCAATGTTAAAAATTTTTGAATTAATGTATATCTTGAATAAATTCCAAATTGTTTTCTTCCTAGTAAATCTCCGATTGCAAGTGTGTTTATTACATATGCAATTAAAATTATTCCAATATCCACTGAATAGAATGAAGGAAATAATATGATGACAATTAATGATAAAACTAAACTTGCAATAATTGAAAGTAAATTTAATGTTGATTGAATCTGAACATTTTTTGCGGTATAGACTGTTAGTGTATTAACTGTACCAAATAATGCTATTCCACTAAATATTCCTGCAATTCCTAAAAACCAATGAATTTCTCCATACTGTGCAGGTTCAATTTGTGAAGCAAGATAAAACCAAAAAATTGCTGCCATTCCACTACCAATGATATCTCCTCCTCCAACAGCTCCAATATCCTTAATTTTTTTGATTGTTGTCATATTGATTTTTTTGATTTATTTGTAATGAAGTGACTATGTGAGGAGATTTAGATTAAATGGTAATTTTTCTAAAATCATATATTTCATTTTTGTAATGAAACAAAAACATTTTTGATCAATTATCAGTATATTTATGATAATTAGAGGAAATTAATCGACTAACCTAAATACAAAAAAAAGTGAAAAAAATGCATTACTAATGAAATCTAAGATACTATTTTGGTTAAGTAATGACTATACACATTTTTGCATTTCTCACTTTCTTCAGAAATCCTATGATTGCGATTTATACGGAATTGTTGATATCCCAAATAAACAGAAAAACTTTTTTGAAAATCAAAAACTAGTAAATTTTAAAAAAATTTGGTATACTTTTGATAATATTCTAAAAAACCACAAAGTCAATATGGATAATCTAGTAAAATTTGAAAAAAATTATGACATTAATTTATGGAATTTAGCAATCAATGAAAGGCATTTCTATCGTTTTAACTTGGAACACTTTAGTGATGAAGAAATTTTATCGATTTTAGAACAAGAGTGTCTATTATTTGAAAAAATACTTGATGAGGTAAAACCTGATTTTTTAATCACAAAATGGGCGTCTCGTCATTATCATCAATTACTGATAGATCTGTGTTTGAAAAAAGGAATTAAGGTATTACAACTTGGCCAACCAAAAATTGGATATAAGATGTTAATTTCTCAAGATCCATCAAAAATGGATGGAATCGAAAATCTTGATATTGTAAAATCAAAAAATCGTGATTTTCAAGAACTACGAAATTTTATCAAAAAGTTTAACATGTCAAAACATCAAAAAGAATTTGATACTAAGAAACAAACAAAATTAGGATTTCTAAATACTGGACTTGAATACATTTTTTCTAAAAATGATTTAGATAGTAATCATTATGATTATTTTTTTGGAGGTGGAAAATGGAAAAACATAAAATATGTTTTAACTTCTCCAAAAAAAAGAAAATCACGAAAAAAATTTCTTGATGAACTGACTAAAAACATCCCTGAAAAACCATTTGTCTATTATCCATTAGCTGTAGATATGGAGCGAAATTTACTGATTAATGCACCATATTATACAAATCAAATTGAGATAATAAGACATATTGCAAAATCACTTCCAATAAATTTTACATTAGTTGTAAAAGAAAATCCTGCACAGGTATCGCGAGATTGGAGATCCTTGGATGATTATAATGAAATTATAAAAATTCCAAATGTACTTCTAATTAACCCTGACGTTCCATATGATGAACTATTAAAGAAATCATCATTAGTAATTTTAATTGGTGGTACAACTGGTTTTGAAGCAGCATTTTATGGAAAGCCCTCAATTACTTTTTCGAATATGATATACTCTATCCTTCCATCTGTTTTCAAAGTGAAAAATTTGGAAGAATTGCCTCTTCTAATTAATACAGCTCTTAATCACAAACCTGAATCTGACTCTCTTGATAAATATCTGACATTAATAGAGCAAAATTCTTTTGATTTTGACTATCTAAATTTTTTAAATCAATTTAGTAATACTTTCTATCGTGAAGATAGACTATCAAATGTTGACATACCACAATCTACAATGAAAGAATTTCTTGATAAGAATAAATCTATCTTAGAATTAGTATCAAACGAACACATAAAAAAAATGGAGTGGCATAAAACTAATGGCAAAAATTAAAATTGGAAATTTTATAATTGGAGAAAATAACCCGTGTTTTACAATTGCTGAAGCTGGAGCAAATCATGATAGTGATGTTCAAAAAGCTTTTAGATTAATTGACGCAGCAAAAGAAGCAAATGCTGATAGTATAAAATTTCAAACTTACAAGGCATCAAGATTAACTACTAAAACTGCACCCAAATATTGGAAAGATGACAAACAAAATGAAACACAATATGATGTTTTTAAAAAGTTAGATCATCTTACAAATGATAATTGGAGAGAAATTTTTGATTATGCGAAAGAGAAAAAGATCATGTGTTTCTCAACACCATTTGATAATGATAGTGCTGATCTTCTTTATTCTTTAGATGTCCCTGCATTCAAAATTGCATCAGCTGATATTACAGATTTACCATTAATCAAACATATCGCCTCCAAAAAACTCCCAATTTTTATTTCAACTGGTATGGCCTCTGAAGAAGAGATTTCTTATGCAATCAATACTATTGAGGATCAAGGAAATCAAGAAATAATCATCATGCATTGTATCACATCTTATCCTACAAAACCTGAGGATGCAAATCTAGAAATGATATCTACACTAACAAAACAATTTCCAGATTATGTGATAGGATTTTCTGATCATACTATAGGAACTACTGTTCCTGTTTGTTCTACATTTTACGGTGCAAAATGTATTGAAAAACATTTCACATTTGATCAACAACTTAAAACAAGTCCTGATCATTGGTTATCGTTAGATACTAACGGTTTCAAAAAATTAGTTAGTGAATTAAGAATTTCTGAGATATCAAAAGGTTCTGAAAAAAGAATTGAGTTTAATTCTGAATCTGAAGCTGTCAAATATGCTAGAAGAAGTATTGTTTCCAAAAATTTTATTCCAAAAGGAACCAAAATTACAGAAGATTTGCTAGATGTTAAAAGACCTGGCACTGGAATATCTCCTATTCATTTCTACAAAATTATTGGTTCTAATGCTATTCGTGATATAGAAGAAGATATTCCGTTACAATGGGAAGATATTTCATATGAAAATGAAAAATAAATTATTAATCCTGATAATGGCTCGAAAAGGGAGTCGTGATTCAATATCAAGACAAAATTTACGTTTAGTCAAGGATAAACCATTGATACATTATGTATTGCAATCCTCTCTAAATTTTCCTCATGCTGATGTTCTAGTTAGCACTGATTCTGAAGAAATATCTGAGTACTCTATGATGTTGGGTGCCAGTGTAATACACAGACCAAAATATCTTACAAAGAGTTCCACATCTGTAAAAGAAATATGTTATCATGCATTAAAAAATCTAGAAAAAAAAGGACTAATCTATGAGAAATGTCTTGTTTTGCATCCAAAATTTCCATTAATTGAACAACAAACTATGAAAAAATTTTTTTCAAAGTTACAGAATGATGTTCAAACCGTTTTTGGTGTAACACAAATTGTTGATTCAAAATTGAATTACACATTAAAGAATGACTCAAAACATCTTCTAAAATTAAAACCATCCAATAATACTTCTGCACTTTTAAATCGAATTGTTTCTTTTAAAACTAAAAATTTTTTAAAACAAAAAGGAAAATTTCTTGGTCCATATCATGGATTAATTCTTTCAAATAATGAATTATTATCACTATCGGTTTACCATGATTTTAAATCATTTGAACAAATTCTAGATCGCAAAAAAATTCTAGTTAGAATTGATTCTACCGTTGAAATTGGATTAGGACATGTTTACAACATGCTCACGATTCTAAATCACTTAAGAAATGATGAAATTTTGATAGTTATGAAAAAAAATAAATCCCTTGGATCAAAAAAATTCAAAGAACAATTGTATGATGTAAAATTTTTCTCTACTGATTCACAATTACGTCAAATAATATCTGATTTTAATCCAAACATAATTTTCAATGATATCTTAAACACATCATCATCTTATATGACTAAATTAAGACAATTTGATTCCATGATTGTAAATTTTGAAGATTTAGGTTCTGGACGAAAATATGCCCATCTTGTTTTCAATCCAATCTTTAAACAGAAACGACCTTTAACAAAAGAATTCTATGGTGGTAATTATGCTTGTGTTAGAGATGAATTTAGAATTTGGTCTAACAATATTTTTAGAAAAAACGTCACAAAAATTCTAATCAGTTTTGGAGGAACTGATCCTGTAAAAATCACTTCAAAAGTTCTAGATGTTATAAGAAATGAATCATTTAAAGAAATTGAGTTTACCGTAATTTTGGGATATGGTTTTCAACATAAGAAAGATATCAAAACAAAAGCTTCAATTCTAAAAAGTGAAGGCTTTAAGGTTAAACTCGTTGAAAAATCAGACTTTCTTGCAAAATACCTACGTGATACTGATTTTGCTATAATTTCAAATGGCAGAACTGTTTTTGAGGTAGCATGCATGGGAGTTCCAGTTTTATCTGTTGCAGTAAATGAACGTGAAAAATCACACTCATTCGTAAAAGATAGTAATATTGGTCGACACATGATCTTTAAGAAAAAAACTTTTTCAAAAGAACTAACCTCCAATATCGAGTATATGTTGCATCCCGTAAATAGAAAAAATTTCAAATCAAATCTCAAAAAACTCAAATTATTAAATGGAGTAGATAAAGTCATTCAAATAATCAATGATGAATATGATAAAAGAAAATGAAACGAAAAATAATAAAAAGTGACAAATTTCCAATTTTTAGACACACCACTAACATAAATGGTAAAAAAATATCTCGTGATATTGTTCATAGACCTAACGCTGCAGCAATTATTGCATTTAAAAATAATAAAATTTTAGTTGTTTCGCAAAATAGATTTCCCAATGAAACAGATATTGAAATTCCTTCTGGTAATATAGAAAAAAATGAAACTCCAATTAAAGCAGCACATCGTGAATTTTTAGAAGAAACCGGATATGAATCTAAAAAAATGATTCCTCTGATGAATTTTTATACTACAATTGGTTATAGCACCCAAAAAATTTTTACTTTTGTTGCTAAAGATTTTGTAAAAGTTGCAGAACCAAAACTTGACGATGGTGAATTACTTACACCCAAATTTCTAGATTTTAATAAATTAATTAAAATGATTCTGAATGGAAAAATTGTTGATTCAATAACTTTGTCCTCTGTTATGTATTATGGAATTAAGAAAAAATTAATTTAACTATGTTCTCTTATCCAAGTTCTTAATAACAATCTTTTTTGTTGTTCATTTTCAAAATCTTCGAATGGTGTTCTATCATGGATTAACCATCTATTATTACTGAACATCATATCTCCAGATTCCAATGCATAGGTTGCCACCTGGTTTGAATTGTTTAGTATTTCTTCTAGGAATTCAATTGCTTGTATTTGTTTTTCAGTTAATGGTTGTTTTGCTTTTTCATGACCTGTAAAAATTAACTCTTTTTGGTATTTGAATTTTAATCCATTATCAATGAATTGAAATATTGGTTCAAACCTAGTCGCATCAGCTTCTTTTAGATTTTCATTTTTTTTATCATGATGAAATTTTTCATATAGTACTTTTTGTAATTCCCTATTTTCTAATAATTTGTTATGTATTGTATATGCAGACATGAATTTACTTACGCCCCCTGTTTTGGCAGGATTTATGCAGAATAATCCTACATAATCTGGAGGATTTTGAAAAATATGTGATCCATCTGTATGATACGATCCACCTTCTTTTGTTTGGTGATATCTCCCTCCAGTTTTCATACTTTTTCCTATATCTTTTATCTCGACGATTGTTTCTTTATTCTTATTTTGTTCTAGTAATTTACCAATAATTTTTGAAATGATAATGTAAATACTTTTTTTTTCCTCCTCACTGAAATCTTTTATCTCTTTTCCACTGATCACAAGAAATCCACATCCATTAATCAGAATATTCATCTTCAAATTATCTATAAATCTAGTCAATGTATCAAAATCTTTTGGATTTTCATCTAAAATCTTGGTTTTATTTCGTATTAATTCATCCAAACTTTTACTATCAAGCTTTACTGAAAATTTTTCAGGAGTCTTTTCTAATGAATTATCCCAACAATTTTCTGAATCTAAAATTAATTCTTCCAGTATCGCCATCATTCAAATCTCGTACTTACTTTTATAAAATCTATTGTACAATTTCATTAGTAACAAAATGGGTGAATAATTGTTGAAAGAAAATTTGATTATGATTTGTATTGATGGATGTAGATTTGATAGAGCTGAAAATTCAAAAATATTTACCGATTATCTACCCGGTACAAATTTTTGCTCAAAATCTATAACGTATGCCCCATACACTAATTCTTCAGTACACGCTGTTTTTAGCGGTTCATATGGAAATCGTAATGGATGTTATAGCTATTGGCATTCGTTAAAATTCAAAAATAATGATTTTAAAACAATTACCAAATATCTAAAAGATAAAAACTACTATACATATGCAGATATCCACTCAAAATTGGCATTACCATTAGATGATTTTGATAACTTCGAGGTTTATGATGAAACAAATTCTGATTTAATTGAAAGACATAAAAAATTAATAAAATCAATGAAGGATAAAAATTCACAAGACCAAAATTTCTTTTTATATTTGCATTATGAAAAAATTCATACTGGAATTATGAATTCAGTTTTAAAAAAATATACAAATTTTAGTAATGAATATTTTCAAAATAAAGAAGAAAATGAAAAACGTTATGATTTTTTGTTTGAAAAAAGTGAAATTTATTTAAAAAATATACTTGATGAAATTAAAAATCAAAATCTAACTCATAATACGTTAATTGTAATATTTTCTGATCATGGAATTAGCTTAGGAGAAAAAATTGGTGAAAGAGCCTATGGTGCATTTTGTTATGACTACACGATACGTACATTTGGAACATTTATCTCATCTAAATTCAAATCAAATTTCATTTCTCAACAGACTAGGCATGTGGATATTTTACCATCCATAATTGACCATCTTCAGATTGAATTTGATAAAAATTTTCAAAACTTTGATGGTCACTCCATCATTCCTTTATTCTTTGGAAAAACACTTCCTGAAAAAATTGCTTTCACCGAAACAGCTAATCCTCTAAATGAAAAAATGCCTCCAAAAAGACCTAATACAAAATCTGTTCGAATTTCTGATTGGAAACTAATTTTTAATGAATATGATGATACTAAAGAACTCTATAATCTTAAAGACGATCCTAACGAAGAAAATAATCTGTATGGACACTCACTTCCAATAGAAAATGAACTTTGGACTGAATTGCTTAAGATAAACAAATTATGAAAATTTTTCACGTGCAATCTCTAAATCCATTGGAGTATCTATTTCGCACCAATTTCCTTTAACAAATACTGGATTAATCTCTACATCCAATTCGATGAGTTCTTGCAACATATCAGTAATCTTGGCTACTTGAAAAGATTCTGCATCATGAAATTCTCCTTCATGAGTTTTTCTTAAACTCCCTAAAGTTTTTCTTAAAACCTCAACTACATTTTTCTGAATTTTAATCATTCCTAAAAACTCACCAATTAAGAACCCCTCTTTTTTTATTGGAAGATTTTCTGAAAATTCTATAATTTTTCCATCTTTTACCAAAACTTTTCCTGCTAGTTCTATTGGATTATCAGTTCTTTTTTCGTATGATTTAGTCCAATCCAGATCTATTGCAGTAGCAAAATCTAGTTTTGAAGATAATATTTGTTCAAGAATATCTTCATCAAAAAGTATGTCTCCAAAGATGATTAAAAGTTCATCATTAAATTCCGATTCTGCAGAAATTAAACTTCCTAATTGATCATGTTCATCATAATCATCATCATTAACAAATGAAACATCCTCTAATTTGAATTCGTTAGATTTGAATCCTCTAATTACAATTATCTTATCAATACTTTTCTTTTTTAAGAGGTTGATTTGTCTTTGAATTAATGATATTCCATTAATATCTACTAGTGGTTTTGGCGAGCCCCCTGTAATCTCATTTAATCTACTGCCTGCCCCCGCAGCCAAAATTATTGCTTTCAACAATACTTCTCAATACTTGTATAATTATACAGTTACTATTTTCTGTAATTACTTACAATTTAATGAATAAATTAATTAACATTTCAATAATTTCATACTTATGAAAACAAATATTCTATTTTTGATCATAGATTCTTTTAGAAATGATAAATTTTTTGGCAACGATCGTACATGTAAAACACCAAATATTGATAATTTAGTTAAAAATGGAACATATTTTCAACAAGCGGTGAGCACATCTGATGCAACTATTCTTAATTGGACCTCAATTTTTTCTGGATTAATACCGCCAAAAACTGGAATTCGTTCTGAGAAATTTAATAAATTAAATGAAAATGTTAAAACAATTTTTAATATTCTTGAAGAACATGATTATAATTTCTATTCCTATCTGACAAATATTTCTGATACTTTAGGATTATTTCCTAAATTTACGAATGATGACTATCATGAGTTATCTGAACCTAGATTAACTGAGGGTGTAGGGCAAAAAATCATTGATAATGTTAATTCTAACAAATTGAAAGCCCCTTGGTTTTTTCTTGCACATACAATGGACTTACACTTTCCAATAATGCTTCATAATGATTACAATTCTTCCAAATATGGAGAAAATACATACGAAAAACAAATATCATCATTAGATTTTTGGCTTGGTAAAATCTCCAAAACAATTGATACAAAAAATACAATATTAATAATTTCAGCTGATCATGGAACTTATATCAATTCTGTCAACCTTGATGGAAACATTGTATCAACTGAAGAAAACTATTCCAATGAAATGATAAAAAGAAAAATTGGATTTAAAATACCAAAGTTTTTGGATCCAGTTAAAAAAAGAGCCTTTTTCTTAAATGAAAAAAAATCTCAAGAAAATAAAATTAAAAAAATAAAAAATCTTAATTTGAAACCTCATGAAATACGAAATTTATTATCAGGTAAATTTGAAATAGATCAAACATTATTTGATGAAAAAGTTAGAATACCATTATTATTCTATGGTAAGGGAATTACCTCTAATAAAATAATTAATCAGCAAGTTAGAAATGTTGACATACTTCCAACACTACTGGATTTCCTAAATATACCCACTTCCTCCAAACTCGATGGTATTTCTTTAAAACCGTTAATGGAAAATGGCTCTCTTGAAGAATTACCCGCATACATTGAAAGCACACCATTAATCCAAATTCAATCTAACAATGTACTTGGAATTCGTACATCAAAATACAAATATTTCCGTGATTCAATTAATCCTAAAAAAAGAATTCATCTTTATGATTTGGGTCTTGATCCTCATGAAGAAAATAACATACATGAAACTAATCCTGGAGTAATTGAAAAAATGGAACAACTCATATCCTCATTTAACAACACTGATCAATCTATAGATGAATTTAGTCAAGAAGAAACTGATATGATAGAAGATGAGTTACGTAAAATGGGATATGTTTAGACTAAGTAAATTTGTTAATATCTAATGTTGGATTTTTAAAATTATTTCCCTCTAAAAATATTTGATACCACATTTCTAAATTAAATAAAAACATAGTTTGTCGCAAAACATTATCGTCTATTTCTTTATCTTTTGAATTATTAACATTTGAATCATGAATTTTGTTTGTTAATGATTCTAATTTAATAGAATTAATGTTAAGATATTCTCGATTATTTCGAATTGATTGTTCTATTACATTTTCTGCTATTGGTAAAAATTCTGTTTTAAAATAATCATAAAATGGAATTCCCCATGGAAATTTTTTCCTTTTTACTATTTCTTTAGGTAGAAGATCACTAGCAATTTTTTGTAGAATATATTTTTTAGAAAAACCATCTTTAGGATTGATTTTTAAATGAGATGGAATGGATGCCGAAAATTCTACAAGTTGATAATCTAAAAATGGTTCTCTAAGTTCAGTTGCATGTGCAGACGATGTTCTATCTATTCTCCATGTTTGTGCACCTGGAATTTCAGTTTTTAATTCAAATAATAATGCATTATTTAGCGCAGTATGATTTGCGTTTTCATTAATACTTTTTTGAAATGCATTTGATGGATGGTTTTCATTTTCAAAATATTCTAAAACATTATCTGAAAATATTTCATTCCTAATCTCTTTGTTTTTAAAAAACCCTGAAGATATTGTTTCTAGATTATTTTTATTTTTTAAGAAATTAGGATCTTTTGCATACTGCATGTATCTATTGTATCCTCCAAAAAGCTCATCAGAACCTTCACCTGTATATGCAACTGTCACATATTTTTTTATGGCCTCTGAAACCATAAAATTTGATAGTATGGATGGACGTCCAAAAGGAAATTCCATATGCCATAAAATTTTTGGAAGTGATTTGGTTAAATCTGAAAAATCAATTAAAATTTCAGTATGATTTGTTTCACAATGATCTGCAACAATTTGTGCTTCTTCAAACTCGTCTAATTCATTTCCAAACCCTGTTGTGAATGTTTGAACTGACGTATCGGTTAATTTTGTGAGTAGTGCTACCATCACACTCGAATCCAATCCTCCTGAAAGTAATGCGCCTATTGGTGCATCACTAACTTTCCTCTTATCTATTGCATTCTCGAGTAATTTTTTTGTTTGAATAATATTTTCGTTTTCTGATAATGTATTTTCTGTTAATCTTAGATTCCAATATTTTTCAATTTTGATAGATTTTTTTGAAATATCATATGTTAATTTATGCCCAGGCAATAATTCATTAATATTTTTTAAAATTGTTTGTCCATCAATTGTATATGCATAGGTCACAAATTGACATAATCCCTCATAATTTAGTTCACGTTCAACTTCTTCGTACTGCAAAATAGATTTTATCTCAGATGCAAAAATTAAATTATTATTTTTAAACCAATAATACATTGGTTTCACTCCCAATCTGTCTCTTGCAATAATTAATTTTTTATTTTTTACATCCCAAATTGCACAAGCAAACATTCCATCTAAATAATCAACAAAATTTTCTCCATATTCTTCGTATAGGTGAACCAAAACTTCTGTATCAGTATTAGAATAAAATTTATGATCTTTTTTCTGTAATTGATTCTTTAGATCATTAAAATTATAAATTTCACCATTTTGAATTGCCCATACAGATTCATCTTCGTTATGGATTGGTTGACCGCCTATATCTCGTAAATCCATCACACGTAATCTTTCACAACATAGTGAAATGTCATTGTCTACATAGAAGCCCTCTTGTTCTGGTCCTCTATGTTTACATGCGTTTCCCATTAGTTTGATAAGATCTTTGTCACACCATGTAATTCCACATATTCCACACATTAGATTGAATTCCTCCTACCATCAAACATTTTTTTTGCTGCCTGAAACTCTTCAGCTTCATCCATGTCTATCCATGATAATCCATTTGTAAATTGATATCCCACCTCCTTATTCTTCTTAATCAATTCCTCAATCCCTAATGTGTAATAACCATCTATTCCATTAGATATCAATTCTTCAATTTCATGGAACAATGGTCTTGTAACTTTTTTTGAAAATTTTGCCATACCAATAAAATTCCCGTCCGCAATTTTGTGCTCAATTTTCTTATTTACCGCTATTATCTGATTATTTTCAATCTTTACCTTCATTGTTTCATTTCTAGTATTAGGTTCAACCATTAGGCCAATTTCATTTTCAATTTCTAAGCATTTTTTGAGAATTTTTTCATCAAATACTAGATCTCCATACACACATACAAAATCATCATGTAATTTTTGAATTGCTAACCAAACTGAGTAAATATTATTCATCTTCTCGAATTTTGAATTATGAATATACTGAACTTGATCTTTCAGTAACTCATGAATCATTTCTGATTTATATCCTGTAACGACAAATATGTCCTCTATCCCATTTTTTTTAAAAGAATCTATTTGATGTTTAATTATTGGTCTACCATTAATTTCAAGCATACATTTTGGAACATCGATGTTTCCCATTCGAGTACCTTTACCCGCAGCTAAAATCAGACCTTGCATATTCAATTTGGGTTTATTGCTGGTCTAAGAGATTGTTTTGAATCGAGAGCCTTGAATGCATCTTCTAATCCCTTTGCTGAAAATTCAAAATTTGGGCCAACCAATTTCTTATATGGATATTTATCTTTAGTTTTTAAAACTAAGTCTATTGCAGTTTCAAGATGCTTTGGGTGATAGTTATGCATTCCTACAATTTTTAGACATTTTGTTATGATATCAGAACTATCTAATGTAACGTGATTATTTGGATAAATTGCACCTAGTAAAATATACGTCCCTCCAACTCTTAACATCTTTATTCCTTCTTTTATGACTGATGGTTCTCCTGTTATTTCGATAATCACATCTGCTCCTCTATCTTCAGTAATTTTCATAATCTCATCCAAGAGATTTTCTCCTACATTTTTTGCATTAATTATGTGGTCTGCACCAAATTGTTTTGCTAATTCTAATCTTTCATCCATGACGTCTATAGCAATTACTTTTTTTCCACCTAACTGTTTTGTAAATGCACAAGCATACATTCCTAATGCACCACACCCTTGAATAATTACATAGTCGCATTCATGGAAATCTCCATAATCTAACCCACTAGTAATTGTAGATGCTGCACACATTAAGGGTGCAACTTCTTCATCACTAAGCTCTGATGACACTTTGAAAATATAACTTCCTTTTTTTAGTTGAACATACTTTGCAAAACCTCCAGTGAAATGTGGTTGCTGGTCACTTTTTACATGTCCGTATTTGAACATCTTTGTACATTTCTGTGGAAGTTTTTTCTTACAAAAAAAACATTCTCCACATCCTACTGTCATTGACCATACAACTTTATCTCCAACAGCAAGTTTTTGACCTGTATAGTCCGTGGTTAAGTTTTTTCCCATTGTGATTATTTTTCCCACCATTTCATGACCCATTATACATGGAGTTGGAAATGCTCTATGACCTAACCATGTATGCACATCAGAACCACACACTGTTGATAATGTTATTTCAACTAGTGCATCATCATCTCCTAAATCACCTGGTAAGGAAAATTCTTTCT
>MDSW01156475.1_pt1 | contig 14661 bp, 18 predicted proteins | sample 811171 | NCBI WGS metagenome assembly MDSW01 (sample SAMN05326641, study PRJNA326480) | marine metagenome | isolation source: seawater | place: Atlantic Ocean: North West | collected 2012 | reverse complement strand
GTTGCATTGGCATAACCGACAACATAGGTGACTTTTATTGAACTCGCAACTCTTAATGCGGTGGGCCATGTTGAGCCTGTTCTTAGTACAATTCTTGCAGGTTCTCTTGTAGATTCAACAAAATAATTTGCTGTAGAAAAAGTAGTTTGTGTATCATCATCATCAAATGTAACAATACTTGTAACTGATTGAACTGGTGCTCTTGGCAAATCAATATAGTTCTTATAAAAATTTAAATAAGGCCCTGTCCTAAAACCCTCAAATAAAGGGTCTTCATCTTCTCTAAAACCATCAAGAAAAAGATTAAGGGTCTGGGGCATTAAAGCTCGTCCAGTATGCTCCTCAACAAATTGACGAGAAGCTATAATTAGGCTAGTAATTAAGGCATCGTCATTTGAATGATCAACCCTCAGAAACGATTTTGTCTCTGAAAGAGTAAGGGGTTCTGATGAAGGAGCAACACTGACAACGAGACTTCCCATTTTAGTTTACTGTTTCTCCCTCAACTACTTGTGGCACTGGTGCATTATCTTGTTGTGCCATTTCTTTGTTCATCAACATTAGCTGTTGTTCTAACTGAACTTTTTGATTCATATACTGTCCCAACAAGAAGTTTGTATCATCTAGTTGTTTTTTTAGTTTTTCGTTTTCAGCTTCTAGCTGTTTAACTTTATCGGCATTACTCATATTTTTTTCTCCTATAAAAGTTTATCAATACCTATTGATGCTACTAGCAAACCATAAAGACCCCAAACCATAGCATCAAGTTTATTAAAACGATGATGTCCTTTTTCTAATCTTTCTTCTATGTTTTTATACCTGATTGCACATTCTCTTTCATGTGCTTCAAGCCTAGAGATACTGTCTGATTTACTAGCCATATTGCTAGTCTAATGGAAATTAAGAATAAAAAAAAGGGGCTTGTTTAAAACCCCTCGCAACCCTTTCTAATCACAATTTACTTCATTACCCCACACATCCCAACCTGTTCTTTTGTTCCTTGCAAACATTTCTAAATAATTACTTGGTGACATTTCTTCAACTAAATCAAAAAATTCTTGTGGTTTTGTAGAATGTTTTCTAGGTGCATTTGTATTTATCCAATTCAGCTTCCCACATTTTTTAAATTTTTGCATAGGTTTTTTATAAAAACCAAGTAAACAAAATTCTGTGGCAAACTTGTAAGCGAAGTTAGGTGTCATTCCATTGTGTTTTGTCCAGACAAGAGTTAAATGATAATTCACACCCCAAGTTTTTAAAACATCAAATGTATAAGGCAACATTTTATTTGTTGTCCATGTATATACATGACATCCTAAATTAGCTACATCTGATATTGGTAATGCCTTGATTTGATCAAGTGTCATAGTCGGATAATCTAACTTAGTGGCTTGTTTTTTTCTTCTAATGTTTTTGCCAGACATGGTTATGTCCCAAGGTGGGTCAAGAACTATTGTGTTGTATTTTTTGTTCGGTAATTTAATCATGGGTTCTGAGTAATGATAATACTAGATGATGACCCATCTGAATAATATTTACTATCTTATTAAGTTATTGAAGATACTCGCTTTTCTAAGGCTTCTAAGCGATCAAGGAGTTCTTGAAATCCTGTCATATCTGCTAGACCTTTAGGGGTATGTGCTACTGCTTCTAGTTTTTCTAACCTTTCTTCAATTGAAAGAGAAGGGGCGGTATTTGAGGAAATCTTCATTATATACACTTATAGAAATTATTTTGAACCGCCCCAAGACTTATTTTTTCTTAGTAGTTTTCTTTTTTGTAGATTTTTTAGCAGGAGCTTTGCCACCGACATAGGCTTCATTTACATCAGGGGTATTTGGGTCATCTGCTACATAATGACCTTTTTCATCTCTAGCTCTTACTGGTTCACCTTCTTCTGCTTTTGCATCTACTTTGACTTCCATAGCCCAACCATTAGCAACGAATTGATTCATCAAATCTTCTTGCCAATCCTCTTGAGCTTCTACAATTTCATCATGGACATATAATTTTTGTGTCAATCCATGTTCATCATTGCTACCAGCTTTCGGTATAAGTATTTTGAATTGTTTCATTATTTACCTCTTAAATAATTACTAAAACCTTTCATTGGTTTTTTTGGCTTACTGCCATGTCCCATTTTCATAGGTTTCTTTGGCTTTTCTTCATGACCCATTTTCATAGGTTTTTTTGGTTTTTCGTTTTCTAAATGTCCACCTTTCTTTTTAGGTTTCTTTTTGTCTTTGTCCATGTGATAAGGCATTGTTTTCTCCTATTAAAAAAGAGGGGTGTTGCCACCCCTCAAACATACATTGTTATGCATTGTGTGGTGTAAATGCATTGTCAGTAGAATGTCTAGCATGTCCTTTGACAATCATAACACCTAAAGGTGTACCATTTGAATGTGTACCAGTTTTTGCTAATACAGCTCTCAAATATCTTTTACCACCAACATAGCCTACTCTGAAAATGCCACCAGCAGAATCAGGGTCACCACCAGCAGTTCCATCTAACTTCAAGAATATTCCACCTGAAGCGATAGTTCCGTCAATGATGTCAGCTTGTGTTACATCTGTATATGTTGAATCATCATCAGAATGCTCTAATGAAACTTCAAAGAAAACAGTTGAAGATAAAGTATCTCCTTCTGCTCCAACATCTACTAAAGCAGTAGCTGATTCATAACCTTGTAAATCAACTCCTGTTCCGTTAGCCGCCGCTGATCTAACAGCTACCGCTAAACTGACAGCAGGAACTATGTTATTGCTTAAATCTTTCATATTAATTTACTCCTTTATTAAGCTGAAACTTTTTGTTTAACAATTGCTTCAGGAAGTATTACCTGACCACCAACTCTTCTTCTTGCAATGTATCTGACATTTCCTGAAGTAGCTTGTGTGAATGGGTCTCTAAGGACTGCCATCGCAATTCTATCTACGATCATATATCCTCTGCTGAAATCACCAAAGGCAATAGGGAAGTTACCAGCACCAACACTAGGCATATCTGTTGCTTGAATGTATGGGAAGCCTAATACTGAATTAGGAACACCACTTGTAAGCATCATACCTGCTTGGAATACATACTGACCAGCAGTATCTTTTAGCTTTCTAATTTCTGCTAATGTGCTTCTATTGAAAACAAAAGTAGCATTTCTGCTGTATTCTGATTTGATACTGTGAACCAAAGAAATAAGACCATCACCAGTAAGGGCCGCACCTGCACCTGAAACTACTTCACTAACACTGCTGTTAGTCATAAAGCCTTCAGGTTTACCAACTGCATTACCACTTACAAAAGCTGTGCCTTCAGCTTTAGCGAACTGTTCTGCAAACTCTGATTGCATTTCTGCTTCAAGATTGAACACTGAATCCTCTAAGTCTTGCTCAGAAATATCAACCATCGCATAGTATTCGTGTGCTGGTATTTCTTCTAGCCCAACTTGGTAACCAGTAGTTTCTGATCTTGTGCCACTTTCAGCTACCCATTGTGCTGAAAATTGTCCAGTTCTTTTTGGTATTTGAATTGATCTTTGACCTGTTGATCTCACTCTAGCAATTGATCTGATAGGTGATATTTCGGTCACATCTTTGATTAATTCTCTTACATATTCTGGTGGAGCTAAATATCCACCTGTTGAATCGTTAGATACTGTTAATGCTTTTTTCTCTGCTTCAGAAAGAGCATCAAATCCTTTTCTGCAATATGCATCAAAGGCTTGTAGAGTTTCATCAATTTGCTTAGTTTCTAATCCTGCATTTGGTCTTTTTAAGACTGTCTCAAGATTTGATACTTGCTCTTTGAGATTCTCTTGATTTAGATTGGCTTGTGTTATTTTTTGGTTTACATCTTCAAATGCATCTAGCTTAGATTCAATCTTTGCTAATTTATCGTCCAGTAAACCATCATAACTTTCACCCTTTTCAAGTGCATCTAATCTTTCATCATTTGCTTTTTTGAATTCCTCAAAAGCATTTCCGATATTATCAACTGCACTCTTAATTTCGTTATTTTCCATCTTTTCTCCAAGAGTTAAATTTATTATTAAGGTTGTTTAAGGCATCTGCCAATTCAGCATTCCTATCAACATCTCGTTGTATAAATACCTGATGTACAGCTTTTGCCGCCATCTTTGCTTCTGAACGAGAAAGATTGAAAGCATCTCGCATTCCATTTTCCCACTCTCTTATAGAAAAATCTTCACCCTTTACACTACGAATTCTAGCCGATTGATTCATAGGAAAAGTTACTAAAGATATTTCCATTAATTCCACTTCTTCAAGAATCCTCTTGTTTGAGGTCTTGTCATAGTGAGTAGCTTTCGGATTCGGCTTAAATCCTATGCTAAGTCCGTCTAATGCACCCATTTTCATTAACTCAAAAGCATCTCTCCCAGCTTGAGTTTTTAGTGCTAATCTGCCTTTTACTCTCAGTCCATGCTGATCTTCTTTGATTTCATCAAATACTCCGATTGGCATATCTGATTTATGTTGATACAAGAGCTTGACCCCTTTTGCTCCTTTTTTCTTTAATGATTTTTTGAATGCTCCATACTTGACAACATCATTGCCTAAGTCAGCTTTATTGAAAACAGAACCATAACCTTCAAAAACTCCCTCTTCTTTGTTCTCTTCTTCATGGTAGGCTTTTATTTCTGTCTTGAATTCAAGGTGTTCAGTTTCGTGAAACTCTAAAGGTTCATCGTTTTTGACATCTTCGCCAGTTGCTCTCACATAATCTGTATGTGTTTCGCATGGCATATACACTTTTCTTCCATCTTCATCATGTTCATGGAAACCTACACAACCAATTTCTTCAGCTCTTTCTTCAGCTTCTTCTTGTGTAGTAAAAACATCTTTTCTTATTTCTTCTTTAGCTTCTTCGGAATCTTCCTTTTTTGAATTGTACGAACTTGCACAGACAGCTAACCTTTGATCATTTTCATATTCTGAGGTCATCGTCTTATCTCCCATACATCTCTGCATAAAATTTTGCCTACTCTCTCCTGTTTTCGGTTTTGGTATCGGCATACACTATATATAGTAGTTAAATTCGTAGTCTAGCACAAGATATATTATTCTATCAAACTCAAATCTTCTTCATCTACATAGACAACAACACACCGACAATTTACAACATTTTTTGCACCACCCCTAGGGTCACCGGGATATTTCATTCTTGCTCCATTTATTGAGAAGTCCTCGTCCATTTGTCTTACTTGACCATTTGCTCTAGCATGGGAATCTCTTGTTCTGCCATCACCAACCGCAACCCACCTTTTATAAAGGGTTTGACCAAGTTGTTCGCTGATCTTTTTATTGTATTCTTGCGATGCAAAACTCGCCGCACTATGGGTTTCAGTTCTCGCAATTCTTGCTGATCTAAATAAACTGAATCCTCTTATAGCTTGTTTAACCTCTCTAGCTAATTGTGGCAAAGTAAGGTTTTCATTTCTTTTATTTCTAATCGTTCTCATTATTTGTCTTGACTGATTTGCCGACAAAGTTTCAAAAATAATATTTCTTTCTCGTAGATATTCTTTAAATATTTGTTCAAAAGTGACTGCTGTACCAAAGGTTGTAAACTCTAAATTCTTAGTATCTGGGTCATAAAGTTCAATATTGTATTTGATAAATGCTTCAAATATTTTTCTTAGATTCTTTTCTATCACAGGAAACAGACTATTGAAAAGTCTTATTGTGTTTACATCTGGGTCATAATCAACTGCATAAAGTAGTTCATCGGCAACTCTATCAGCATTTTTATTTAGCACAGTTCTTATATTTCTGTGAAATGCTTTTTCTAAATTATTTCTTAATCTAAGCTGTGTTCTTATTTCAAAACGAGTGTTAAACCTTCTCTTGCGGTATGCCTTTGTTTGGATAGCATGTCGCATTATTTTTTAGGTCTGCCTTGCGAATCAGTAGGCCCTTTAGACTTTAGGGGGTGTCCTTCAGGGAATAAATCCGTATCATGCTTTCCGCCTTGAAATCTACCAGTCCTCAAGGCAAATAAAAATGAATTCGTTCTGGCAAAGGCCCAGCGATCAGCACCACCTTGTCTCATAACTCCAGGCCTTACCGAACTTGGATTTGTATTAAAGGCCCCAACACCACGAAGAAATACTTTTTCCAACATTCCTAAAGTAACTCTTTTGGTTTTGTTATCTCCATATTTTTCGTTATGTTCATCAACTTTATTTTTGAGAGCTTCTTTTACTTTCGCTGAAACTTGTTTTTCTTCTACTTCTATTGGAATGTGAGAATCGCTTTCTAAGGGCTTTATTTTTTCATCTGACTCTTTCCTACCCTCTAGCTTTTTTGTGAGCTCTAGGATTACATCTTTCATTCCTTGAGCCTTTAATTTAGGGTTTATTACTCCCCATTTCATTAAGGCGACCACACCTGAAACATTTGATAAGTTTGGTTCTAAGTCTCCCCCTACGAATTGGTTTCCATCATTTACACTATGTCTAGCCGCCCATGCTTCTCTTTCCTTAATCCATTTCAGAACAGCAGGACTTTCATCTCCTTCTCTTGCTCTACCCCATAAATTAAATGCTTCATTACCCCTAATGTTTCCACCAGCTTTCCATATATCTTTCCCCACACTTCCACCATCTTCTTTTACATTCAAGGCAAAATCATAATCAAATTGTGGATAGTTACTATTTCTTAAAGATATTTTTTTATCATCTCCTCTTTTTGGAAAATCTGTTGCTTTAGTTTCATTCTTAAATTCATCATCAAGGTCATCAAAATCTTCAAAGTCTTTTTCATTATCAGGCGGTGGTAATGGTTCAGACCCCAACGGAAACAAGTTAGCTGAGATATAAAGCTCATTACCACCTTCAACTGGGGAAAGTCCAAGCCTTTCTCTAGCTTCATTTCTAGTAATGATTCCTTGTGCCACAGCATTAGTTACATTTGCATAAATCAATCTTCTCCTTTCAGAAAGAGCAGGAATGTCATCAATATTAAATTCAAAATCTATATTTTCTCCAAACATAGGTATTAACCATTCGTTTAGATCAGAAGCGACTTTTCTTAAATATGGAATGATTGTTTCTTCATATAAAGCAAGTCTAGCTTCTGCAACATTTGAATAAGTTTGCGAATCAGGAACACCAACAAGTTGGGACGGAACTCCAAAGCAAAGTGCTATGTCCGTAGCACTCATGTGCTTTAAGTTGATAAAATCCATGTCTTTAGGGCTCAGTCCCATCTCTTTCCAGTCAAAGTCTCCCTCTAAGAGTAGGGGACGACCTGCATTACTGGCCCCTGAAAATCTATTATTTAAATCTGTTAATAGTTGTTGTCTTTGTGTTTCTGTTAAATTTACTGACATTCCAGTTTCGTCTTGTGGTTTAAATACCACAGCACCACTTGGTCTTGCTCCATTGTTTAATAAATTGACATTGTGTTTACTTGCTAAATTGTGTTGATCTATTTCCATCGCCGCGGCGGTTAATGGACTGCACCCATAATAGTCATCAAGCGGATTCCAAAGTTTTATATGTTTGACCTCACTAAAACCATTCTCTTGATCAACAGGGTAAACTTTATCAATCCTACCATTCACCATATATTCATACGAATCAGGAATGTAATTACTTCCACCTTTAATAACTATTCGGTCAGGTCTGAGTAAGTGTAATTCTTTTGGAGCTTGACCCTCTGCACCTACTTTTAAGATGTAAGCATTTCCTGATAAAAGTAAAAAACCAAATAAGCTATTGAAAAACTCTGTGTAGGATTGTTGTGGATTTGGTCTATCTATTAGATTATGTAAATCTGTATTTTCTAAAATTGAATCTTCTGCCTTGATTCTATATGGTACAGCACTTGCACCTTTTGATATTTCATTTACACAACGATATACGATAGCATTTTTCATATATCCTTCTTTTGCCAAATCTTGATACTTATACATTTTTTCTTGTGTACCAACATTGAAGTAACCCATGACTGAGCCTTTTTGTTTTTTCTCAGTGTTCAGACCGAACACTTTTCTTATGTCATCAAATATAGCCATTAGCTTATTCTCCAGTTTACATTACCTGATGATTTACTCAACTCGCTTAAACCCCAAACTAGAGCATCTAATCTATCAGGACTGTTTTGTTTATCTCCTGTATATGAACACATTTGTGATTCTAGTTCAGGGAATATTCCCAAATGAAATACTTTGCCTTGTTCATAAAGAGCAGATATAGGTTCTGCTCTAGTTATTTTACCCCTTGTAGCTCTGACTGATCTATAAGGAATATTGGTATCGTGTGTTCTAATTAGCCTTTCCACTAAATCACCACCATTATTTACTTCAGCAACAATACGATCAGCTCCCCAATCATAAAAAGCATTTATCGCTATTCTAGCCCATTTATCAGCACTATATCTACCTGATAAGTCCTCTAATACATAATAATAATTGTTGAAATCTTTGCCAACAACCACAATACCAGTTTCATCACTTGTCTCATTTGCTGTAACAGCAGGGTCAATTGCTACAATAATTTGTTTCAAATCTCGTTCTTCTTCAAGATTAATCCGTGTTTTTTCAATCATTTTATTGTTCCACAATGCTCCCTCAACATCATCTAACAGTTCAGCAAAGAGTTCTTGTCTGCCTAAATTTGTACCTTCGTATCTTTCTTTTAGCATACTCAAAGCTGAACCAGAGAGATTTTCTTCGTTCTCAAAGGTATTACCAGTGGTCAAATGAACATCTTTTCTTTGCATAAGTTGTTTAATTATTTCTGTAGGTTTTGGTGTGGTTGTGATGACACACTTCGGATTTTCTCCTAAACGAAGTCCAAACATCAATTGATCAAATGCTTCTGGGTATCTCCAAGCCGCAAGTTCGTCACACCATGCCCTGTGAAACTGAGGCCCTCTCAATCTATCAGGATTGATAGCCGCGTAACCGATAATTTTAGAACCATTAAAAAGAGTGATTTCTTCCCCTCTATAACTTGAATATCCAGATACTTCTTTAGATAAACATTCTTCTGGGATAATTGACATCAAGCCTGAAGGGCCATTGAAACAAACTCTTCGCAAATCTCCATGAGTAGGTGCAACAACCGCACATATTGAATTAGGATTTCTGAGTGCATATAAGGCAATATCTTGAGCTCCTGTTCTTGTTTTACCCCAACCTCTACCTGCAAGGATTAACCAAACATTCGCATCATTATCAGGAATGATTTGTTTAGGTCTAGCAGTTTTCAACCACTTAGTGTACAGAGCTATCGTTGCTTGTTCTTCGTTGCTCTGCAACTGTGTCAAGCAATTCCATAGCTTCTCTGAATGCTGTGTTTTGGACATTTCCATTTATCTCAACATTTTCTGTTGTTTCTCCTAATGCAAGTTTGCCTATTTTTTGAGCAGTCAATGCCGCGTTTGCTAAAGCATTTATTTGAGTTGGCATCAAACTATTTTTGCCTTCTTCTAAATTTTGCAAGTTTTGCACAATTGCTTTTTCAATTGTTGTCATCAAAGTTTTTGCTACTCCAATACTTCTGGTGTCTAAAGTTTTGCCCTCTTTGACCAAAGCATTTGTTCTTTGTTTGTCAATTTTTTCTTTGTATTGGATTTGTAATTGTTCTCTTTCTACTTTCCACTGTTCTTTATTAGCTACTCTGTAGAGAGTTGATTTGGCTACTTTATATTCTTTGTGCAGTTCCTCAAGTGTCGGAAAGTTCTTCAGACCTTCATCATCACTTACACCTTGGACAAAATCATTTCTGATTTTTAACTTTACTGTTTCTGTAAGCTTTTGTGTTGTGGATTTTTTGTTCATAAATTCTTAGTTATTCTCACAAATAATACTGCAACTTTTATGCAAATGTAAAAATTATTTTTTTATGACATATCCCATAAAATTATAACTTTGCCAAACTTTTGTCGCTTGACCGATATAATTTATTTCATCTTGGAGTTCACTTTCCGTTTTGCAGAACATGCTTATACTAAGTTGTAAGTCTTTCTCCAATATCTCTTTATCTGTGAAGTTTTTCCTTTTTTCTTGTATGTGAAGTCTGTGTAATGATTGTTGAATTTTTGCATCATCTAAATGTACTTTTTCTGCCAATAAAACTACACCACCTTCATCAACAACATTTTTCATTATCTCAACTACTCTTCCCCTTTTCTTTTGTCCAAGAAATTGAAGAAAAAACATTGAGACTAAAACTGAAATAAAATCTTTATGAGTATGTGGTTTATAAGAAATATTTGTTTTACCTAAAAAATAATCTTCTTCTACATCACCCTTGATAAATTCAAAATCCTGCTTTCTGTTTTTCATATCTACTTCATCAATACCAATATATCTACAATCAGGAATCTTGCTTAGATTTGACAAGAATCTTCCAGTAGAACAACCCATATCTAAAACAATAGATTCAGGTTGTGCATTTTCGTGTGTAATATTTTTGAATATCTGATCTAAGGTATTCAAATTCGGAATTGATAATTCTATGTGCTTATCAAAATCCGACAAATTTTTAAAGTTAAATCGCTTTATCATATTTCTCCTTTTTCTACTTTTTGAATTCTAGTTCCTAACCACTCCATAACATTTACAGACATTGCCCTTCCACATGCTTCATATCTTTTTGAGATAGGTGCTTCTTCTTTTGGCTTTCCTCTGTATGGAATTTGTGTCCAATTGTCAGGTAAACCCTGAAGTCTTTCAGTTTCAAGCGGTGTCAATCTTCTTAAAATGTCTTGTTTTAAAATACATGGTTGCCTGTTTCCACCTGTCATTGCTGTAAGTGTTGGAGATATTTCTTCTTTGTGTATTCTTGGTGTACCATCTTTTGACCTTTGTTCAAAACATAATGTTTCATTTTCTTCATAATGAATTGAAGGTATTTCTGTAGCTGTCAATGTGTAACTAGCACCATCTTTTTTATATCCCTTGCCATTGACCCTTGAATGATTTCCATGAATTATTGTTAAATCTTTTTCTACTATTAAGTCAGTTGGAGATTTGTAATCTCTAGCACGAACTGTACTTGCTACTTCGTCTTGGACATATTTATCACTTCTGACAATGCGGTGTGTAGATTTTTTGGTAATGTTTTCTTCTTTTTTTCTGCTCGGTGGAGAATTCCCTCGCAATGCTTCTTCGTCAAAAAGAACTTTTGCTGGATTTTTCCAGTCTCCAAGATGTCCGATAACGAAGATACGCCGCCTTCTTTGGGGGAGTGCTCTAGGGAATCGCTGTGTTCTGATATATTGAGTGTCAAGAACCCTGTAGGCGAACCCATACCTGCATTCTGCCATTGCTCCGAGGAAGGTTGCAAAGTCTTGTCCTTCATTAGATGACAGCAGACCGGGGACATTTTCCCAGACAAACCATTTCGGTTTAATCCGATCAACAAGTTTAATAAACTCAAGTGCGAGGTTTCCTCTATCTTCTGCAAGTCCTTTACGAAGTCCTGATATACTGAAGGTTGCACATGGTGTTCCCCCAACGATGATAGAAGGTCTTTCTGGTAAGTCATCTAACTGAATTTTTGTAAAATCCCCATGATTTTTTATTTGCGGAAAATGGTATTTTAACACAGCAGAACGAAACTGATCTATTTCTGCTAGACCTAAACATTGAAATCCAAGTTTTTCCCATGCTACTCCTGCTGATTCTATCCCACTACATATTGACAAATATTTCATATTTATTCATTCCAATCTTCCCATGATGAACCTTTTTCATCAAGTTCAAAGTTCTTGGTTCGGTAATTGTAAAAGAAAGTTTTTTCTCCAATCTTTCCATATAAATCTTGTTCTCTGATTTTTCTGGTAATAACTTTTGTGGTGTTATCTTCAAAATCTCTGTGAATTGTTAAAACTGCATCACTTTGATTATGCCAATGACTAGCTCCTGAAATATCGTAAGCAGTTGGTGGAGCATAACTTCCATCTGTAGATTTTGGCAATTTTGTTGGGTGAGCAACTACCCAAAGAATACATTCATGTACTCTGATAAACCTTTTACACAGCGATATAAAGTCTCGGATATGTTCATCTTCTCGCTTCTGAGACGATCTGGTGGCATTGATTTCGTTATAAGGGTCTATGATTAAACCTTTTACACCAAATTTAAAGATAGCTGATTTGGCAATACTCAAAATTAATTCAATGCTTGGAACAGCTTCTCTAGTTTCAATGAAGTAAAAATGATCGTTGATAAAATCTAAACCTTTTTCTAAATCTTCTTTTGTCATTCTTTCATCAAAATTTTCATCAAAGTTTTTTTGTAAATACATTTGCAACAATCTTCTTATGTGCATTTGAGTAGAATGTTCTGGAGAAAATATAGCGAATTTCCAATTTTTTGTTTTTGCTAAAGACAATAATATTTGATCTAAAAATAAAGATTTACCATGATTGGGTATGCCTGTAATAGTATGGAATGTTCCAGTCATAATTTTGTAAATATCGTCTAAGCCCTGTATGCCAATCTCCACAGGTTTTATGTAATTTCCATCATAAAGTTCCTGTATTTCTTTTGAATAGTCATAGGCGGTATATAAGCCCTCTACAGGATATGGTTTAGCATTGTTTATTAGTTCTTTGAGTTTTTCTTTTCCATGTTTCATTAGAACTTCATTGGCATCTTTGCAACCTGAAGGTGTCTCTACAAACCAACATGAATCTTTCCCAAACCGATGTAACAATTCTTTGTGTAATGCTTTACCGCTTTCATCGTTATCTAAAAATAAAATAATCTTTTTTGCTAAAAGTTTATTCTGTTTGAGTGCCTGAAATCTTGCATCATTATCATTGAATTTAGCTTCTTTTGGTGCTCCGTTTTGTAATGTTGTGCCATTAGAAAAACCTGCTTCTGCAAGAGATAAAACATCAATTTCACCCTCACAGAAAATAACTGTATCTGATCTATAAATATTATCGTAGTTATACAAACTTGGTTTTGAGTTTGTTGTCTGTTTGAACATTTTATTAGTTTTACGATACTTGATGTTTGTCACTTCTGATTTTTCATTGTAGTAGGGAAAACAAATCCAATCTTGATCAGTGAATATTTTGAATTCTTTTACTACGGATTTTGATATTCCTCTTGCTTCAAAAAACTCATACATAAAATCAGAGTAACTTTGATTGTTTACTATTGGTTTTTCATAAGTTTTTTGTTTTGGCTCTTTGAAATATCGGTATCTGTCTTGTTCAAATTTACTACCACTAAACCCACAATGATGGCAATTCCAAACAACTACAGAACCGCTTTCTTTGATCGTGACTGAAAGAGGATTGTCAGACATCTTATGGGGTGGTTGGCATTGAGGACATTTTGTTTTCTGAGTTCCATCTTGAAAGTTTTTTAGTTTTATATTTTCTTCAGTTAAATCAATCATTTTTATCCAGCTAAAGTATTTAAGTTTTTCTTCGGTTCTATATATTCATCTTTCCATCTTTCTTGATTTAACCATGCAGAAAAATGTGGAATGAATTTTATTTGAGTATTTTTGTTATGGGTTACAAATATTTGCAATGCTTTTTTTATCACATCAAATTCTTCAATATCTATTTTTTTAAAGACTGAAAGAGCTGTTTTTTTTGCAACTTTTCTTGGATATATTTTCCACAAAATCTCAAAGTTATTTATTATTTCTTTAGTATCTTCTTTAGTATTGTGAGGTTCTGACACCCTCTCCCTCTTGGTTCTCACACCCATAGGGTTTTGGATTCCAATATTTAAAATATATCTGTTAGAAGTGAATCCACCATCTTCATTCTTTCTTTTTTGTTTGACCAAAAAACCATCTTTTTCAAATTCATTTATGTATTTGGCAACCCCTTTTGTATCTTTGAGACCGATAATATCTGCAATATGTCTATGCGATGGATAGCAACAACCAAACTCGTCTGCATAATTAGCTAGGATTATTAAAACGAATTTTGCTGTAGGGGTATATCCCTCAACTTTCAATGCATTGTTCAGCAGTTCTATACTCATAAATTTCTAAAGTGTTTCTAAAATTTAGAATATATCATTTAGAAAAACAACCTTTTTTGGAATTTAAATATATTTAATTGTAAAAATCGTTTGGCTCTACAAGACCTTCAGTAGCTTCTTTGATAATTAATATTTCTTCTTTTCTTGGAACTCTTATTCCAGAAATCCATTTTGCTAAAGTAGATTGAGGAATTTTTTTTCCTGTTGTTTTGTAAATTCTTTCTAAAAATTCATTTTGTCTGAGACCAAAAAGAGTTAGGTATTTTTTTAGTTTCATTATTGCTTTTTTCCTTTTTTGGAATTATATTTTAATTTTGAATAAATTGAAAGGAAAAAAATGAAAAATGTATTTGAACATCATGGAGTTTCACATTTATCTCCATCGTCTATTAACAAATTCAGATCAGACCCTGCAAAGTGGTTAGTGAATATTGCTGGTTACAGAGATAAAGCATATAGCCCTGCAATGACTTTTGGTAACATCGTTGAGCTTGGAATTACTCATGCTTGTATGAAGCCTGAATCTGATATTGAAGAAGCTATCCTCATTTGTATGGATAGATACGAAGTTGTCCATAAAGAAATCACAGATGCTGGTCATGCAAAAGATTATGACTTTTATATGTGTGCAAAAAAACAAGCACAGATACCTGAAACTTTAAGATTAGCTATACC
>MDSW01028874.1_pt1 | contig 14663 bp, 19 predicted proteins | sample 811171 | NCBI WGS metagenome assembly MDSW01 (sample SAMN05326641, study PRJNA326480) | marine metagenome | isolation source: seawater | place: Atlantic Ocean: North West | collected 2012 | reverse complement strand
GAACATTACTTTGATGTAGCAAAAGCAATGCTACAAGATTCTGGTATTAAAACTAAGATTATTAAGGCATATTTACCTATAATTAATAAGTTAGTTAATAAATACCTGGCAAGTATGGATTTCTTTGTTCAATTTGAACTTGATGAAACATTTAAAGAAACAATAAAATCCAGACACAGAGATGAATTTAGTTATGCATCTTTTAGTGAAGGAGAGAAACAAAGAATAGACTTAGCATTAGTGTTTACATGGAGAACTATTGCTAAGATGAAGAACTCTGCTAGCACAAATATACTATTATTAGATGAGGTATTTGATAGTAGTTTAGACAACAATGGAACTGAATATGTGATGCAATTGTTGAACACAATAGGAGAAGATACGAATGTCTTCGTAATATCTCACAAGGGTGATCAATTGTTTGACAAATTTAGATCAGTAATTAGATTTGAGAAAAGACAGAATTACTCTGTTTTAGAAAATAGGAAAATGGAAAATGAATTATCATAAAATGTTTTTACCATTCCTCTTAGTCTTAACAGGATGCAACTCCCAAGGTTATGCTACTGTTGGAGACTATACACCAGGACCTGAAGAGATTAAATGTCCTAAAGATTACTTCGCTTACTGTGAAGGTAACACACCTAAAAATTTGGAATGTGGTTGTGTTGATAGAAAATTCCAAAGAGAGATCCTCGATCGGTTGACTGGTGGTTGGTAAAGGTAGTAAACGTAGACCTGAAAAGAAAGTAGGTTTATACGCAGATAATTGGGACAAAATATTTAATAAGGAAACAACTATGAAGACAGTAGAAATATACGGAAAGACCAGGTGCACGTTTTGCACTCAGGCAAAGATGTTATGTGAGCAGAAAGGTTTGGGATATGAATACAAATTATTAGATGCTGATTTTACACAAGAAGAGTTTTTTGAAAAATTCCCTAATGCAAAGACATTCCCACAGATTATTTTTGAGGGTGATGCCATTGGTGGATATCAAAATTTGGTTAAAGAGATTGAAGAACTAGGACTCTAGTCATGTCTTTGTGGAGTTTATCAGAAATACAGACTAATCATATCATTAGCACACAACCAAAGAAAATGTTGGAGTGGGGCAGTGGTGAGGCGTCGAAGAAATTTGTAGAAGCAGGCATTGATCTTACAAGTATAGAACATAATGAAGGTATGCCTTCTCATTCAGGAAACTTTAGATTAATACCACCTACAGTAAGAACACATTTTGAACCTAAAGAGTTTTTAGACTGGTCTAGTTATATAAAAGTTACTGACATAGATCAATTTGATACTATACTAATAGATGGAGAATGTAGGGGAGAGTGTTTAGCATGGACTGCTCTTAGAGCTAACAAAGATGCTAAAATATATTTAGATGATTATGAGCGTGGTTATTACAGTTGGGCATTAGAGTTCTTTGATGTCATAAATGTAATACAAGGCTTTGCCCACTTGGCGGAACTGAGAATAAAATGAGTGAAGAAGTAAAAGAAGAAATAGAAAGTCCTCCACCTTATGAAGGACCTATGTTATTACCAATGACTGATAGCAGTCTGAGTAAAATACCTGAACCTGTAGATTTAGAAAAAGAAGATTTAAAACAATTAAAGGCAGACTTGTTAGAGTCAATGTATCACTTCGGTGGCATAGGATTGTCTGCTAATCAAGTAGGAATAGATAAAAAATTCTTTGTGTTGGGTTCAGAGCTTGTAACAGACGAGGAAGAAAATAAATTTGAAAAATCATTTTTCAATCCTACATTGCTAACAGTATCTGAAGAAGAGGAATCTGTTAAAGAAGGTTGTTTATCCTATCCAGGCTTATGGCTAATGGTTAAAAGACCTGTTCAATGCACAATAAAATATTATAACTCTGAGGGAGAAGAGATAGTAGAAACCTACGAAGGCGTATCTGCTAGAGTTATATTACACGAATACGATCACATGTTAGGTATGAACTTTACTCAAAGAGTATCTAAATTAAAATTAGAACGTGGTTTAAAAGCAGCAGAAAAAAAGTTTAAGAAACACCAAAGACGCATGGCCAGGCTTCTTGGCATATAAATAGTTATTTAATACAAAAGGAGTAAGACATGGCAGAAGAATTTGATTTTGGTTTTACCGCCGTAGATGAGGTGCCTTCAGAAAGCACCCCACAACAACCGGCAGCTCCCTCTATTGATTCTGACGAGATCATGGATAAATTACAACAGCTCGAAGCCAAAATTTTATCAGCCGATAACTCCGGAATGATTAACGAGCATAGAGCATTAATAGAATCTGATGTGGCAACCAAACTTCGTGATGTAGAGGATCTTGTTCTACCTTTACTATTCAATCTACAAAAGAATCCTGAAAAGGAATATATACATTGGCCAAACAGAACGGCAATCATTGACAAACAAATTGAAAAGATAAAGGCGGTAACAAGATATTATGAGCGAATCTAAACCAAACATACAACCAAATCCTAGCACCGTGTATGAAAAGCCCGTTGCTAGGATGTTCGATTTTTATTTAACTGGCGACATTAAAGAAGCAAGAGAGTATCAAGATTGGAATCAAATTTTGAGAACAGCTTCTGAAACAGATGCAGTAGTCATACACATCAATTCACCTGGTGGAGATATATTCACAATTATACAGATGATGAGATCAATGGCTGAAAGTCCAGCGACGGTAGTTGCATCTGTAGAAGGTATGTGTATGTCAGCAGCAACCTTACTATTTTTATCAGCAGATGTATGTGAAATATCTGAACATAGTCATTTTATGTTCCATACATATTCTTCTGGTAATTGGGGTAAAGGTTCTGAACAGCTTGCGAATGTTCAAGCAGATGATAAGTGGGCACGGCACTTATTTAATACCGTGTATAAGGACTTCTTATCAGTGAAAGAGATTAAGGAAATAGTAGATGGCAAGGATTTATGGATGAATCCTGCAGAAGTTAAGAAGAGATTAGAAGCTAGGAACAAAGCCCACGAAAAAGGTAAAGGACCAAAACGAACAAAGAAAGCTTTACTTCGTGGCAAAAAGAGTGCATAATAAATAGTATTATGAGAAATAAATTTAAAATTTCAATATCAGTTATAACAGTCTTATTGTTGATGGCATGGGCTGCACCTGTTAAAGGAGCAGACACCAGTGATGTAGTAGGTGCTTTGATACTTGGAGGTATTATAGGTTCTCAAATTGAGAAAAATAATGACGCCATTAAGCAACCTGAAATCATCTTGCCTGATGGAACAAGGATTATTATTCCTTCTTATTATAATTTAAGACAGAGGGATATGGATAGTCTTTGTAAATATACCGGGAGCTATTGTCCCGGGTCACGTCTTGAAAGGGAACTTCGAGATTTGATTCGTAGAAATGAATACAATTATATGAATCGAGGAGTCACCCCACACAGATATGATTTTTTATGTGGTAACAGATATCATGTGGAAGGATGTTTACGCCTTCTAGGGTATATAAGATAACCACCGGTTAAGCAATAAGGATGTTTAACTACTAACCGGAGAAAATATGTTGAATATTATGAATCGGTATGTTCTGCAATTTGCAGTCATACTTTTTTTAATGAGTGGTGCGAATGTTTTTGCATCAAACGATGTTGAAGAGGTGATTGTTGTTGGTTCTAAAATAACTAACTCATACGGTGACCCTGAATACGATTCCTCAATTATTGAGGTAATTGATCCAACAAGAGTTTTCCAGCCAGGAGGCTTGGGAGGTTTTGTAGGATCTACACTAAACGGAACTGATGTTAAACATACAGCAGTTTACAAAAATGGAATTCCTGTAAATGATGCTGGCTCTGGCTGGTATGATTTTGGACAGGATCTTCCTGGATGGCAGACAGTTAAAATAATAGGCGGACCTAATAGTGTTCTATATGGTAGTTCTTCTATGGCAGGAACTGTTTTAATTGAAGATACTTTTGACAAATATTTCTTTGCTAGAGGCGGAGAAAATATTGGCTATGTGGCAGGTGGAAATGAAATTTTCCAAGTTCATAGATACAGAGGAACTTCAGGTTCTGTAAAAACAGACAATGACGAATTAGATTGGTTTGAATCTAGTTCAGTAAAACTTAATACTGAATTAGGTGATTGGCAAATGATTGCAGGCAGTCAACATTACGAATACGATTATGATTATTGTATGAAGCATATCATATTAGCTATGACAATGATTAATGATTGCACACAAAAAGGCAAGAAGAATGACTTCTCTCTTAGAGGTAAAGGTCTAACATTAGGTTACAGTTCTAATGATGTAGGTTTCTATACTGAAAGAGATGAAAGTTGGCATGCTAAAAGTGAAAGATATTTTGCTGATTATAATAAAGAAGTATTAGAAGGATGGATTCTAGGAATACAATCTCAGAGAGAACAATATCTCGGTAATGAGGATGATAGTGCTTCAGGTTATATGAATTACAATCATTCTTTCGATAAATTCAAAGCAATAAGTTTTGGATATAGATACACAGAAGGCGAAAACATTCTTAGACTAGGTGCTGATTTAGATGGTTTTAGATTAGCAATAGCAAATAGTTATAGAAAGCCAAATCTATATGAACTTAATGGAGACGCTATTGTTCAATCCAACTTTGATCTATTACCTGAAGAAGGAATAGGTGCAGAGTTTGGTTATGAAGGATTGACTGTCTGGTATTACGAATTCTCACAAGGTATTGATTACGATTATACTGATAATCAATATGTAAATATAGGAGAGTATGAATCTCAAGGTGTTAAGTTTAATGATTACTTCATGACTTCAAACGCTGGAAACTTTGGAATACATCTTGCATATACAGATACAGACAGGATTAGAATCCCTATGTATAAAGCAAGATTGGATTACTTTAATGGTAATGATAGGTTTGATTATACAATCTCATATATAGGTCAATGGGAAAGAGGATTGGATTTTGATGGAACTCCTATTGACGATGTCTCGACAGTTCAAATTAACTTAGGATGGTGGATTACAAATAACTACCGTCTATCATTCAAAATTGATGATGTTTTTGACAAAGAATTCGAGATTTTGCCAGGATATGGCGCAGGTGGAAGGGTATTTTCTTTGTCCTTAGACCTAAGTCTTTGATAAATATATAGAAAAGATTTCAATTATTTCACTCTGAGGGCTTGACAAAAGGTTCCTCAGAGTGCATAATATACGCATAATTAATAAAAAGTAAGGACTTTATTAGATATGAACCAAGTTGAATCACAATCAATATTAGCAAAATGTTTAGCAACCGAGAACATCGATGTTATCCATGACGCTAATATGCCAACAGCAGCATTTGATGTTAAAAACAGAAAACTATTTCTTCCAATTTGGAAGGAAATGTCTAAAGACTTATATGACCTATTAATAGGACATGAAGTTGGACACGCACATGAAACTCCAGAAGCTGGATGGCATGATACAGTTATTGATGACCCTTCAAAGAAAGCATTCCTTAATGTTGTTGAAGACGTTCGTATTGAAAGAAAAGTTAAAGCTAGATATCCTGGTTTAGTTAAGTCCTTCTCAAAAGGTTATAAAGAATTATTCGACAAAGACTTTTTTGGCGTCCAAGATTTAGACGTTCAAGACCTTCCATTAGTTGATAGAGTCAACCTACATTTTAAAGTTGGACATTTACTTGGTGTTCAATTCAAAGATGGTTTTGAAAAAGATTTAGTTGAAAGAATTGGCAAGGCTGATACTTGGGAAGAAGTTATGAAACTTGCTAATGAACTTTACGACAACCACCAAGAAGAAAGAAAAGAAAAACAAGAAGAATATGATGAACTTCTTGAAAAACTTATGCCTCACAGATTTACACCTGAAGGCCAAAAGCAAATGTCAGATCGTGAAGAAAAAAGACAGGAAGCAAAAGACAAAATTCAAGAAGAGAAAGATAAACTTCAAGAAGCTTACGATAAAGAACAAGATCGTAGAAGAGAATTAAGAGATGAAGCCTGGGATAAAGGCGAAGATTTTGATGAAAGCCAATTCCAAGATAAAAACGGTAACGACGAACATGAAGATAAGAATTGGGAAGGTCAAACATACGAACAAAGAAGAGAGTTCGAAGATCGAGAACAAGAAATCGAGAATGAAAAGGCGAAGGATAAGGCAACAGAAGTTGCAGATCAAAAAGTCAAAGACAGATTAGATGAGATTCAAAAGTTCTTAGATGAGAAAGGACATTCAATTAGTGATTCTAACTACAGACAGAATGAAGAAGGTCTAAGAGAAGAAGATCCAAAAGAAACAGTTTATGCCAAACCATTCAAAGGTTTTGATGTTTCAGATATTATAATTCCAATGGATGAATTATATAACTGGGACGATTGTGCAGAACTTACAAAAATTGAAAAGAACGAAGATGATGAATATGGCTACTGGAAAGAAACAGAAATGCCTTCTACTGAACTTCCAGGTATTGCTGAAACATTGTGGAAGGAATACCAAAGAAAACAGGGTCCAATCATTAATCAAATGGCTCAACAATTTGAACTTAGAAAAGCAGCTACAGCATTTAAGAAAGCTAGAATTTCTAAAACAGGTAGACTTAATGAGGACAAGCTTTGGGCTTATAAGTTGACTGAGGATTTATTCCAGCAGTCACAGATTGTTCCTAACGGTAAGAACCATGGTATCCTAATGTATGTAGACATGTCAGGAAGTATGCACAGAAACTTCTTAGGCACCCTACAACAAATGGAAACGGTTGCAATGTTCTGTAGGAAAGTAAACATTCCTTTTGATGTGTATGGTTTTTCTAGCACAGGCAAAAAAGGAATATATGAAGAAGAGGATTCTGTTTACAGTAAAGAAGGTCTTGAAGGACATTTAACTTTAGCCAACAGAGGTTTCTCAATGGTTCACATTCTTAGTTCAAAGGCTAACAAGAAGTCTTGGAACAATGCAATGAAATATTTACAGATAATGAAACTATGTTTTGAAAGAAACAGATACTATTCAGATCTTGTAGGAGCTACAGCACCATACTATGGTTATGTGAAAAACGATCACTTTAGATTAGGTTCAACTCCATTGAATAACTGTATTATTTCAGCAGTTGATATTGCTAAAAGATTTCAAAAGAAATACAATGTTGAAAAACTTACTTCAATATTCCTAACAGATGGTGATGCAACTGATCGTGTAGGAACATGGCAAAGAAATTCTGAAGGTGAAATGGTTGGTAGAGGCATTGAAGGTTACAATAAGAGATTGGTAATTAAAGATGGTGCTACAACCGTTAGCTGCCCTAGTAATCCTAACTCTTATAGAGATACTTCAACTGTAACTCTATTAGAATTCTACAAAGCTAAAACAGAATCAGTGATGATTAACTTCCACATCTTAGAGTCAGGTAAAAGATACCAGTTCGAAGATGCTATTAGAAACAATGAGTGGATGAAAGGTGATAAAGCTAGAGATTACTTCCACTTTGATGACAGCGAATGGAAAAAAGTTCTTAAGGACAAGTTCGTTCAAGTTAATGATAAGTATGGATACCATGCTAGGTTCCTACTAAAAGGAAGAGATGATCTTAAGATCCAAGATCAAGAATTGACAGTAAAATCCAACAAAAAAGGAGATCTTTTGAGAGGATTTAGAGCTTTTAACAAAGGAAAATCTTCACAAAGAACTTTCCTTAATCAAATCATAGAGTTAGTAGCGTAATTATGTGCAAATCTTTTGAAAAAATGCTTGACCTTTGGTTCACAAGAGTGCATAATAACGGTATATTAAATAATAAAAGTGAGGACTTATAATATGAAAGCAATTGATAGAGAAAACCTACTAGAGGCACTTAAAGGCCAAGATAACGGCACAGGTGTTTTTACTAGGAAACAAATAATTGAGACAGCTACAGATTTAGGACTAGGCTTCCCAGCTTGGTTAGTAAATGGTAGACCTGATCTTAAAGTTGACAGAGGCGTTTACAACCTGGTCACTATGTTTGGTAACCAAGCAATAGAACCAGCAGTTGCAGCACCTGTTTCAAATACACAACCAATTGAAGTGGTTGAAACTAAGAATCCAGCTGTTTTGGTTCAAGCCAAATTAGCAGTTGAGGTTGAAAATCTTATTCCAAATAAAGACGAAACTTTCGTCCCATTTGGATTCTACAAAGACTTGAAAAAAGTCTTACAAGGAAACTTGTTTTATCCAATATTCATTTCAGGCTTATCAGGTAATGGTAAGACTACAATGGTTGAACAAGTATGTGCTAATCTTAAAAGAGAGGCAATAAGAGTGAATATTAGTATTGAAACTGATGAGGATGATTTAATCGGTGGCAATACTCTAGTTGACGGTAACGTCGTTTACAGAGAAGGCCCAGTCCTCACCGCTATGAAGCGTGGTGCCATTCTAATACTTGATGAAATAGACAGAGGCTCAAATAAGATGATGTGTCTTCAGGCAATCCTAGAAGGCAAGCCTTATTTCAACAAGAAGACAGGCGAAACCGTAGCTCCTGCTCCCGGCTTTAACATAGTGGCAACCGCCAATACAAAAGGTCGAGGTTCAGACGATGGCAAATTTATTTCTGCCAACATACTCGACGAGGCATTCCTAGAAAGGTTTGCTATAACCGTGGAGCAGGAGTATCCTACAATGGCTACCGAGAAGAAAATCGTTGTTAAGAAAATGACGAAAGCAAACATCGAAGACGATGAGTTTGCAACTCACTTGGTAACTTGGAGTGATGTAATAAGAAAAACTTATTACGATGGAGCAATTGACGAGTTGATTTCAACAAGAAGGTTGGAACATATTGTCAACGCTTTTGCAGTGTTTGGAGACAAACAAAAAGCAGTTCAACTTTGTGTCAACAGGTTTGACGAAGATACTAAAGAGGCATTTATAGACCTTTATAGTAAAGTTGATCCAACTGTTCAACTTAACGAAGAAAATGTTGAGGCTGAACAAGAGATACACGAAGATGGCGACAGTTAAGCTTAACGAAACTGTAACTCATGAGATCACCGGAATTAGTTTCGGTGATCTTACATCTGAGGAATTAATTTCTACATTCAAAGATGGCAGAGTTGCTTCTTGGTTTATAGAACAAATATTACCTTATTGGTATCCAGAACTTACCAGAGTAACAGGACAAAAAGATCACGATCATATAGATACTCAAGGTAGATTGTATGATCAAAAGACATTTACAGCAAGAGGTGTAAATTGCCAACCATCAAATCAGATAGGTAAAGGCAGACAATTTGTAGAAGAGTTAGCATACGAAAAAGCTAACAAGTTAATTTATATAATAACAGACGTGAATGATTTCCCTAAGGTTCATGTAAGATTTGTCGAGGGTAAAGACATAATCAAAGACTATCCAGAACTAAAGGTTAAATTCACACAAAGAGAGGAGTTTTTATGGCCAAGCCAGACGAATGGACAGGTATAGATTATAAGTTTAACGAAGGTGAGCTTATAAGAGAACTACAAGAATATATTGATGCTACTTATGAAGGGCATTACAGCAGAAACAAATTCCAATCAACGGAATTTATCAGTGATTGTGGACACGGAATAGGATTTGCCATAGGTAATATTCTAAAGTATGCACAACGATATGGTAAGAAGGGCAATCCTGAGGACCATAGAAAGGACCTACAAAAGGTTTTACATTACGCTATCATAGCACTCAACGAACACGATAAGAATACAACGCAACATTATCTAGACGAATAATAAATACCTGTATGGAACATGGTATTATATTAGGATGTCTACAGGCGGACTCTTGCAGTCAGGGTTCGTTAGTTCCTGATAGAACATGTCCTGATATAAATCTAAAACGTTCTGGTGGTGCACATAAAATAGCAACTTTTATGAGAACCAAAGGTTGGGATATAGAAGTATTGGATTATTGGTTAGCATTTACAACAGACGAATTCGAGCAGTTTATAAAATCCAGAGTAAACAAAGACACAAAATTTATAGGTGTATCAGTAACATTTGGTTACAGGGGAAAGTATCTAAAAAGAGCACAAGATCATCTTACATGGCTGAAAGAAGAATATCCAGATGTCATGATCGTTGCAGGTTCTAAGTCGTTAATAGATACAATGAACTTACCTTGTGATTATTATGTTGCAGGTTATGGAGAGTTTGGTTTGTATCATTTACTAAATGGAACTGCTGTAATATCAGACTTCATGGGTAAAAAGTTTATTAATGCTGATAAAAATCATCCATGTTTTCCTCAGAAAGATTTGGTAGTTAGGTATGAGGACAGAGACTTTATACAACCTACAGATAATTTAACCTTAGAATTGTCAAGAGGGTGCAAGTTTAAATGTAAATTCTGTCAGTATAATGCTATAGGATTGAGGGGTGACATAGACAGGGACATGAAATCACTCTATACAGAACTAAAAGAAAATTATGAGAAGTGGGGTGTAACGAGTTATCATTGTGCAGACGAAACAGTAAATGACAATACAGAAAAATTGAGAAGAGCTGCCGAGGAAATTAAAAAGTTACCATTCAAACCTAATCTAGGAGGCTTTACTAGAGCAGACTTACTTATCTCAAGAGAGGACGACAAAAAGTATTTGGCAGAGATGGGATATTGGGCTCATTATTATGGCATTGAAACTTATAATCAAAAATCAGGTTCTGTCATAGGTAAAGGTATGGATAGAGATAAAATGAAACAAGGGTTATTAGATATCAGAGATTACTTCTGGAAAGAATGTGGTAGATATCGTAGCACTACATCTCTTATTATTGGTTTACCATATGAAACAAGAGAATCTATATTTGAAGGTTTGGATTGGCATAAAGAAAATTTTTTACAGGAAAATCTAGTATTGTTTCCATTGTTTTTGAATAGGTTTTCTAAACAGTTAGAATCTCAAGGTGTAACTTCTATATCTGAGTTTGAAAGAACGTGGGAAGATGGAGATCACTTTCACAACCACACAATAACAGATGAGGAAGTAGGTGCTAATCCTGAGGCGTTTCCAGATACAGGATTAAGACAATATCTATGGGGTAATTACAAACAGAACGCTGCTTTGCCTTGGAGTCATGATACATTTAATTGGTGGACTACTCATTTGGTATTGAGAGATATCTATCTTAAAGATTACATGGTAAATCGAGGCATAATGAGCTGGGAGTTATTCAATTTTACAACACCTGGAACATATGATTGGGATAGTGTATTACAATTAAACTTTGACAATTATGATGCTGTAAAACTTAAATCTGATAAAGATTTATTTATCCAAAACTACAAAAATTCTAAATTGAACATATAAATATTATAAATAGTCAGATAAGAGGAAATCAAATGGCATACTCAAGAATAATAAAATATACAAGGCCTAATACAGGCGTTGATCTACCTAAAGTAGCTGACAATCATGGTGCTTATGATACATTTTCAAGAGATAAATTTGCAGAGCATGGAGTTAGCAGAAACTTCTCATGGGATTCAGACGAATTGGTAATGACTTGCACTCTTGAGGCAGCTGATAAGTCTACTATGGAAACAGCAGTAGCAGAAGTAGAAGCACATTCAGACGCAACAGCAGCTAATAACGCTATAAAATCTGCTTGCCAAGCTGCTGGCATAACTTTAGAAGTTACAGATAGCGACGGAGCTGACTTAGGAAGCTTCTAACCATTTCACACTAAATGGTATTCTAGTGTATTGATTTATAGTATGGAAGACTCTATAATAGTAGAGTAAATTGGAGTAAAATATGAAAATAAGCAATGATACTATTGAAGTCCTAAAAAACTTTGCAGGTATTAACACAAACATTCTCATTCGAGAAGGTTCATCACTTTCCACAATTAGCACAGGCAAAAATATATTTGCTAAGGCTGAAGTAAAGGAAACATTCCCTAAAGAATTTGCAATCTATGATTTAAATAGTTTGCTATCACTTCTAACTTTAATGGACGACATTGATGTTGACTTTGGAGACGAAAGTCTTAAGGTTACAAAAGGTAGTTCTGTATTTGAATATTTTTATGCAGACCCTAACATCATTGTAACAGCTCCTGATAAAAGTATTGAAGTAGATCAGTTCTTTCAGTTTGACTTAACTAAAGATGATATTGATATGATCATGAAGGCAGCAGCTATTACAGCAGCTCCTATGTTAAGCGTCGTTGGAAAAGGTGGTGAAGTTATTATTACAGTAGGCGATCCTAGCACACCTAAGTCTAATAGTTTTAGGCAGGTTATAGGGACAACTGATAAAGAGTTTGATGCTAGATTAGCAGTTGAAAACTTTAAAATTATACCTGCTAATTATACAGTAACTCTTTCACAGAAAAAATTTATGTATTTGGAAAGTAGTAAGAGTGAATTAAAATACTGGTTGGCGCTAGAGCGTTCATCAGTCATATAAGGAGTCGTTATGGACGAAGAAAAATTAGAGGTCTCATTAAGAGAGGCCACCAACGGTTGGATCGTTGAATTTAATAAATATGGTGAAACAGTAGAGTATATCTTTACTAGACCAAACCCAGCAATTTCTTTAGTTAGAAAAGTAATGAAGGGAGAGCTGGATGTATTTACACAGGAGGAACTCGATGAGTAACAATAAATATTTACCTAATTCAGTCCCTGCTTTTGCTGTTCAGAAACATGTAACAACAACTGAAGGAGAATCTAAATGGGTAACACTTACAGAAAAAGACCTTTTCGAAGGTAAAAATGTAGTGATCTTTGGCCTCCCTGGAGCATTTACGCCAACATGTTCAACTCAACAATTACCTGGTTATGAAGAAGCTTATCAGGGCTTTAGAGACTTAGGTATAGACGATATTTATTGTTTCACAGTAAACGATACATTCGTTACACAAGAATGGGCACAATCCTTAGGGATAGTAAACGTCAAGGTTATTCCTGACGGTAGTGCAGAGTTCACAGTTAAAATGAACATGGATGTCCGTAAAGATAATCTAGGATTTGGACTAAGATCATGGAGATATGCAGCACTTGTAGAAAGTGGCAGGATATCACTAGAATTTGTGGAAGAAGGTTTTGGAGATAACATAGGAGATGATCCTTATATTATTTCTAATCCATACAATGTTATGGAAGCAGTTAAACAATACCATATAGATTCAACTGATGAAGATGGTAATGAAAAATTTGTAGGGCAACCTACTGATGAAGATGTTAGCGCTCAGCTAGAAGCAGAAAGACTAGATGCACTTAACTCAGACGATGAAGTAGATAACGAGGGACAACATATAGAACTCGACTTCTCAGAAACGACTGATGTTAAGGAGAAATTTTCTTAAACCCTTTTTTCGGCGGAAAAAAACCGTCGAAATTTTGGAGCAAAAAAGTTTCTGACATTATAAAATTATGAATAAGGTGAAAGATGGAAGCAGGACAATTTTTATGGGTTGAAAAATATCGTCCACACGCGATAGCAGATTGTATCCTACCCGATGAAGTAAAGGAACAATTTAATACATTTATAGAGAAGGGTGAAATACCTAATTTATTATTATCAGGAAGCGCAGGCACGGGCAAGACAACTCTCGCGCGTGCTTTGTGTGAAGAACTAGGTTGTGATTACATAGTTATTAATGGTAGTGATGAAGGTAGGCAAATAGACACTCTAAGGACTAAGATTAAGTCCTTTGCTAGTGCAGTATCCTTTGAAGGCAAGACTAAGGTTGTTATATTAGACGAGGCAGACTATCTTAATAAGGATAGTGTTCAGCCAGCACTTAGAGCGTTCATAGAGACGTTCTCTGAGAACTGTAGGTTTATATTTACATGTAACTACTCTAATAGAATAATCTCCCCTCTACATAGCAGGACTACTGTTATAGACTTTAAAATACCTCCCTCAGACCGCCCTAATTTAGCGTCTAAGTTCCTTAAAAGGATGGAGTATATACTTGATACCGAGGGTGTAGATTACAACCAGAGGGTGCTTTCTGAGCTTCTAATGAAGTATTTTCCAGACTATAGAAGGGTTATAAACGAACTACAACGCTATAGCGTAAGTGGAAAGATTGACGAGGGTATATTAAGTAACTTCCAGGAAATTAATGCTAAGGCCCTAATAGAGAGCCTAAGAGAGAAGGATTGGAAGAAGATGAGGCAATGGATTGCCAACAATGTGGACACAGATCCTCAGCATATATTTAGACAGATATATGATATATTACTACCTGAAGTTAAGGGTATTCCTCACCTAGTCTTGTTAATTGCAGATTATCAGTATAAAGCAGCATTCGTTGCAGATCAGGAAATTAACTTGACAGCTTGTTTAACAGAAATAATGGCGAATGTGGAGTTTAAGTAAATGGCAAAACCACAACAACAACAAAATTATCCTTCAAAAAAGGAAATTGAGCTAAAAAAGAAACAAGCACAGGATAGGCGTAATGGCTAAGAAAGATGCTGTTTTGACTCTTCGAGTATCTAAAGAAGAAAAAGAGGAAATAAAGAAAGAAGCCGAAATTAGAGAAATGACGGTAACTGACCTTCTCATGAAAGGCTTCGTAGTTTTAAAGGAAGGACAATACATTGACTTTAAGTAAATTATGGAAATTGTGGTGTATGTCGTTAGGAGAGAAAGCTAGCGACGATTCTAGGGAAGCAGATGCAGTGG
>MDSW01040353.1_pt1 | contig 14664 bp, 13 predicted proteins | sample 811171 | NCBI WGS metagenome assembly MDSW01 (sample SAMN05326641, study PRJNA326480) | marine metagenome | isolation source: seawater | place: Atlantic Ocean: North West | collected 2012 | reverse complement strand
CTCGCACAAGAGTACCCCGCTTAGAGCTGCTCCGGTTAAGGCCTGACTCGGTTCACGGCTCCCCCTTGCGAGCACCATCGTAAGACAGTCTGACGAGCAGACAATACTACTCCCTCAATTCTCAGCATTTTCCAGCTAAACTTCAAGTGCCTAACTGACAGGAATTCACCCGAATTCGAAGGTGTTTCAACTAGTTTCTCCAAACCTATTCAATAGTCAGGATTAAACCAGCGGATCAAAGCCAAGACTACGACGCAGCAAAGATATTTGCCCCGAATGAAGCCCTTCGTGCCAAATAGCTGTTTCGAAAACGGAAGCGTTGTCAGGCATAAACTCCGGAGCCCCTTGAGGAGTGGCGTCGGCAAGCTGCTCATCAGTCATTTCCTCCAAGGCTTGCAAGAGTCTCTCTCGTCGATCCGCCATAAACGCCAAGACACTTTCAACGGCTGGATACTCGGCAAGGTTTCCAGATGGCTGACTCCCCAAGCCAAACAAACCTGCATACTCCTCATTTACATCACACAAGTCCGGTCGCAAAAGAGACAACATAAAGTTGTCGGTGGTTCCCATATGCCCCACAAACCACAATGCATGGTTGCCTCCCTCATGCAATTGATAAATCCAGGACTCCGGCGTTTCAAAGTCTTTGAGCAAGTTAGAGCTAAAGGCCCGAGCTGACTGCAGTTGCTTTAACAATCTAGTTTTTTGAGACATCGCTTTTCTCTCTTTACTTTGTTTTTTACGGCAGGTCTATTTCACTAAAATCAGACGGGCCAGATCGATTGGCAAATTAAAACCCGGATCTGTACCGACAGACAACCGCAATTGGTTAGCTTCCACCGAAAGAACTTCCAGCGTCGTTCCAATCTCAACTCCCTTTTCCGTGAGCTCTTTGAGAAAACCTGAGGACTGATCAAGCACTCTCACTACTTTCACTGCCGCCCCTGCTTTGACCGCATCAAGTGATGCCCCGGTTGACACCAGAACCGTACCATCCGCTTTAGGAATTGGATCTCCGTGAGGATCAAAGTCTGGATAACCCAAAAATGCCTCAATGCGATCAACAAGAAGATCACTAACCGCATGCTCCATATTTTCAGCTTCTTCATGTACTTCACTCCAGGACAACTCCAGAGTTCGCACCAAAAACAACTCAATCAACCGGTGACGACGAAGCACTCGCAGAGCCAGTGCATTTCCTGAAGGAGTGAGCTTTACACCTTCATAAGGTTGATATGACACCAACTCTGAAGCAGACAGCGTTTTCATCATGCTAGTAACCGTACCTGGCAAAACTCCAAGCGCCTTGGCTAGTTGACCTGTTGCGGCAGGATTATCCTGCTGGCGAGAACAAATCTCATAGATAGTCTTTACATAGTTTTCTATGGTGAGGCTGGGCAATCCAGATTCCTCCAATCGCGTCAAATTAGCCAATCTCTTTTAGCTGCTCTACAACTGCTCCAATTTAAGATACACTCTTTTCAACAGGCTTGTTGTTTTCCCAGAGAGCTTCCTGGCTAAATCCACTGAAAGCCTCATAAATCGCTATGATGATAGAGAAAATAATTTTCACAGTTACGGGACAAAAACGGTGAATTTAAACGAGCGAGCGAAATACATAACCGACGCCCTGATCGATCTGGCAGACGATTTAAAAATTGGCACCTCCGTCAGTCACGTTGGCACAAGCCTGATTGATCTGGGGATTTCAGTAACCGGCGGACTTGAAGCAGGACGATTGTTGGCTGAAGCATGTCTAGCGGGACTAGCCCACGTATCCTATGTCCCCAGCCCGGAACTTTTCCCAACCACAACAGCCATCCAAATCGAGACGGATCATCCGGTACAAGCTTGCATGGCCAGCCAGTATGCTGGCTGGCAGTTGGCAACCGAGGATTACTTCGGTATGGGAAGTGGCCCCATGCGGGCAGCAGCAGGCAAAGAAAAACTGTTTACCGACATCGGATTTACCGAACGGACAACTCATGTCGTAGGAATAATCGAATCCGGAAAAACACCTTCCGAATCTGTTTGCAAACTAATCGCTGACGCTTGCAGTGTTACCCCCAACAATCTGACGTTGGCATACGCTCCGACAGCCAGCCTTGCCGGTACGGTTCAGGTTGTGGCGAGATCACTTGAAACTGCTTTACATAAAATGCACGAACTCGGATTCGATCTTGCACGGGTAGAATCGGGAACGGGACTGGCTCCCTTGCCGCCCGTTGCATCCGATGATCTGTCTGGTATTGGACGCACCAATGACGCCATCCTTTATGGCGGTGAAGTTTCCATCTGGGTCACCGGCGACGACGAAAGTATTAATGCGATCGGCAATAAGATTCCAAGCCGGGCTTCAAACGATTACGGTAAACCGTTTATCGAAATTTTTCGTGAATATGATCACGACTTCTACAAGATCGACCCTAATCTGTTTAGTCCAGCCGTCATCAACATTGTCAATCTCGAGACAGGCAGCTACTTTCGATTTGGCAACTTCAACCCACGTATTCTCGAACAATCATTTGGATTGTCGTAGATATCCATCCAACTTCATTCTTTATTGAGATCTTCTGGCTCTGATGAACATTGCAGTTCTTGGCAATCCGAACTCATGGTACCTAGCTGATTTACAACGTGCAGCTAATGAATACTGCAATCAACGTATCAAGTTTCAGGCCCTACCCTTTTCCACAATCCAGGCGGGTATCAGGAACGACAAGATTGGGGAACTTAGCTCCGCCGAGCAAGCGTTTGACGAATTTGACTGTCTCTTAATCCGGACTATGCCACCAGGGTCTCTGGAGCAAGTCATTTTCAGAATGAATGCCCTGCACTTATTCGAACGCTCAGGCGGCCTTGTGCTGAACTGCGCCCGGTCCATCGAGATCGCCGTCGACAAATATCTGAGCCTCGGGTTACTTGCAGAGTCAAAGCTTCCCGTACCGAGAACCATTGTTTGCCAAACGGCGGAAGACGCTTTGTTTGCTTACGAGCAACTGGGCGGTGACGTCGTGATTAAGCCGATCTTTGGTGGAGAAGGCCGGGGGATCACTCGACTTTCTGACCGGGCACTGGCTGTTCGAGCTTTTCGGATGCTTGAACAATTAGAAGGTGTTATCTACGTACAGCAATTTATAGAACACGGCGGCTCTGACATTCGGGTCTTCGTTCTCGGTCACGAAGTATTTTGTATGCGACGACAGAACCTGGATGACTGGCGCACAAACATTTCGCTCGGAGGTCAGGGACAACCCTATGAAGCCTCTTCAGAGGTCATTGAGTTAGCACGCCAGGCAGCCGCCGTGGTGAAAGCGGAAATTGCAGGTGTCGACATCGTCTTTACTCCGGACGGGACTCCTGTCATTCTTGAAGTCAATGCGGTTCCCGGCTGGAAAGAACTGACTGGTGTCACTGGTATCGACATCGCTTTGGAAGTCACTCGCTATTTGGCCGAACGAATCCACGCTCATAGCCAACCACTGAATTCCAAGGAAGTTAAAAATCCGGTTTCATGAACGTCGCTGAATTTCTCCAACGCCAGGCACATCAACAGCCAAATGCAATAGCGATAGCGGAACCCATTAAGGGGCGTTGGCGAAACCGTAGTCTCCCTCTAGAAAAACGATACCGCTGTCTGACATTTCAAGAACTTGACGAATTCAGCTCCAGACTAGCAGCAGGTCTCCATACCCTCGAGATCGAACAAGGCGCGCGGCTAGCCTTAATGATCCCACCAAGTTGTGAATTTATCTCCTGGGTATTCGCCTTATTCAAAGCGGGCATGGTTGCTGTTCTCATCGACCCCGGAATGGGTGGTAAAAACATAATTAACTGCCTCCAACGAGTGGAAACGGAAGGGTTTATCGGCATCAGTAAAGTACAGGCGGTTCGCACAATCCTGCGCAACAAATTCCCGACCGCGAAAACAAATGTGACTGTGGGGCGACGATGGTTCTGGGGCGGTCCAACTTCGAACAAATTAAGACGAACACCTCTTGATAATTTCGAACTGTTCAAGCCAGAAGCTGCAGACCCTGCAGCTATCATTTTTACAACGGGCAGTACCGGGCCTCCCAAAGGTGTCCATTACTGTCACCAAAACTTCTACCATCAGGTTTTGCAAATACAAGAACAATATCAGATAGAGGCTGGGGAACGGGACTTACCTGCCTTCCCCCTGTTTGGGCTGTTCAATGCTGCGATGGGTGTTACAACGATCCTCCCGGAGATGGATCCTACGAAACCTGCTCTGGTTACCCCTCAAAACATCATTACGCCAATTCAGGATTGGAAAGTTACGCAATCTTTCGGATCCCCGGCTCTTTGGGAAACCGTTGGGCGTTATTGCTCTGAAAATGACGTTACGATGCCATCCTTAAAGCGAATCCTATCAGCTGGTGCACCAGTACCACCGCGAGTATTGCAACGTATGCGTGATGCGATGGCCAGTGAAGGTGATATGCATACACCTTACGGTGCAACTGAATCGTTGCCAGTGGCAACGATTAGTGCTACCGAAGTATTAGGCGAGACTGCTGCAAAGACCGATGCTGGACATGGGACCTGCGTCGGTGCAAACTTCTCTGGTATCGAATGGAAGGTCATTGAAATTTGTGACGACGAACTTGGAGACATTGAAGATACCACAGAAGTGGGCTCCGGCGAGATCGGCGAATTAATCGTCCGAGGTCCGGTAGTAACTTCTCATTACGTGACACATGAAAGAGAAACTCGATTACACAAAATTAAAGATGGTGATAGTTTTTGGCATCGCATGGGAGACGTGGGTTACTTTGATGAAACCGGACGTTTTTGGTTTTGTGGTCGAAAATCCCATCGAGTCCAGTTACTACAAAAAACACTTTTCACCATCCCGACTGAAGCAATCATCAACCTACACCCTCGTATTTACCGGAGCGCCGTTGTTAAAGTTGACAATCAAGGGGTCGCAGAAGCGGCTATTGTGGTCGAATGCTGGCCCGACAGTAAAACACATTCTCCTGCAGATGAGCAAGAACTCTTCCACGAACTGAAGCAATTGGCCTCGAATAACGATTTAACCTCGATGATCACTCATTTTCTAGTACGAGACGCGTTACCGGTCGACATTCGTCATAACGCCAAGATATTCCGTGAGCAACTTTCCATCTGGGCCCAAGAAAAACTTGGACTGTAGCCAGCGCAAGTTAAAACAGCGTTGGAATTTAATGGTGATTTTCCCGATAATAAGTAACAGTGACGGCAAAAACGCTAAGCACACAACATCCTGAAGCTTAGTCACTAACCTTCACACGACTTCGAAGAGAACCTCGTTAAATTAAAGGAACCCTATGGCTTCAAAGTGGTACTACCGGGTTGGCGACGAAAAACAAGGGCCCATCGAATCCAAAGCCCTAAAACTGCTGGCAGAAGTAGGGCAGATCACTCCCAATACCCTCGTGCAAAAAGAAGGGGCAAAAAGTTGGGCGGAAGCTTCGCGTGTAAAGGGACTCTTCGAATCACAGCCATCGGATTCCGTGATAGCTCCTCCCGTTCTTAACAACTCAAATCAGGACAAGGGCTCGGATGTCCCTATAGCAACCGAATACGCCTTCAAGGTAGCTCCTGCTATTTCCGAAATGCCTCCGACAGTCATCACTAATCCAGAGGGGAACGAAAGCCACAAGGAGTTTCTTGAGCACAAACGGCGAAGAAGAAGTACCATGCCACTTATTTTCACCGTGACAGGCATTTTCGTTGGCATAGGACTCGTCATCACAATCGCAAGTACCGAAAGAGCAATCCCCGTACAGGAAGCAGCGCAAGCCCCTAAGTCGCAACAATCACGTTCCCATGTGGATTCCAGATCAGCCAGGCCGTCCCTGCCCGAAGAACAGGTGTTTCTAGGAATTCGTTCCTATAGTGATGGCTCCAAATCGCGTACGCGTCTTGCCAATATGAATATCCAAATGCGTATTACCGACGTGTGGCTGGCGAAGTCCGAAAAACCCCTTGATGCAGTGGCAATCTCGCCAGAGTTCACGATGCACGTATTGCTGGAAACGGAAAACCTGGATCGAGGTAACGCATTCACTCTTCATAGAGAAGCGGCGGTAAGGTCCGATGCGAACTCACTCGATCCTTACGCACCACTTGCCCGAAATGGAGCTGATCAATTCCTTACGTTAACGGAAGCTTTGAGCACACGAACGATACCTGCGGGTGGAAAAATTATTGAGAAACTATCGTTTACAATGGCTTCAGATAAAATTGAGAATTTCAAACTGGCAGTGCCCTTGGCGTGGTTCCGCCAAACCGGATACATGGGTTACAATATTCCAAACGTCATGGTGGGCCGTGATTCGTCTGGAATAACCGTTGCCCAAACACCTGATTTATCTCTGTCCGAGCCGGACCGCAACACCGAAGAGAATCCAGACAACGCTGTCCGTGGCCAGACACAACGAAGAATCTCTGTATCTGATAAGACGGTTGCAGACGAAGAGCCGGTAGAACAGAAGAATGGTCAATTGCCTCCGCGACCTGACTTTGGGAGCCCCAACAATCCGGAAGGGAAGAACGGCGATCAACCTGAAGATATCAAATCCCTTCAGAAAAGTATCAAGTCGAGTGTAGAACCAGCTAACACCAGTCAGCAAGTGGAAGATGAGCCCCCTGTAAAGTCCGCAGAACCAGCTCCTTCTACCCAACCCATCTTTAAGTAAGGGTGTTAGTTTGTGAACGTTCTTATCACCGGTGCCGGTGGTTTCCTTGGTAGCCACATCGCTCTCCAATTACTTGATGCCGGGCACAAGGTCCGAGGTTTTAGTCGAAGTACGTACCCATCACTGGAAGCTTGGGGCGTCGACTGGGTGCAGGGCGACTTGCGTAAACAAGGAGATGTATCCAAGGCTTGTGAGGGAATGGATGCGGTGATCCACACAGCAGCCGTTCCCGGCATCTGGGGCTCTTGGAAGATGTATTACGGTATTAATACACTAGGCACCGCAAACATAATCCGAGCGGTTCAGCAACACGCCATTCCCTATCTGGTATACACGAGCAGTCCAAGTGTGACCTTTGATGGAAAAGATCAATCAGGTATCTCCGAGGAGACCCCCTATGCGAAAAAATGGCTCTGCCATTATCCTCACAGCAAAGCGTTGGCGGAACAGGAAGTACTTGCCGCCAATGCTGACGGACGTCTGGCGACCTGTGCTTTACGGCCACACCTTATTTGGGGTGAAGACGATCCCCACCTAATTCCGCGACTTATTGATCGAGGGCACACCGGCAAATTAAGGATCATTGGTGATGGAGAAAATCTGATCGACATGGTTCACGTAAAAAATGCAGCCCATGCTCATTTATGTGCACTTAGCGCATTGCAAGTCACCCCTGAGGCCCGAGGACGAGCATACTGGATTTCACAACAAACTCCCGTAAATTGCTGGGAATGGATCAACGAGATCCTAGGCTATGCCGGCATAGAACCTCTTACAAAACGGATTGGCTTTAGGACAGCATATCGAATTGGGGCAATACTCGAATCCATGTACAAATTGCTGGGAATTAAATCTGAGCCCCGAATGACCCGTTTTCTGGCGCTGCAACTTTCAGCTGACCACTATTTTGACAATACACTAGCTCAAAACGTCCTCGGGTATTACCCAATACTCTCCACGGCAGATGCCATGACCAACCTCAAAACTGCTTTAAATACATCACCGCCGATTTGACTGGCAGATTGCTTCGTTGGCCTGCTTGCAAAACGACGGTTGTACCTATAGTTTTAAGGTTCTAGACCTTCGAGTACATACCCTCAAAAAACATACGTAGACGCTTATGGCCCTCACGCATCATCAGTATACGCCTCCGGTCCTACCACGAATTGTGCTGACAGGCATTGGTTTAACCTCGCCTAACGGAAACGACTTGGCGAGTCACCGGTCCAGCTTGTTAGCAGGAAAAAGTGGAGTGCAGGATTATGAAATCCGCTACGTGGGTAAAACACTGGCAGGCATCTGCAATTACGATGCCTTGAAGTACCAAAACCGCCGTGAAATTCGGCGAGGAACAAGGGCCGGTAGTATTGCCATCTACAGTTGCAATGAAGCGGTGGCGGAAAGCGGGATTGACTGGGAAAACATTGATAAGTCTCGAGTCGGTGTCTATCTCGGCATTACTGAACATGGGAATGTAGAAACAGAAAATGAAGTCTACGAATTAAGTCAATTTGATTACGACGTGAGTGTCTGGAACCATTTTCATAATCCCCGCACCGTTGCCAACAACCCCGCCGGCGAGGCAGCACTAAACATGGGCATCACAGGCCCACACTACACATTGGGGGCTGCATGTGCTGCCGGAAACAGCAGCCTGATTCAAGGCGCTCAAATGCTCCAGTTAGGTCAGTGCGACTTGGCGTTAGCCGGTGGAGTATCAGAATCCATTCATACCTTTGGGATCTTCGCAAGCTTTAAAAGCCAAGGAGCGTTGGCCGAGCATTCCGACCCATCTATAGCGTCGCGTCCATTCGACGTTAACCGTAATGGAATCGTGGTTTCCGAAGGCGGTTGTGTTTATACACTCGAGCGACTTGAAGATGCTTTAGCACGAGGAGCGAATATCTATGGTGAAATTGTCGGACACAGCATCAACACCGATGCAACGGATTTTGTCCTTCCCAACCCGGAGCGTCAGTCTGAGTGCATTAAACTTGCTTTGAACATGGCGGGCATTACTCCACAGGACATCGATATTCTCAGTACACATGCCACGGGAACAATTAGTGGCGATATCCAGGAAGTCAGTGCCTTGCGAAAAGTCTTCGACGATAACTGCAAAGTGAGCATCAATAATACCAAGAGCTTTATTGGTCACTGCATGGGAGCAGCTGGAGCCTTAGAACTAGCTGGTAACCTACCCTCTTTCGATGACAATATTTGCCATCCGACGATTAACGTTGACAATCTTGACGAAGAATGTGCGATCAATGGGTTGGTTCTAAATGAAGCCAAACAACTTGAGAACGTTGAATATATCGTTAACAACTCGTTTGGCATGCTTGGTATAAACTCCACGGTCGTGATTCGCAAATTCAGCATGTAAGACTGAATGCTGTTCTAGCGAGGAATCCAACTGCCATTTCTTCCTACGAGAGCCAGCCAAGACGGCCCAAGAAACGGTTGACGATCTGCTTTTTGCTTTTGCCCTAGGATATGCTTCCGAAGCGATAAGCATTAAGCAAAACATAAACTCACAAATGCACCACTATGTTTTATTGACAAAACACGGTAAATTTATACTTTGCCCACAGAACATTTATACGTTCTGTTATTGATAATTCACAAAAGAGCTTGGAGCTATTCAGGAATGACATCTGCAGAAATACGTGCTGCCATTATCGATATTTTGGAAACTATCGCCCCTGACGAAGATCTAACCAATCTGGATGATGCCAAAGAATTTCGTGACCAGATGGAATTGGACAGTATGGACTTTCTCGATATCGTAATGGAACTTCGCAAGCGTTATCGCGTTCAGGTACCTGAAGAAGATTACGAAAACCTGGTAAGCATGGCTTCTACGGTCAGCTATCTCGAGCCCAAAATGGTAGATATTCCGGCAGAGTAGTGTACGACTCCATCATCATTGGCGCAGGTATGTCCGGCTTAGCGGCTGGTATTCGAGCAGCATACTACGATCAGAAAGTATGTGTGTTGGAGCGTCACTATACCATCGGTGGACTAAACTCTTTCTATAGACTGCGTGGACGCAACTATGACGTCGGTCTACATGCTGTCACCAACTTTACGCCACCCGGCGCAAAACGAGGGCCTTTTGCGAGATTACTACGTCAACTACGCATGAAATGGGATGACTTTGGACTTTCCCCGCAATTGGTGTCTTCCATCTCATTTCCGGGAATCGAATTGCAATTCGACAACAACATTGACTTGTTGCGAAGTGAGGTCGCCAAGGAGTTCCCAAAGCAAATTGACAATTTTGATAAGCTCATAGAGTCATTGGTCGACTACGACGATCTAGAGCAAAAACATTTCGAAACGTCAACGCGAGAACGTCTTGAAGAGATCATTACAGATCCTCTGCTGATCGAAATGATTCTTTGCCCGATCATGTGGTACGGAAATCCTCGCGAACGAGACATGGACTGGGGACAATTCTGCATTATGTTCCGCAGCTTGTTTCTTGAAGGTTTTGCACGTCCCTTCGACGGTGTCCGACTGATTCTCAAAAAACTCGTTCGTAAGTTTCGCGAGTTAGGTGGCGAACTAAAACTTAGAACGGGGGTTAGTAAGATCAAAGTGGCAAATGGTCGGGCCATTGGCGTTGTACTCGATTCAGGGGAAGAGTTAACTGGTTCCAACATCCTTAGTTCTGCCGGCGCTGTGGAGACTTTTAAGCTGTGTGAAACACGCGAAGATATTCATGCTCATACAACGGGGCAGCTATCATTTGTTGAAGCCATCTCAACGCTAGACAAATATCCTCGCGAACTTGGTCATGACAAGACAATCGTATTCTTCAATGATTCCGAGAAGTTCCATTGGGAGCGACCAATGGATGACTTCTGCGATGTGCGCACAGGGGTCGTCTGCACTCCCAACAACTACTGTTATGATGAGAAAGACGGAGATTTACCGGACGGTGTCATGCGTGTAACTGCTCTGGCAGACTATCAACGTTGGCGTACTCTCGACAAAAGTTGCTATCAGGCCGAAAAGGACCAATGGTTTGAAAAAGTCCAGGCCTCTGCAGCCAGATTTGTTCCGGATTATCGACCACATGTTATCGACACCGATATGTTTACTCCCCATACAATCCACCGGTTCACGTGGCACGAAAATGGCGCTGTGTATGGTGCTACTCGTAAATGGCTAGACGGCACTACTGCCATCGACAACCTATTTCTCTGCGGTACTGATCAGGGATTCGTTGGTATCATTGGCTCCATCGTAAGTGGCATATCGATGGCCAATCAACATCTGTTAGCCCGCTCTTAATTCCGTTATTCGTTGTTGTAGGATACTAACAGTAATTAGTATTCCACGCTAAAATACGCGTTGAACCAATGTGTGCCCTTTTAGCGGCAAATTCCTAGTCGTTTTAAGCCTTCCTAAGTGCCTGTATGCCTCGCGATTTTTTAAAAGATGTAAAAGACAAATATGATGTCATCGTCATCGGTAGTGGACTGGCAGGGTTAACCTCAGCAAATATTCTGGGACGTGCAGGATATGACGTTTTATTGCTCGAACAACACTACAAACTGGGCGGTATGGCTACCTGGTTCAAGCGTCCCAAGGGGCACATTTTTGATATCTCCTTACATGGTTTCCCCTACGGCATGCTAAAGAGTTGTCGACGTTACTGGAATCAGGAAATTGCTGACCGTATCGTTCCATTGCGAGGCATCCTTTTTGACAATCCGCAATTTACGCTGAAGACAACCTATGATCGAGCAAGCTTCACAGACCTGCTACAGTCAAAGTTTGGAGTCGCAGAAGCCACAATCAAAGAATTCTTTGACACGGCGCGTGGAATGAATTTCTATGACGATCAGAACCTAACGACAAAAGAGTTGTTTGAACGATTCTTTCCCGGAAGAAACGATATCACACGTCTTCTCATGGAGCCAATCACCTACGCCAACGGATCAACACTAGAAGACCCTGCCATCACTTACGGCATTGTCTTTAGCAACTTCATGTCCAAAGGTGTTTATACTTTTCAGGGTGGTACTGATCTAATGATTGGGCTGATGAAGGATGAACTGGAAGCCAATGGGGTCGACATTCGCATCAACTGCTCAGCTGAAAAAATCAACACCGAACACGGTAAGGTCAAAAGCGTCACGGTAAACGATCGTGATATCCAGTGCCGCAGCGTGGTGTCAAATGCCAATCTATTGACGACCATTTTCAAAATGGTGGGCGAAGAACAATTCGACAAAGATTATCTCGAAGACGCCAAGGCGGTTCGAGTCAATAACTCAAGTACTCAGGTCTACATGGCACTCGGCCCTGAGGATCATATAGACCGTGATACCGGTGATCTACTATTTACCTCGACGGCAGAACGTTTTGAAACTAATCGGCTCCTGAGCCGTGACATTACAAGTCGCACATTCTCCGTATACTACCCCGATACTCGCCCTCATGATCAACGAGAAAGACACTTAATTGTCTCGAGTACAAATGCACGCTGGGAGGATTGGGGAAATTTGGACAATGAAGCCTATGAAGCAAGTAAACAGGATCTGATTGAAACCACATTGGATGCCTTAGAGAAATACCTTCCCAACGCGAGAGAGAGGGTGGTTTATACTGAAGCTGCAACTCCCAGGACGTTTTACCACTACACTCGCCATCATGAAGGAGCGAGTTTTGGCACCAAATTTGAAGGGCTGCCGGTGAGCCAGGCTTTACCATCACAGATCACTGGACTCTATCATGCGGGAAGTGTCGGCATCATTATGTCGGGTTGGCTTGGAGCGATAAACTATGGTGTCATCGTTTCTAACGAAGTCGATCAACTCCTAATGCAGTGACAAGTAAATAAAAGAAATACTCTTCGCGAAGCATCTTATACGGCTAGCGTAGAACGGAAGAATAGCTATGTCAATCGAACAGATTCAATCTCTGATACCGCACCGTCCTCCGATGCTCTTGATCGACGAAATCATTTCACTAACGAGCGACAACATCGTCTGCCAAAAGACATTTCATGCTGACGAGTTCTTTTTTCAGGGCCATTATCCTGACCAACCAATCGTCCCGGGTATCATCTTGTGTGAATCAGCTATGCAAGCCGGGGCCTGCTTACTGTCAACGAAGATTGCCGAAGACATGACCGATGACTTGGCTGGCAAAGTACCTGTTGCAACAAGAATCAACAATGTCAAATTCAAGCACATGGTAAAACCGGATGATACGATTGAGTTAACGATCACACTCACCGATCGCGTGAGCACTGCCTTTTTCCTTGCAGCCAAAGTCATGGTCCACGGAAAGTTAGCCACTCGGTTTGACTTTGCCTGTACTTTGGCAGCAGCTCAGTAACCAACTTCACGAGTGAATCATAAGGGTAACGCCATGAGTTTCTTACAATTGGACGACAAGACCATCGTGATTTTTGGCGTGGCCAACAAGAAAAGCGTTGCCTACCACATCGGAAAAACCATTACGGAAGCGGGGGCGAAACCCATATACGTGGTACGAAGTGAAACACGTAAAGAGCAACTCCAGCAGCTTCTTGGTGAATTTCCAATTTATATTTGTGATGTTGAACACCCGGAACAGATCGATGCACTACATGTGCAACTAAAGGAAAGACATCCTCAAATTCATGGGATCGTGCATTCGATTGCCTTTGCGGATTATGAAGAAGGCCCCAAGCCATTCCATGAGACAAGTAAAAATCAATTTCTGCGAGCAGTCGATATCAGTTGCTATTCTTTTATTGCGATAGCCAATGCCCTCAAAGATCTTATGGCCGCAGACGCGTCCGTCATTACGATTTCAATTTCAACAACAACGATGGCAAGTGAAAATTACGGATTCATGGCTCCTGTAAAGGCTGCATTAGACTCTTCTCTTGCGTTTCTCACTAAATCTTTCAGCAGTTTTTCCAAAGTCCGCTTCAACGCTGTTGGCCCAAGTCTGCTGAAGACAAGTGCTTCCGCCGGTATTCCAGGATACGTAGATTCGTATCTATTTGCCGAAAAGGTTATTCCTCGAAAACAGGCGTTGGAAACACAAGAGGCCGCCAACGTTGCCGCCTTCCTACTCAGCCCCAGATCTTCAGGCATTTGTGCTCAAACAGTTGTGGTCGATGCCGGAATGAAGATTAATTACTTCGACAACGAAGTTATCAAAAACGCACTAAGTGAAGAGTAAGCATCGATGAGTCGCCCTAACATTCTCTGGTACTGCACTGATCAACAACGTTTTGACACTATCAAAGCTTTGGGAAACCCTTATGTGGACACTCCAAACATCGACAAACTTGTAGAATCAGGCGTCGCCTTTACGCACGCCTATTGCCAATCTCCCATTTGCACGCCGAGTCGTTCAAGTTTCTTAACCGGCCTTTACCCTGCCCGCCTCCACAACACTCGCAACGGGAATGATACGTTTCCCGACGCCCCGCCGTTGATTACAAAACTAATTGCAGATGCGGGGTACCGTTGCGGCAACATTGGAAAGTTTCATCTAACCAGTTCGGGACACCGTACTGAACCTAGACTGGATGATGGCATGACTTATTGGCAATTCAGCCATGCCCCGCGTGATGACTGGGAAGAAGGACATCACTACGCCGACTGGGTACGTGAACAGGGGGGAAATCTTGATTCCATGCGCGATAGCCCAGAACGAGTGCCACCAGAATATCACCAAACCACCTGGGCAACAGAATGTGCCCTAGAATTTATCGATGCAAAAAGTCCTGAGCCCTGGCTATTATGTGTCAATATTTACGACCCGCATCCACCATTCATTCCTCCGAAATTTTACGCCGACATGTTTGTCGCTGAAGACATGCCCGGGCCGTACTACCGCGAAGAGGATTTGGAAAATCAGAAGAAGCTGGCTGGAATTGACTTTCAGGGCGAAGCGTTACCTCCGGAAGGTCATGACGCCAAACGAATGCAGGCATTTT
>MDSW01192668.1_pt1 | contig 14665 bp, 9 predicted proteins | sample 811171 | NCBI WGS metagenome assembly MDSW01 (sample SAMN05326641, study PRJNA326480) | marine metagenome | isolation source: seawater | place: Atlantic Ocean: North West | collected 2012 | reverse complement strand
GACGAAGGCAAAAGTCCTTAAGGATCGGCGTTCACCTCGCCAACGCGGTCGTATGGGGACCAGTGTATAGAACGCACCTCCACGACGACGCGCGGGAACTTTCTCGCGAAAAACGCCGGCATCGCGCCGCTGCCCAGCCCGACGAAAATCACCCGCGGCGCGCTCGCCCGGGACCCGTCGAGCAAACAGTTCGCGCCGTCCATCCGCAGCATGACCGCGGCGACGCACGTCATGCACCGCAGGTACAGGTAGCCCAGCACGTCGTCGTCCGCGTCGCCGTCGGATTTGCCGAAGGCGGCGCCGTCGCCGTTCTCGAACGTGAACGTCAACCCTTGCTCGATCTGGTTGAAACGCAGCGACCGCCACGGCCCGTGGGAGACGACCCTCACGACGCCGTTGAGCTTGCTCTCTTTTTCGAACAACACGACCGGGTCGGACACGTGCTCGAGGTAGCCGTACTCCGTGCGTTCGTCCCTGTGCACGTGCGCGTTCCACTCGTGCCCGATCCTCCCCGCGGGGTTCCACCACGACGGCGCGGGCTGGTCTTCGTCCTTCGACGCCGTCGCCGCGGGCGCGTTTTCGGCGTCGGCGTCGGCGGCCTCGTCGTCGCCGCCGGCGGCCGACGACGCGCGCGAAGGGACGAAGCGATCGCGGCGCGACGTGGGCGCGCGGGAGAGGCGCGAGCGAACGCGCGGGCGATTCCGCGCGAGATTCGACGCCGTCCTTCCCTGGGCCCGCGTGGAACGCGGGGGAGGGGGGGTGGCCGCGCGAATTCGCGCGAGCGTCGTCTGCGGCGCGGACATCGCGTGCGCCGTGCTCGCGTCGGCTCGTGCGACGACACCACGCCGCGTGAGGGAAGCGCCGTGGGGTGTGAACGGTCGTGTGGCGGAATCGCGACGCTGGAACGCGCGCGATTTCCATCAAGACGACCTCTCCTCGGAGGGCGCGTCGGTCGAAGTCTCCTCGTCTGTTTGTTTATTTGTTTGCGGTGCTATATTAAATGTTGTTCGTTTTTGTTGTTCTCTCTACCGAGCCGCCGCTCGACGTCGAGGCGGCCGTCCCCCCGTCCAATCCCTCGCGACGCGTCCCGCGCGCGAGCGAACGACGCGTCATCACCGACAGATGATTCGTTCCGACGACAGCCCCGCTCCACCCACTCTCTCCCGTCCCGCACCCTCTCTCTGCCCCCCTGTTAACTTACAGAACTATGTTATGATGTATTATCTTAATTCCCCTCGTCGCGCCACCGCGACAAAGCGCGCTGAGGGCTGGCTCCGACCGAACGACTCCGTCGTGGTCTCTCGCCGCGTTTCAAAATAGTAATCATCGCCGCCGTCGCGTTCACGCGCGAACGCCGGCGCCGTATCGCTCGTACACGTTCATCCCCGTCCCGCACCGCCCCTTCTTGTTCCCGGGATTCAACGTGCTCGACGGCGAGACCGGCGGCGACCGTTTCTTCGCGATGTTGGCAGCCTGGTGCGACGCCCCGTGTGGGGGCGCGGCGACCCTTCCGAGCGGCGTGGACGGTCCGAGGTTGTTCGTGCGTCGGTATCGCGTCCCGCACGCGTTGCACAGCATCGGTTTCGACGCGGGCCCGCGGCGCCACTGCGGGGAGTCTGTCGAGGAGGAAGGGAAGGGAGGAGGACGTCAGCGCGTGTTTTCGTGATGACGCGGTTCGAGAGCGCAGATCGCGGGGGTTTTAAGGCGGCGCGGCGCCTCGGGCGACGCGCGCGCGCGCGGTTCCGTCGACCGTCGCGCCGACGCCATCGGAGGGGAAAGCGCGATGAAGGATGGCTCTGGTAAAAAAAACCCGCGGAAGCGACGCGCGGGTCGTACCTTGCGCCCCGCAGTGGTCGCACGGCCCGCCCGGTTTCTGATGCGCGGCCACCTGCACCGGCAGCCTCAGCGGCCCCGTGTCCTCGCTGTACGGCTCCTCGCCGTCCACGGAGTCGTCCTCGCGCGACTCGTCCCCGCTGAGCGTCTGCCCATCGTTGAACGACGAGTCGTCGCTCGGGTCCTCGCCGCTCAGGATGAGGTCTTCGAGCTCCTGCAGCTCGCGGTCGCTGACGACGTGCCCGACGCCGCCGTACTCGTCCAGCTTGACGAGCGTGTACCACTGCTTATCGTGCGCGTCGTTCGCGAGCGGGCGGCCCGAGCGCATCCCCGTCGCGCGCGCGAACCCGGCCATGGTTTCGAAGCGCGGGGCTTTGTCGGTCGCGTCGGTGATGTTTTGGCGCGCTACGAACACGTCTCCGCCGGAGTCGAGCGCCTTCGACGCCTTCGCCTTCGTTCGTGACCCCTGAGGCCTCGCGAACGCTTCCTTCCTCGCGCGAGAAACGACCCTCGACGCGCTCGTGCTGTTTCGTGCCGCCCGGCGCCCGGATATGCCGCGCGCGCGAGCGTCCCGAGCTTTCCTCGCTCGCGATGGGCGGGGTAAAAAAAGAGAGGCCCCGGGACCTCGACGCCAGTTGGCATCCGGGAAAAATCTCGAGCGTCGCGCGTACGACGGTTTGGTTTCGTACGCGAACGAGTCAGAGTTCTCGACCCGAAAACGTACGAACGACGGAGTACTCGGGGGAAATTCCCCGGGGGAAACTCTCTCGGCGAATCGCAGAGCGCGCTTTATGCTTGATATTTTTCGAAACATCTGGAACGTGAGGACGACGGTCTATTAACTCGTCAAACGGTCGGGTCTACAACCTGGCATCGAAGAGAATAATTCCATAATTCATGTTGATGGTCGGTCGAATTCCAGCGCGGAGGGTTTCGCAGACTTAGGGCAATGTTGGCTGCTGATCTCGACGAGAGCGTGCGCGAAAAAAAGTTCGTTTGGATTCCCAGTCGCGAGCGCGGGGGCGTCGCGGGGAGCACGCGTCGCGGAGCGGGCGCACGCACGCGGCGCGCGGCGCGAAGCTCTGGGAGAAGTCTCCGGTTCGCGCGAGTGCGCGTCGCGCGCGTCGGTCGTGCGCGGATAGGTCGCGCGCTCGAGGGGAATCCGATCCGGAGGGAAGGAGGGCACCGACGACGATGCAGCGGACGAAGATCGAGGAGGACGCGTCGGCGCGAGATGTCGGCGCCGAGGGCGGCTCGCTCCTCCCGCCGCTCGCGCAGCCGACGCTGTTCTCGTACCGCGCGAACGACCTCGTCTGGGCGCGCACGGGGACGAGGGGGAACGAGCCGTTCTGGCCGGGGAGGATGATCGACGTCCTCGAAGCCCCCGAGGGCGTCCGACGCGATTGCGCGCCGAACAGCGTGTGCGTGCAATTCTACGGGCCGTCGCAGCGGAAGAACACCGAGCGGGACTACTGCTGGGCGAACGAGACGCAGCTCGCGCCGTTCGCGGCGAACCTCACATCGCTCTCGATGCAGTCCATCCCGAAGCGCGCGCGTCCGACCGCGTTCAAAGAAGCCCTCGAGGAGGCGAGGGCGCTGTTCGCGACGCACGGAGAAAACGTCAGCGCGTTGCATCCAAATCTCGCGGCGTTCGACGACGCGGAGGACGACCCGGACGCGATCGACCCGGACGACCCGGACGCGGGCGGGCCGACGTGCTCGTCGTGCTACGTCCCGTTAGATAAGGAGGGCGGCGTGAAGGGCACGGGGCGGTGCGCGCTGTGCGCGAAGTTGCACAAGGAGGGGCAATTCTGTCCCGCGTGCGACAAGGTGTGGCAGTGGGCCAACTGCCCGGCGATGGTCGGGTGCGACGCCCCCGGGTGCGAGTTTTGGGTCCACGCGTCGTGCGACGCGCGCGCGAAAGAGGTCATGGACGCGCCGGAGAACGAAGATATCGAGTACCACTGCCCGAGGTGCGTGGACAAGGCGGAGCGCGCCAAGGAGATCGCAGTCGTAAAAGCCGTCGTCGCGACGGAGAAAAAGGCGAGGAAGAAGGCGCTGAAGCTCGCCGAGAAGAAAGAGGCCGCGAAGAAGGCGACCGCTGCTACCGCGAAGAAGTCGAAGTCCCCCGCCCGCGGCGGCGGCGCGGCGGCGATGGTCAAGACCGAGGCGGAGTTCGACGCGGTCTCCGACGGCGACGACGACGACGCGCCCGCGCCCGCGCCCGCGCCGCCGCCGCGGGCGATCGCGGACGACGATCAGACCAGGGGCGTGGTCAAGCGCGGGCGCGGGCGGCCGCCGCTGCACGGCGGCGGTCGCGGTCGCGGGCGGCCGCGTCTGACGCACATCAAAGGGATCGACCTCTCGAACGCGGTGCCGTTGATCCAACACAAGAAAGCCCCGGGCGGGGTCCCGCGCCGGCCGAAGTCCGCGTGGCAGCTGTTCGGGTCGGACTTTTTCAAGGAGTTCCGAGAGCGGAACCCGCCGCCGTCGGGGCAGCAGACGAACTTCGCGGAGCTGTACAAGATCCAAGGTCAAGCGTGGAGGGACCTGCCGGAGGCGGAGCGCAAGAAGTACGAGAACCTCGCGAAAGAAGAGGCGGACAAGTTCCGGCAGATGGTCGCGTCCGTGACGCCTCCCGGGCAGCGCCCGCCGGTGGTCGGTCCAGGGGAGCGGCCGCGAAAGTACGTCAAGAAGATCGATCGAAAGGACTACAAGCCCGGCAGCGCTGGGGACGACGACGGCGACGGACCGATCGTGCTCGACGAGCACGGCCGGCAGGACATGGGCGGGGGGATCTCCAAGGACGCGAAGGGCAAGCTGTACGGCCCGAACGGGTTGCCCCTGACGAAGCAAGAGATCGCCGCCGCGGAGGAAGGGTGGAAACCGAGAGTCGATCGCAGGGCGAGCCACTGGAGCCAGCACTTCGACCCGAAAGACATCGCGAATCGACCGGACGTCGCCGCGGTGATCTGCAACGGCGTCAAGGCGGACTTCTTGGTGAGAGAGTTCAGGATGCGGTGCAACTGCAGCTCGTGCAAGGGCGCGGCGCCGACGATGAGCGCGACGGAGTTTGAGAAACACGCCGGGATGGGCCAGGCGAAGAAGTGGAAGGCGTCGATTCGCATGGTCGAACCCGTTCGCATGCCCATCGGGCGATGGCTCGACGGCGGCGTGCGGCGATCGCGCGCGGCCGCGGGTGGCGACGAAGACCGCGGCGGCGGCCGAGGCGGAGGAAGAGGCGGATCCGGAAGAGGCCGCGGCCGCCCGCGCTCGGAGAGCTACATCTCCGAGGACAGAAAACGGCTCGGGTACGAGATCATCCGCGTGCAGTGGTCCGTCGATCGATGTGCGGTGTGCGACGACGACCGCGACTTTGACTTCGACCAGCTCGTGACGTGCGAGGGCTGCGCGATATCCGTCCATCAGTCGTGTTACGGCATCCCGGAGATTCCGGACGACGCCGTGGGGTGGCTCTGCGCCGCGTGCGAACACACCGGCGGCGTCGTGTCCGAGACGCCGCTGTGCTGCTTGTGCCCCGTGGAGGGCGGCGCGCTGAAGCCGACGACGAAGCCGGGGCGGTGGTGCCACTCCGCGTGCTGCCAGTGGATCCCGGAGACGACCGTGCTGGACGTGGACACGATGCAGCCGATCGATCAGATCGACACGATTCAACGCGAACGCTGGGAGCTCCTGTGCACGGTGTGCAAACAGAGACACGGCGCGAAGATCCAGTGCGATCACCCGGGGTGTTACCTCGCGTACCACCCTCTGTGCGCGCGCGCGTCCGGTCTGTTCATGGAAGCGCGCCTCGGCGAGGACGACGGCGAGGACGAGGACTCGCCGCTGATGATGGTGTCCTACTGTCACCGGCACTGCCTCGTGGACACCGAGCGCGCGGCGTTGTACAGCGGCGAGGAAGGACTGAGCATCGGACGCAACGGATTGAGAGAGCCCGCGAAGCAGGACCACACGGTCAAGCTCACGAAGGGCGTGAAGCGCAAGATGGAGGAGAAGGCGCGAAAGGAAGCGTTGGAGGCGGATGCCAAGAAGTTAGCCGCGGAGGACGCGCTCGACGAGCCGGAGGATGCATTCGGCGCCGCGCGATGCCGGGTGTACGCTCCGCAGGGCCACCCGCGTACGGAAGCCGGCGACGAGGTCATCGTCGCCGCGGATAACCCTTCCACGCGGCGCGCGTTGAAGCACGGGATCGGGCTCGGGCGGTCCCCGGGCGGGGGCGGTCGGTCGAAACGGAGGGAGAGAGAGGCGTGGGTGCAGTGCGAGAATTGCAACAAGTGGCGGCGCGTTCCGCAGAGCAAGGCGGAGGAGTACACGCGCGCGGACGCCGGGGAGTGGACGTGCGAGGTGAGCACGCACCCGCGGATCAACAGCTGCGACGTCCCGCAGGAGCTCCCGGACGACGACATCGACGCTCGGATCGCGATGGGGGAGAATTGCCCGTTCTACGACGACGAGGATCTCAACCCGCCGGAGACGATCTCTTCCGCGCGCGGGGGGAAGAAGGACGAGGACGAGGACAAAGACGCGCCGGGGCTGGGCGCGGGGGGCGACTCCGCGACGGACGCGGACTCGGACGCGGACGAAGAAGAAGAGCCTGAACCTTCCTCGGACGACGACCTGCTCGTGGAGGGCGGGCACGGGCACGGGACCGACGACGGGATGCACGGGACGCACGGGTCGGGTCCGCTGGGAGGGAACATCCCGTCGGGGGAGTGGGAGGATTTCGTCATCGACGGCGATCCGCACCCCGCGGACGAGATCGGCGCGCTGGTGGACGAGCACGTCATGCGCGACCACGTGCACGAGTCTTTGGTGGATTTAGACGACGAGCCGTCGACGAAGCGCGCGAGGACGCAGCCGGCAGAAGAGACCGTGGCGGAGCCCCGCTGGGAGAAGACGGAGAAGACGGAAGAGGCGGACGAGGAGACGAAAGAGACCGAAGACGACGCGTCCGCGCCCTCGGCGGCGGTCGCCGTCGCCGTCGCCGCGGAGAAGATGGTCGTCAAGAAGGAACCTCCCGCGCCGGCGCCTCGAGAACCGGTCGAGGCGCCGGTCGACGCGAAAGCCGAGTCCACGCCGGAGCCGACGGAGCCGCCGCCGCCGCCGCCGCCGACGACGACGACGGAGAGGCTGGCCGAGAAGGCGGACGATACCTCCGTGTGGGCGGTGGTCGCGCAGCAAGCGAGCGCGAGCCAGCCGCCGTCGCCGTTCGTCGGCGGCGGCGCGATGGACGTCGACGCGGCGGCGGCGGAGGTCAAGCGCGAGGTCAAGATGGAGGACGACGAGCTCGAGCGCGAGCCGCTCGAAGCTCTGCCCGCGGCGAAAGAGCCACCGAAACCGAAGCCGCCGCTGTCGAACCTCCCCGACGTCAAGGTTCTGTGCCGGAACATCGAAGGGGTTTTCCGCCCGCGGGATAACATGATTTACTGCGTCTGCACGCGCTGCGAGCGCGAGTCTAAAGCCGCCGCCGCGGGGGAGGAGAACCGACGGTTGTTCGAGCCGAACCGCTGGGAAGCGCACAGCGGGATGTCGCAGGCGAAGAAGTGGAAGACGTCCATCCGCGTCGTCGACCCGAAGCTTCAGCCTCAGCCGCCAAAAGCCGGCGAGGGCGGCGACTCCTCCGAGGAGACGGAAGAGGTGGAGACATTCCTCGGGACGTGGCTCGACGACCACGGGATCGAGATCGAGATCGTCCCGGGTCGCCCGCCGAAGAAGGGCGGGGACGACGCGAAGCCCAAACCGATCGTTCGCTCGGGGCTGCAGAAACCGAAAGGCCCGAGAGGGAAGACCGCGCTCGCGGGACTCGCGATCGACCTCGACGTCGACCTCACGAAAGGCAGCGAAGACTTCGAAGAGAAAGCGCGCGCGCTCGTGGGTCTGCGCGTCAGCATAAACGCAAACGCGGGGCCGGAGGGCGCGCAGCTGAACCTCGGCGGCGCGCCGAACGTGCCCCCGAACTGGGTGACGGGCACGATCGCGGACGTCAAGAGCAGCCGCGGCGGGTGCCGGCACCGCGTCGCGTTCGACGACGGCGGCGACGACTGGTTCACCCTGAACCGCGTCCAGGTGGAGTGGCCGGGGATGGACGAGGAGGACTGGCCAGACCTGAGTTTTCTCCCGGAGACGGCGATCATTCCGAACGCGCATCGGAGAGGTTTAGGCGGGTTCGCCGCGGTGTTGAAGCTGTCCAGGGCGAAACCCGCGATCGTGGGGAAGCACGCGCCGCCGAAGCCGAAGCCCGAGGGCGAGGACGAGGACGACGCGAAAGAAGATCCGGCGAAGCCGCGGAAAAGACGACGAGACGCCGAGGCGTGGACGCAGTGCGCCAACGAGGCGTGTCGAAAATGGCGCCGAGTCCCGGAGTCCGTCATCGCGCGTTTGGAAGACGAACGCGCGGACGCGGAGGAGAACGGCGAAGACCCGCCGCCGGAGTGGACGTGCGCGGACAACGGCGACGTCAAGAGGGCCTCGTGCGACGCACCCCAGGAGTTTGACGAGGAGGAGATCGCGCGGCGGGTCGCGCTCGCGGCGTCCGGCGACGCGCCGCGGTCGATGTACGAGGACGGCAACGTCTGCGGCGACGGCGAGGGCGGCCCCGGTAGCGACGGCGAGGAGGACGACGGGCCGGACAACGGCCTCATCGGCGCGCTGCCGGACGACTTGCCCGACTGCGTCACCGTCGTGTGTCGGCACAGCGCGGGGGATTATCACCCGCGCACCGGGTATATTCGGTGCCTGTGCAAGCCGTGCTTCGCCGCGCACCAGGCGGACGAGAACGATAAGACGTCGCTCATGGAACCGAGCCGGTGGGAGATTCACTGCGGGATGGGCCAGGCGAAGAAGTGGAAGGCGTCCATGCGCGTCATCCTCGAGAACAACAAGACGATGCCCGCGGGGAAGTGGCTGGAGACGTTTGGGATCGCGGTGCGTCGCGCGCCGAGAGCGCCCCGGGTGTGGGGCGCGAAGAGGGCGAAGCTTCAGAAGATGAAAAACCGCGGCGAGCTCGAGAATGAGGAGAACATCTACCGACGGCTGAAGCCGATGAAGGTCTCGAAGCGGTTACTCCTCGAGGGCGCGATTCAAGGCCCGCCGCCGCGGAGCGGGAAGCGCGCGTTCGTAGAGCTCATCCCGTACGTCGTCCGCGGCTCGAAGCTGCACAGCAAGGGCGGGAACAACACCGGAGGATTCGCGCTCCCGGGCGCGGGCGGCGTCGGCGGCCCGAACGGCTCGACGGATCCGACGCGCGCGGAGGGCGCCGCGCTCCCGGAGTCGAGACGCTTCACGCCCGAGGAGTGGGAGGCGGAGAACGCAGCGCGTCTCGCGGCGAAGACGTCGGGGGCGGTGGCCGTGGCCGCGATGGAGATCGCCGCCGCGATCGTGGACGAGGGGAAGGGCGTCCGCGAGCGCATGGAAGAGGCGCACGATTTCCTGCACGAGCGGTTCACGTTTGGAAAGTCGAACATCCACGGGTGGGGCCTCATCGCGAAGAAACCGGTGAAAGCCGGGAGCATGGTGATCGAGTTCCGCGGCGAGATCGTCAAGCCGCACGTCGCGGACTTGAGAGAAAAGGCGTACGACGACGCGAACATCGACTGTTACTTGTTGAAAGCGGACGAGAAGACCGTCATCGACACGACGATGCGAGGGAACATCGCGCGGTTCACGAATCACAGCTGTAACCCGAACATGTACACGAAGATCGTCTCCGTGGACGGCTCCAACCACATCATCTTCTTCGCGAGGGTGGACGTGCAGCCGGGGGAGGAGATGACGTACGACTACCGGTTCGACGCGGAGAGCGGGAAGGTGCCGTGCTACTGCGGCGCGCACAACTGCCGCGGGTTCTTATGCTGACGCGGAATGCTTCGAGCGAAAGGCGGAACGATAAGTTAGGTACCTTCGTGCCTTCTGCGAAAGGCGGAACGATAAGTTAGGTACAGTACCTAAGTGCCTTCTGCGGGCGGAACGATAAGTTAGGTACCTTCGTATATCCTAGGTATAACAATACGATGTTCTGCCCTCACCCTCACCCTCACCCTCACCCTCACGCGCCGTCCATGCCCATCCCCTCGGTGCTCGGCAACGACATGCTGTCCTTCACGTAGTCCGCCATCAGCTTGTCGTTCTCCGTCGTGAGCTCCTCCACGGCGAGCGACGACATCCCTTTGAAGTCGAACTGCCCCTCCGCGTACGCTTTCCTCACCTCCAACACCCTGAGCGCGGTCAGACGCATGTTGTTGTCTTCGTGCCGCATCAGCGCCTCCAACCACTTGTTCCCGTCCCGCAGCGGGTTCTCTTGGAGGTAGTCCTGCAGCCCTTTATACGTCGGCGTCATCGCGCCGCCTTCGTTGTCGTACCCCGCTGAGGGTCGTTCCGTACGAGCGAACGTCGGGGTGGAGTTCATGGGCGTCAGATGGAGTTGAAAGGCGTCGAGGGCGGTGATCGAAAGCGAGGGGTGGGAGGAGAGAATCGCCGGGCAAAGTCCTTAAGGAACGACGTTCACCACGCCGACGCGCTCGTATGGGGATCAGTGTGAGATAGAACGCACCCTCTTGAGCCATCACGATTCGAACCGCGACCATCGTGAAGAGGCTCTTCAGCGCGCTCGCCGCCTTGTACTCCGGGGACATGCCCCCGAACGCGTCCGTGGGGACGTGCATCCGCCCGTTGTCCCCGGTGCCGCCGCCGACGGAGCCTTCGCGGTCGTCCCCCGCGCGCGCGCGGAGCGAGGACGCGCGACGACGCGCGAATGCGCGTCGGTCTCCGAGCGAGGCGCCGGTTCGCTCGGAGAGCGGGTTTTTCGACGCGAGCGACGAGGCGAGGGGCGCGACGGGACGCGCGCGCGTCGCGCCCCGCGCGGACGCGCGCGAGCTCGCCGCGGGGACGACGACGTTGATCGCGATCGACGCGAACATTCGAAGAGGAGAGGACGGGGGTCTCGTGCGGTGTCGCGTCGCCTCGCGCGACGAAGAGTGCCCGTCCGTTGGCGCTGACGACGACGCAACGAAAGCGTGACTCACGCTCATCCAGTCGTCACCGACTCGCGACTGGAAGAGCCCGCGCGCGATTTCCCCCCCGCCGCCACAGCGGCGAACGCAACCACGCCGCGCGGCGACGATGTCCGTCTACGAGAAGACGTTCACGCTGAAAGACGAGGACCACACGATGGGCAACGCGATACGGTACATGCTGAACAAGAACCCGCAGGTGGCGCTCGCGGGGTACAGCGTGCCGCATCCGATGGAGCGATCCGTGAACGTGCGCGTGCAGACGACGGGGGAGGTGACCGCGACGGCGGCGATGCGCGACGCGCTGCTGGACATCATCTCCGTGTGCGATCACGTCCACGACACGTTCGATCTCGCGATCGAGGAGCACGGGGAGAAGAACGCGACGGCGATGGAGACGGACGTCGCGGGGAAGGGGGGGGGCTCGAAGAAGAAGTGAGGAGAGGCGTCCGGGGATGTGGGGGAGGGCGACGAAATTAGAAGGAGGGATACGTAGGAACCTTAGCCGACGCCGCCGCGGGTCTCACTCAGCGAGACGCGGGCGCGATAGCGCGCGCATGTTCGAACGAGTGACGTCAGTAGCACAGAAACCTCGCGCTACGCCGTCGAACGCGCTCGAACCCGTCCCGTTCGAACCTCGACGCGCTCCGCTACGACGGACGATCCCCGCCCGCCAAAGCCTTGCCTTTTTCGTCGAATCGTTCCTCCCTACGTGCGGGGCGCGCGCGACGCCGTCGGCGACGCCGCCCACTCCCCGCGTCATCAAATCAACGTCCCCATCCATCGATCCATCGACCCATCGATTCATCGACCCATCGACCCATCGACCCATCGACCCATCGACCCATCGATCCATCGATCCATCGCGCGCGTCAGTCACATCACAATCACAGCGTGAACATGATCAACGACGCGGCCATCACCGCCATCCCGATGAACGTGCAGTTGGTGACGTATTTGTCGTGCGGGTCGTACTTGAGCGCCGTGGGGAGGAGCTCCTTCAGCGAGATGTACACCATCATCCCGCCGACGATCCCAAACAGCGCGCCGTACGCGCTGTCGCTCATGCCGGCGCTGTAGAGCACGAGGAACCCGCACAGCCCGCCGAAGGGCTCGCTCAGGCCGCTGACGAACGACCACCAGAACCCTCGCAACTTCGAGCCCGTCGCGTAATACACCGGCATCGCGACGCACACGCCCTCGGGGATGTTGTGTATCGCGATCGCCAACGCGAGCGCGATCCCGAGCTTCGTGTCCGCGAGCGCGGCGACGAACGTCGCGAGGCCTTCCGGAAAGTTATGCAAACCGATCGCGAGCGCGGTCATGAACCCCATGTTCTTCAGGTGCTCCTTCTCCGGGGTGTCGATGTCGGCTATGATCGCGGATTCTAACGACATCTCGAGCAACTCGCGCTCGCTGTCCGGGCGCTGCTTCGACGACATCCCGCCGATCGTCGCGGGGACCTTCACCGGGGAGTCCCTCGCGCTGTCCGTGGACTTCTCCGCGTCCTCCCTCACGTCCAGTTTCACCTCCCCGGCCGTGACCTCCCCGCCGCGCGCGCCGCCGCGCTCGTCGTCGGCGTCCTCGACCGCGCTCACGGCGTCGGTGAACAGCGCGCGCTCCCCCGCGAGCATGTCCGCGGGGTCGGAGTGGCACACGCACACCGCCGGCGCCTTTTTCAGAGTGGACCGATTCTTTTGCCACATCCCGATCTTGTGCACGAGTCCGTCGAGGAGGTAGGTCAGCCCCGCGCCGCAGAAGAAGCACAGCGTCGCGAGCTTGTCCGCGTCGTTCGGGTAGCTCGTCTCGAACCCCTCGATCGCTTTCGTGGCGAAAATCTCCACGAACGAGACGTAGATCATGACCCCCGCGCTGACGCCGAGCGCGCCGGCGAGGACTTTCGTGTTGGCGTACGACGTGCAAAACACGAAGGCGCTGCCGATGGTCGTGCACATGCCCGCGGCGATGACGAGCCCGAAGGCGAGGCCGACGTTGCCTTTCGCGACGCCCTGAGGTGAAGATGGACGGAGAGACGGGGTGAAGGGCGGGGGTCAGCGTGGAGGATTGGAGGAGACGACGCCCCCCGCGGCCCGCCCGCCGAGGAAAAGCGTGCGACCCGACGACGGACGCGAGAATCCGAAGATCTGACTGAATGATGGCGAGGACGAGGAACGAGGGCCGCGGCGCGCACCATGACGGCTTCGAGCGCGCCGAACGACGCGTTTCAGCCGAGGACGAAGCGACCGTCGATTCTCGCTCCGCGCGTGTCCGCGGACGACTCGCAGTGCGCGCGAGACGCGGCGCGCGGACACCCTTCACCCGTGTCGGCGGCGATAAGTGGCTGGAAAATCGCATCCAGAGATTCGCGACTGCCAGCAGGCCGCGGGCAGCGGGGGCGACTGTAGCGGCGGTGAACAGTCCGTTCGAGGCGGGCGGGGCGCTCTCGCGATGAGTCTAATAAGGTCGTCCTCGACAACGCTTCTAAGCACGACGACGCGCGCGCGTCACGCCACGGGCATCCTAACGTCCAGCTTCTCGTTCCTGAGCCGCAGCAACCGGCTCTCGATGGACGCGAGCATCGGGTGGTACGCCCTGCCGACGTCGCCGCCGCCGATGATCTCCGCGGCGAGCTTCGCGCTCGCGGCGTCTTTTCTCGACGCGGCGGCGGCGGACGACTCGGCGACCGGCGCGTCGCGCGTCGCCTGCGGCGGCGCGTCCGTCGTCGCGTCCACGACCGCGGCGACGGCGCCGGCGTCTTCCCCGCCCGGTGTCGCTCCGTCGCCGCCGCCGCCCACGTCCGGCGCGTCCGCGGTCGCCGCGGTCGCCGCCGATTCCGCCGCGTCCCGCTCCCACTCCTCTTGCTCCGCGAGCATCTCCATGAGACGCTCGCTCCGCGCGCGGCTGCTCTCGAGCTGCGCCAGCGCTCGCTCGCGCTCCTCCTCCACCGCCCTCGTCTCCTCCATCGCGATCTCGAGCGCGTCGTCGACGCGGTCCAGCTCCGTCGTCTGCGCGTCGATCTCCGACAGCAGACGTTCCTGCGTCGCGTCCAACGTCCTGATCTTCGCCCGCAACGCGTCCTCCGCGACCGCGCGCTCGCGCCGCTCGTCCGCCAACGCGGTCGTCGCCGCCGCAATCCGTGCCTCCGCGTCCCTCACCGCCGCGACGGACGCCGCGCCGTGACCGCCGCCGGACGCCTCCGCCTCGAGCGAGGCGCGCTCGAGCGCCGACTCCGCGGCGTTCGCGCGGCGTTCAAACGCCGCCGCGCGCGCCGCCGCGTCGCTCGCGCTTCTCCCCGCCGTCTCGAGCTCCCCTCGCGTCCGCTCCAGCGTATCGCGCGCGTCGTCGCGCTCGCGCTCGAGCTCTTCTGAGCGCTTCTCCGCGCGCGCCCTCGCGGCGGCCTCGTCCGCGAGCTCCGTCCGCGCCTCTCGAAGCCGCGCCGCCGCCGCCGCCGCCTCCGCGGCGAGCGCGTACCGCTCCGCCTCCTTCGCCGCGGCCTCCTCCGGGGTGAGACTCCCGGGACCGTAGCGCGTCTCCGATGTGACGTGGTTCCCTCGCGCGGGTGGGTCCCATCTGTCGTCCCCTTCGCTCGTCGTTCCCCCCCCGCCGCCGCCGCTCGGGGGTTCGCGGCGCGCGGCGGTCTCCTCGAGCTCAGGGTCGTTCCATACGAGCGAATGTCGGGGTGGAGTTGAAAGGCGTCAGATGGAGTTGAAAGGCGCCGAAGACGGGGATTGAAAGCGAGGGATGGGCGGAGAGAGACGACGGCAAAAGTCCTTAAGGATCGGCGTTCACCACGCGAACGCGGT
>MDSW01187177.1_pt1 | contig 14669 bp, 15 predicted proteins | sample 811171 | NCBI WGS metagenome assembly MDSW01 (sample SAMN05326641, study PRJNA326480) | marine metagenome | isolation source: seawater | place: Atlantic Ocean: North West | collected 2012 | reverse complement strand
GTCACCTACCATGCTTGCTAAAATTGTGAATAATAAAGATAAAGAAAATATTTCTAAAAAAGAAGATATAAATCCAAAAGCTATAATTAAAAAAAATTTTAGTTTAAAAGAATAATCTAGTAGTGTCCAAATATGTAATATTTTAAGCATTAATTTTATTTAACGTGTTAATGACAGTTATTAATAAAAAGTTTTTAATCAATATATAATAAACTATTTTTATTTAAAATTTCTAGTAACTCAAAGGTGTCATCTTGTATTTTTTTGAGTTTATAAAATTTAAATAATCTTTTTTAATTTCATTTATTCGTTCAATTTTTATTGTTCTAAGCCAATATTTTATGACATCAACAGAGTCATCAAAATTGTGTCCCTGTGCTTGTGATACATCTATTATATTTTCTAACGGCGAGTACTGCATTATGTATCTCATTGCATACATTTCATAAATTTTACCTTTCACATCATCTATATTTTCAACTTTAAATTTGTCTAATTGATCAATGTATTTGGAATATTCTGATATATTGTTTGGGTAAATATTAAAACCATAACATTTATGTGGACCATCAGAAGCCGCATTCACAACTGGTATCCCAAAGGCTGGATATTCGTGGCCCACAGACCCATAACAAGTTAAAACAACCGATATACCTTCATGAATTAGCTGAGAGTTAGTAGTTTCTTTTGGAAGAAAATTTATTCTAGGGTATTTCTTAATAAAATACTCAGCATATCTTACATTCCGGCTATAAACTGCAGGATGTAATTTTAAATACCAATCAAAATTTAATAATTTTTGACTCTTCTTTCCTAAAAAATCAATCCATTCGTGAAAATCAACAAATAAAATATCATTACCAAATGCATGTACAGCATCTTGAAAACAGTGGGCTGCAATTAAGACTTTTGTTTTATTACCTGTTTGATTCAGTACTTTTTTTGAATCATCAATTTTTCCATAAATTTTAGTTTCAGTTATTTGGTCTTCATTTAATTTAATATCATTTAATCCACTCACTCTTAATTGAAACTGATTTTTTGAAATATCTTTTAATTTTTTTTTAGTTTCTGGGTTGAGTTTATCAAATTCATTTTTATAGTTTAACCATCTTGAATATTTTATGTAATTATTCTTATCTAAAAAATATGCAAACTTTGCACTAACTTCATAAACAGGAATATTTTTAAATATAGCTATTCTTCCACATAATCCAATTAAATAGACACTATGACTTAAAATAACTGCATTGACCTTGTTGTTTGAATAAAAGTTATGCCAATAATAAAATAAAGAAACGGCCTCCAAAAAGAACTCTTTAAAATCTTTGTCATCTAAATTCAATGTTGATTTTGATTTTGAGGACAAATATTCATCATAAAATAAATCTCCAACATAAATATTCTCTAATTTTAAATCTAATAAATCCTGTTTAGATTTTATTAAAGTAATTAATTCTTTTGCCTTCTTTGAGTATTTTTTTTTATCATTAGAGGGAGTTACTAATCTTTTTGCACCAAACGATTTGTAAATTCTCCAAAATGAAATTGGTAAATTATAAAAAAAAGTTATAATTTTCCTTTTAATTAAAACTGGTTTTGGATTAAATGCTATAATTTCTGAGTTATATTTTTTACTTAGTATTTCTGAAAAAATACTAAAGGCTATCATAGAAGGATAAAAATTAAAATATTCTATTAATATTAAGCCATTATTCTGATTATTATTGTTGATAAATATTTTTTTATTAAAATTTATCAAGTTTTTTATAATTTTATATTTTTTAACTAAAATACCAAAATTAACTAATTTTTTAAAAATTATATATTTTTCGATTAAATTTTTCATTTTAAATTTTATTCGATTTCATCAAAAATAAAATTTTCCTGATTTATAATTGAGTTACAAATTTTTTCAAATCCTTTGTCGTTTTTGTTATTTAATAGTTTAGAAAAATTTTTATTAACTTGAAAATTTGGCCAACCTAACTGGACCTCATCTATTACTTTAATTGGTATCATCCTTCTAAAAAAAAAGTGGTAAGCATATTTTTTAGCTCTTATAATTTTTGTTCTATCCATATGATTTTTTATAGGTAGTTTACAGAGCGTTTTTTGGTATTCTTCTTTACTATTAATATCTACGGCAATCTTCTTTCCTCTAATAAAACCTTCGCCCGCAACAATAACCGTTTTACCTAGAGCAGCCATTTCAATACCTACCCTTGAACCATAGATTAAAATATTATCACATTTATCTAAAATTTTATAAGTGTTGTAGTTATCCTCAGGCTTTACAATAAAAATATTATTAGGAAGGGTGCCGTACTTTTTAAAAATTTCATCTACGACTTTCTGTTTAGATGGTTTTTGAACAGCAACCTCAGCAGGGTGCACTCTTATTATTAATTGTAAATGTTGATTTTTAATGAAATGATCTATTGTAAAAAAAATCCACTCAAGTATGTGATTAAAAAAATTTGAGGGAAAATCTATTTGAGCATCCCAAATCACATTTGTTGCCAAACCAATTAAAGGTTTATTTCTCTTTATATTTAAGTCCTCAAATAATTTATCAATATTAGAAATAGAAGATGTTGGCGAATAAACCCATTCATTCTTCCAATCATCTTTGATAATAGACTTTGATTTAGAATTAAATTTTGATTCTAAATATTCACTAATTAATTTTTCTTTTTTACTATTCAGTAAAATATTTTCCCAATTTTTGTTATCTTCATAAATTGTCTCTCGGTGATAAGTGTCATTTGGACTAAAAGAAAATGTCTGTTTTCTAACGCCTGAACACCATACAACAAAATGTACTTTTTTTTTCTTAGCTATATCTGCAATAACTCCATGCGGAACATATATTCCATGGTTTAAAACTATTGTGTCATATTTTTCTTTTTCTAATATTCTATTAAAATTATCTACTGTGACCATGCATGAAAATAAATATTTTTTAATTAAATCCTTATAATGTTTTTCTTTTTCATAATCAGTTTTTTTATAATACCTTAAGGTTCCAGAAATTGCGTGTTCACCTATTTTAATACCTTTGTAAGTGAATTCTTTAACTGTCTCGAAATTTAATTTTTTTTCAATTATTTCTAAGTATATTTTGGAGTCTTCATTTGAGGCATTTTCTATATATTTAATCTCAAAACCTGATTGGGTTAAATAATTATTTCCAATGTTAAAGCATGATTTGCAAAATTTTTTTGGACCTTCATTAATATAGTTAATTTCACTGATTGTATGAGTATCTGGCATAATGCATGATGATAGACCTTTTTTACAAAGTAAAAAATGTACATCAGCTCCCTCATTTCTTAAACCACTAGCAAGTACACTTTCTAAAATTAAATGTGTATAAAGACCTCCTGAAGAGGTTGCTACAAGAATTTTGTTTTTTTTTATAATTTTTTTTTTTTTTATTAAAACTTAAGATTTTTGCATTACGATATAATTTGTAATAAAAAACTATTCCTATTTTTATTTTTTTTATTTTGTTTAATATTTTATTTATCATCAAAATTATAGGATTAACTTTCTATTTTTTTTAAGTTCATCATACTCTAGTTTTATTCTTTTCTTGAAATTTAAAATAAGTTTTATTTTTATTAAAGCACCTTTCAGAGTGAAAATATAAAAATTTTTTTTTTTACTAGAATTTTTTTTGAAATCACTAATTTTTATAAAACATATTTCTATTAGAGCTTTTATAAAATAATTTAATTTACTAAAACTGGATTCTAATTGATTTGCAGAGCCTTTATGAGTTGAATTTGGATTGTTTTGTATTTTTCCAAAAAAATTTAAGCAATTTTGATTTTTTATATACATAATATTGTTCAATTGTTGAACGTTAATAACATTTAATTATTATTCTTAAAGAAAAAAGTCCCAACTTTAATTATTAATTAAAAAAATTTTACTATAGAAGCTCTAAAAATAAGATATACGATGAACAAAAATAATTGTTGATATTAAAAATTAATGATTAACCACTCAAAAATGAGCTAGTAAGATGTAAGGACAAAAATTATTAATATCTAGCCTAAAGTTGATTTTAAAAATTATTAATTTGTGAATTAAATACTTTATTAATTGTTAACTTAGTTTGAATTTATTCTATTTAATATAAATCATAATAAATAGTGATGATAAATTTATTTCTTAAAATATTTCTCATGTTGAAAATTTATTTTCTTATATTTGTTATTGTTTTTTTTATCATCAAGATTATAAATAATTATGTCATTTTTAAAAAATAAGACAATTTTAGTAACAGGTGGAACTGGATCTTTCGGAAAAGCTTTTGTTTTAAGTGTATTAAATTCTTATTCAGATATAAAGAAAATAATTGTTTTTAGCAGAGACGAATTAAAACAAAGTGAAATGAGTCAAAAAATATCTAGTAAATACAAAAAAAAAATAAGATTTTTTTTAGGAGATATTAGGGATTTACCAAGATTAAATTTATCTTTTAAAGATGTTGATATAATTATCCATGCCGCTGCACTTAAACATGTCCCAATTTCAGAATATAATCCAACTGAATTTATTAAAACAAATATTATTGGTTCTCAGAACATTATAGAAGCAAGTTTAAATAATAAAGTCAGTAATGTTATAGCATTATCGACTGATAAAGCAGTATCCCCATTAAATTTATATGGTGCTACAAAACTTGTGGCTGATAAACTATTTACTTCAGCAAATTTAATCAAAGGTAAAAGCAAAATAAAATATAGTGTTGTAAGATACGGAAATGTTTTTGCAAGTAGAGGGTCGGTTATACCTCTTTTCTTAAAATTAAAAGATAAACAAATATTTCCTATCACTCATTCAGATATGACAAGATTTAATATAAGTTTATATGAAGCAATCAAATTAGTAATATGGAGTATAAAAAATAATTTAGGTGGTGAAATATTTGTACCAAAAATACCATCATACAAAATAATGGATTTGGTTAAAGCCATAAAAAATAATTATAAATATAAAATTATTGGTGTGAGACCAGGTGAAAAAATTCATGAAGAATTAATTTCTAAAGCAGACAGCTTAAACACTTTTGATTTAAATTACTGTTATTCTATAGTAGATACTATGCATACAAATACTATCAAATATTATTCATCAAAAAAATTTAAAAAAATTCAAAAAGAATTTTCTTATAATAGTTCAAATAACAAAAGATTTTTGACTGTAAATGAAATAAAAAAACTGATCAAAGATTATCAAAAAAAAAATTAGTAAATTAATGCGCATATTAAATTACGGAAGTCAATTTATTGATAAAGATGATTTATTATCTGTAAAATCTTCATTAACCAAAGATTACTTAACTACAGGTCCTATTGTTAAAAAATTTGAAGATAAAATCAAAAAAAATTTAGACTGCAAATTTGTTGCTTGCTGCGCAAGTGGAACCGCTGCGATAAACCTTGCTTTTAAAGCTATAAATTTAAAAAAAAATGATATTGTTGTATTGCCCATAATAAATTTTATAAGTTCTGCGAATATATTAACACAATTAAATGCCAAAATTTTTTATTCAGATGTAGATCCTGATACGGGACAAATGACACCTGATTTGCTTAAAAGATGTATTAAAAAAAATAAATTAAAAAATATTAAAGCATTTGTAACTATGTATTTGGGAGGATCTTGTAATGACAATTATGAGTTTTTCAAATTAAAGAAAAAATTAAATTGTTACATGATTGAAGATGCTTGTCATGCACTAGGTACAAAATATAAAATTAAAAATAAATATTATAAAATTGGCTCCTGCAAACATGCTGATGTTTCAACATTTTCACTACATCCTGTTAAATCTATTACAACAGGTGAAGGTGGCATTGTAACTACTAATAAAAAAGAAATTCATGAAAAAATTATATCTTATAGATCGCATGGAATTAAAAGAGATAAAAATAAACATTGGGAATATGATATAGTGAACCCTGGATATAATTTTCGTCTAAGCGATATAAATTGTAGTTTAGGATTATCTCAACTTAAAAAATTAAATAAATTTTTGAGAAAAAGAAGATTAATAGCAAATCGATATAATAATCTTTTAAAAGATTTAAACCATATCTCAATACCAAAAGTAAGAAAAAATATAAATTCAAGTTGGCATTTATATTTATTATTGATTGACTTTAAAAAATTAAAAAAAAGAAAAGTAGATTTTTTTAATTATTTTAAAAAAAGAAATATTAGATTGCAACAGCATTATATGCCTATAAATAAATATTCTTTTTTCAAAAAAAAAATATCTGGAAAATATGAAAATTCATCAGAATATTTTAAGAGGACTGTAAGTTTACCGATTCATTATAATTGTACAAATAAAGATATTATATCAGTCGCAAATAAAATTAAAAAATTTTTTAAAACTAATTGAATATTTTGTGATTATTGAAACATTGAAAAAATTAAAAAATGATTAAACGATTGTTAATTATTCCTGCTAGAATTGGATCAAAGAGAATAAAAAATAAAAATTTTAAAAAATTTAATGGAAAACCTATAATTTTTTATTCAATAGAAACGGCTTTAAAATCAAAAATTTTTAGTGAAATACATGTTTCCACAGATAATAAGAAAATAAATAATATATTAAAAAAGTATTCTATTAATACAAATTTTTTAAGACCAAAAAGTTTATCAGGTGATAATATTGGGTTAATGAAGGTTTTTAAATATGTTGTAAAAAGATATGAAACCCTTGGACAAACTTTTGATGAAATATGGTACCTTACCCCATGTTCTCCTCTAATAAAACCTTCTAATCTAAAATCTGCATCAATCTTTTTTAAAAAAAAGAACGCAAAATGTTTACTCGCAGTGTCAAAATTTTCTCCGCCTACACAATGGGCACTAAAAATTAACAAATATGGGAAGCTTTTACCTATTTATAGAAAAAAAATAAATTATAAATCACAAGATTTAGAAAAAAGATTTTATGATACTGGGACATTTGGTGCCTTTAAATCAAATGTCTTTAAAAAAAAATATCAGATATCTTATGTTGGTTTTAATATACCAAGATTTCAAGGAATCGATATTGATACTATTGAAGATTGGAAGTTAGCTGAAAAAATATTTAAATCTGAAAAAAAATAGAACAAATGAAAAAAATTAAAATTCAAAACTCAAAAAAATTTCTAAAAAAAGCAAATAAGTTAATTCCACTTGGTAGCCAAACATTTAGTAAGAGTTATAAACTTTATGATAAAAACTTTTTTCCTTTATTTGCTAAAAGAGGTTTTAAACAGTTTATAGAAGATATTGATGGTAATATTTATATAGATTTTGTTAGCGGCTTGGGGTCTGTTTCTTTGGGTTATTCTATTAAAGAAATTGATAATAAAATAAAAAAAGCTTTAGGAAAAGGTGTTACTCTTTCATTATCCCATCCACTAGAATTTCAACTAGCAAGAAAATTAAAAAAAATAATCCCTTCTGCGGAAATGGTAAGATTTGGCAAAAATGGTACTGATGTGAATTCAGCTGCAATCAGACTAGCAAGATACTACACTGGAAGAGATCATATTGCCGTCTGTGGTTATCATGGATGGCAAGATTGGTATATTGGCAGTACTACAATGAGTGGTGGCATACCAAACAAAACTAAAAAACTAACACATGTATTTAGTTTTAACGACATTGATAGTTTGAAAATTTTATTTAAAAAAAAAAAATTTGCCGCTGTAATTATTGAACCTTTATCTATAGATCTACCGAAAAAGAAATTTTTACAAGATATAAAAAAAATATGTAAAAGAAATAATACAATTTTAATTTTTGATGAAATTTGTACAGGATTTAGAGTTTCACTAGGAGGTGCACAACAGATATACGGTGTAGTACCAGACTTATCAACTTTTGGAAAAGCTATAGGAAATGGATATCCAATATCAGCTATTGTTGGTAAAAAAAAGATAATGAAAAATATGGATAAAATTTTTTATTCAGGAACATTTGGAGGCGAAACAATTTCCTTAGAAGCATGTATGGAAACAATAAAATTTATAAAAAAAAATAAATCAATAAAAAATAACATTAATAATGGTTCATATTTAATGAAACAATTTAACTTATTATCAGAAAAATATAATTTTAAGAATATAATCTACTTGTCTGGTCATCCATCATGGCCTTTTCTAATTGTAAAAAATATTTCTGACGAGAAAAAGATGAAAATCAAAACTTTTTTTATGCAAGAATATTTATTAAATAAAATTTTATTTATTGGAACGTCATTTGTAATTAATGCATCTCATAACATACAAGATATTAAAAAAGTCTTATCTATAACAGATAAAATATTCTTTAAACTATCCAAAAATATTTCTAATATTGACAGAATACTTATAGCAAAAGTTTCGAAGCCACTTTTTAGAGTTAGAAACTAAAAATGAAAAAAAAAATTGTTATAGTAGGTGCTGGTATAACGGGAATAGTTATTGCAAAAATATTATCTTCAAAAAATTTTAAAATACATCTTTATGAAAAAAATTTAAAAATAGGTGGTGTAATGAGAGATTTTGAAATTGAAAATAAATCATTTTTAATTGGACCACAATTTTTAGATCATGAAACAGATTGGGTAAAATTATTTTTTAATGAAACTGAATTAAAAAAAAAATTTATTTTTTTTGATGAAGATGCTTATTCTTATACTGATTTATTTGAAAAGCATCAAATCAAGTCAAATACTAACCAACCAATGGTAAATTACAAAATAAAAGATATTAAGTTAAATAACAAAATAAAAATATTTGAAAAAAAAAAAAGTAAAAGTTTAAAAGATAGATTAGAGCTTTATCCAAAAAAAATATCAAAAAAACTACTTGAATGGTCTAGAAATTTTACCAATGAAATACATTTATTAGATGAGAGTACATCAAAAATATATGGAAAAAGAGTTGTTTTTAAAAAAAATACTAAAGAATTATATAAACTTAAAAAAAATAAAACCTTCAATGAAATTTATGGAAAGACAAGTGAAATAAGAGCAAAATTTATTTTACCCAAAGAAGGTTATAATAAATTTTTTAATGAAATATCAGAGAAACTTACTGACTCAAATGTAAAATTAATTACAAATAGCAGATTAAAAATTGATGAAAATAGAGATTTATTTAATTATAATAAAAGAATTAAATATGATTATATTATCTGGACAGGTAATCCAATCCCACTTCTTGAAAGTTATAATAAAAAAATTGACAATAAAATATTGAAAGTGCAAATTTATTTTGCGAAAATAAAAAATATAAACAATATAAATTGTACTTACATAAATGTTTATTCTCTAAAAACAAAGATTTTTAGAATATATATTTATAAAAAAGGAAATGATACTCAGATGAGCGTAGAAACCTTTTTTAGTAGATTAAATGAAGACAAAGACATATTTGAACAGGCTATAAAAATTCTTAAAAAATTAAATTATAAAATAATAATAGATAGCAAAATTTATAAAAAATCTGAAATTAGACATATTTTCTTAACAAAAAAAGATTTAGTGATATTTAAAAAATTTAAAAAAATTCTTCCTAAAAATTTAATTGATGGTATGTGGGAAAAAAATTTAGATCGTGATCAAAAATTATCTTTATACCCAAATTATATTTTGGATAGAATTAAAATATAATTGTATTATCAAAATTAGATATGGTTAAACATTAATTAAATGATTGAAACAGAAAATTATTTACTTAAAAAGATGAGACTGCAATATGTAAACGATGATTACATATCGTGGTTTAATAACAATAAAGTTAAAAAATATATAAATTTTAATCCAAAAAATTTAAATGAATTAAAACAGGATGTTCAAAAAAAAATTGAGGATAAAAATTCACTATTTCTTGCAATCTTTACAAAATCAAAAAAGCATATTGGAAATATATTAATTCACAATATTAACAAAAAAAATCACTCAGCAAACTTGGGTATTCTTATTGGAAATAAAAATTTTAGAAATAAAAAAGTTGGAAGTGAAACATTAAAATATTTAATAAACTGGCTTAATAAGTATCTTAACATAAAAAAAATATACCTTGGAGTTTCTAAAAACAATAAACAGGCAATAAGCTTATATTTAAAAGTTGGTTTTGAAATCTATTTGAAAAAAAGAAAAACAATAATTATGTGCTATAATCATTTAAAAAATAAATTTATTTTAGGAACAGCTCAATTCGGACTTAATTATGGAATAACTAACAAAAATGATAAACCTATAGATAAAAGTTCAATTAGAGATATCTATAAATACTGTAATAAAACTGGACTTAATCACCTAGATACAGCATCAAATTATAATTTTAATTTTAAATTACTTCCAAAAACGAAATGGATAGTAGATACAAAAATAATAATAAATAAAAACAATACAAACAGCAAAACATTAAGCAAAATTTTTAAGGATTTTAATCAAAATAAAAACTTAATACTAAATACAGTTTATATTCATAATCCTGATGAAATATTTACTAAAAACGGAAAAAAAGTGATGAAAATACTTGAAAGATATAAAAAAATAAAAAAATTTAAAAACATTGGTATTTCTATATATGATTTCAAAAATATTAAGAAAATTTTAAATAACTTCAAAATAGATGTAATTCAACTTCCATACAATGTAATAGATAGAAGGTTTGAAAAAATATTTAAATATTTTAAAAAAAAAAAAATTAAAATAATTGTAAGATCAATTTTTTTACAAGGAACTTTGATATCTAATAGCCATCCACTTACTAATGAAACAGTATTCAAAAATTTTAGTAATTTTTCAAAAAAGACGAAACAACATAAATTAGATTTATGTATAGATTTTATAAAAAAAAATAATTTTGTCGATAAACTAATATTTGGTATTCATAATATTAAACATTTGAAAAAAATAATTAATTCAAATATTCAAAATAAAATAAATTATCCAAAAAAATTAGCGTCAATAAAAAAAAATGTTATTGATCCAAGAAAATGGTATTTAAAAAAAAATATACAATTATAAAACTTATTTAAACATGATATTTATTTCACAACCTACTTTTTTCCCATGGCTTGGATATTTTGATTTAATAGATCAATCTGAATTAGTAGTTTTGTTAGATGATGTAAGTTTTGCAAAGCAAAGTTGGCAGACAAGAAATAATTTTAAAACGAATACTGGATTAAAACCATTTATAATCCCAATATCCTCAAAAAATTCAAAATCGAAATTAATAAAAGATACACTTATTTTTGATAATCATAATTTAACTAAAAAGTTTAATCACTTTCTAACTACTAACTATAGTAAATCAAAATATTTTAAAAACTACATTGATGAATTAAATAATAATTTTAAAACAAAAATTGATAATAGGAATTTATTAGAGTTAAATTTAAATATGATTAATTGGTGTCTTAAGGTTATTGGAATTAAAAAAAAAATAATTCTCTCAAGTAGTTTAAATTGTAAATTAACAAAAACTGAGAAAATTATAGAAATTTGCAAAAAATTAGATTTTAATAAATACTTAAGCACTTCAGGTGCTGTTGAATACTTAAGTAATGATAAAAAAATGTTTATAGAAAATAAAATTGAAGTTTATGAACATCAATATAAACACCCTATTTATAAACAGAATTATGGTAAATTTGTTGAATTTGCATGTATACTAGACCTTATTTTTAACGAAGGTCCAAATTCATATGACGTTATCATATCTGGCAGAAGAAAAAGTGTAAAAATTTTTAATTAAAAATCATTTTTTCTAATTGGATTATTCTTTGAAATATTTTTTTTTGATTTTCGATTAATTAAGGATTCGTAATATTTGGGCTCTAATCCTCCTCCTGGTCTTATTACCTTAATATTATTTTCAGAAAATTTTTCTCCCTTGCGAATACTTTTGATTGAATAAATTGATCTTCGAAATTTTTTATTGAAAGATTTAATATTCTTGTTGAGCTTTGTGCTCATCAGATTAGATTTATAAGTTTCTTTGACAATCATACCTAGCTCTTCAGGGCTGGATGAAAATGAACTATCTAAAGATTTTTTTGATTTTGAATTAATGAAGTGTTTTTCAATCAATTTTGCTCCGAAATTTGAGGCTATAATTGGGGCAGCTAAACCAATCGTATGATCAGAATATCCAATTATACCATCAAAATATTTTTTTAAATATTTAATCATATTTAAATTAGCATTCTCTATCTTGACTGGATACTCTGATACACAATGACACAATATAACTTTTTTAAATTTAATTTTTTTTAAAAAATTAATTAAATTTCTAATTTCATCAATAGTTAATGTCCCAGTCGAAATGATCATTGGTTTACCTGTTTTTTTAATTTTTTTGATTAAAGGAAAATGCAAAGACTCTAAAGATGCTACTTTATAAATTGGGCATTTAATTTTTTCTAAAAATTTTAGTGATTTTTCATCAAAAACAGAGCTAAAGCATATAATTTTCTTTTTTTTTGCATAATTAAAAACTTTTTTGTGTAATTTAAATGGAAATTGAGCTTCTTTATAAATGTCATATAAAGATCTATTGTTCCAGGATTTAATTTTAAAATAATTATCCAAAAAAAAAAATTTTTTTTTTAGAATTTATTGTCATTTCATCTAAATCAAATGTTTGAAACTTAATTGCATCTGCACCATTTAATTTTGCCTTATTAATGATATCTTTAATGTTTTCAAATGAATTTCCATGATTAGCAGAAACTTCAGCAACAATAAATGGTGCTGAGTTTTTATTTACTGTTTTATTTCCAATTTTGATTTTTGATGAAAAAAAATTATTTTTCATATTTTTTTTTTAATGCACATAGAATATTCAAAAGGAATAGTATTTTTTTTTAATTGATAATCTGATCTTAGAACATAAAATTTAGATAAATTTTTTACAGAAAATTTTAAAATTTCTTCAGGTGAACTATAAAATAACTTACTATCCTCATAATCCACATGTTTTGATAAAGAATTAAATACAATACCTTTTTTACAGGCAATATACATTTTTCTTAATGTTCTATACATCATTAGCTTTGAATTTTTTTTTTTATCATTAAATGAGCCTGACAAGAAGATCCAATCATAGTTTTTTGGCAAATTTTGTTTTTCGAAATCTAATTTTTTAAATTTTACTTTTTTTATATTTTTATATTTTTTTTTTCCGACATTTATAAACTCATCAAGAAAATCTACTCCACAGTATTTACTTATTTTAAATTTTTTAACGAATTCATAAAATTCACCAGACCCGCATCCTAAATCTAGTATAGAGTCATTCTTTGAAATCTCACAACATCTTATTAAATTTTTGAATCTATCATATTGTTGTTTTTTATCACGAGCTTTTACTGAAAAAGGGCTATCCCCATGTTTCTTAAAAAGTTTTCTATAAATGTTTTTTACTTTTGTCATTTTATATTATTTAAAAATTTAACAGTTTTAATTAAATAATCTAAATTATTTTGTTTTTTTACAAATAAATTAATTACACATTTGTCAAATATATTTGCATTGCTTAAATTTGAATTATTCTGAAATTTATTAAGAGAAGGATAATGTTTTGTTATTATTATTTTTTTCATTTTTGCTTTTTCAATTAATTTGTCTCTATTTCCTTTAAAAATGATTGGATATCTCCAATAGATATCTTCATTTCTATATTTTGGTTTTAAAAATTTTTTATTGGTTAAATTTTTAAATATATAAAAAGCATTTTTTTTTCTTTCTTTGATATTGGAATTAAGATCTTTTAATTTTTTATCAAAAACATCCTTATTAATCTCAATTTTATTTAATAAGGGATTTTTTTTTAAAAAAATTTTACATTCATCAAATATTTTTTTTGATTTAATGATTAAACCTCCGCCTTTATATGATATTATTTTATCATATCCAAAACTAAATATAGAGGCATCTCCGTAAGTTCCTAATTTTTTTTTTTTATAAAGTCCGCCAAAAACAAGACAAGCATCTTCAATAAGAAAAATTTTTTTTTTTAAAAGAATTTTTTTAATTTCATCAATTTTACCTGCTAATCCATAACAATGTACAAAGACTACACTCAAAGTGTTGTTGTTAATTTTTCTTATAATATCTTTTGAAGACATATTAAAATAACTAAACTCCATATCAACAAAAACAGGTTTAAGATTTAAAAAGTTAACTGCAAACAATATAGCGGGACAACAGACTGAAGGTAAAATTACTTCATTTTTTTTTTTATTTTTTTTTTTAAGTATGCTTAAAATCGTTATTAGAGCAGCGGTTCCAGATGAAGTTTGAAGAGCGTTGAAATCAGGAAAAAAAAAATTTAGTTTTTTTTCTAGATAGTTTAAACTCATTTTTTTTTCACAAACTTTTGGAGACTTTTAGCTAGTGTAATCAATTTTTCATCTTTTGAAAGAATACCTTTTATGATTTCCATAGTTTTCTTAGAGTCATTATGAAAGGACAGTCTTAGTAAATCCATCCAATTTTTATTATTTTTTGCCCTAAGTTTTTCTATTTTGTCAAAAATCTTTTCTATTTTTTTATCCATAATTTTAATAAAAATTTTTTTCAGTGCATAAATCAAGCCAATTGAGCTATTAGTACTGGTCAGCTGCACGCATTACTGCGCTTC
>MDSW01036446.1_pt1 | contig 14669 bp, 11 predicted proteins | sample 811171 | NCBI WGS metagenome assembly MDSW01 (sample SAMN05326641, study PRJNA326480) | marine metagenome | isolation source: seawater | place: Atlantic Ocean: North West | collected 2012 | reverse complement strand
TTTATGAAAAAACATAACATCCCAACAGCCAGCTATGAAAGCTTTACTGATGCAGATCAAGCTAAAAATTATATTCAGGAAAATCACTTACCATTAGTCATTAAAGCTGATGGATTAGCTGCTGGGAAAGGCGTTGTGATTGCAGAAGATCACGAAACAGCTAATAAAACGATTGATGAATTTATTGGCGAAACAAAATTTGGAGATGCCAGTAGAAAAATCATAATTGAGGATTTTCTAGTAGGTCAGGAGCTTAGTTATATTGTGATGGTAAATGGAACTGAATATCTACCCCTTGCAACTTCCCAGGACCATAAAACAATAGGAGAGGGAGATGTTGGACTTAATACTGGAGGGATGGGAGCATACTCTCCAGTTCCATTTGTAAATCTTGAACTTGATACCATAATCAAGAAAAAAGTTATCGAGCCAACTATTAAGGGACTTGCAGACGATGGAATTGCTTTCAGAGGATTCCTATATGCTGGTCTTATGATTGACTCTGATATGAATCCAAAGGTACTAGAGTATAACTGCAGATTTGGAGACCCTGAGACTCAACCAATAATGTTAAGACTTAAATCAGATCTTATTGATATGATTCAAGCTTGCTTCACTGGAAATATCAGTGACTATGATATTAAATGGGATGAAAAATCAGCTATGGGTGTGGTGATGTCAAGCGCAGGTTATCCGGAATCATATGAAACTGGCAAAGTAATCTCTGGGCTTGGTAAGCTTTCTGATAAAGAAAATATCAAAATATTTCACTCAGGTACGCTCCTAAAGAACAATGATATCCTTACTAATGGTGGAAGAGTTCTATGTATAACTGCTCTAGGGGATGGGTTAAATCAATCTAATGAAAATGCATATACTGCAATTGAAGAGATTGACTGGGACGGAAAGTATTACAGAAAAGATATCGGTTTTAGAGTAATGAAATAGCAATATTAGCTTTAATGATTCTTGTCCTAAATAGATACTTTAGAATTTTTTGGATTACTTAAAGAATTTGAAGTTTAAAACCTTATATTTTTTAGATAAATAATTTTTCTTCATTTTCAAAATAATGATTTATTGTCGAAATGTTATATAGGAAAGAAATAGATGGCTTAAGGGCCTTAGCTGTTATACCTGTGATATTTTTTCATGCAGGATTTCAAAGCTTCTCTGGAGGATATGTTGGTGTTGATATTTTCTTAGTCATAAGTGGGTATCTCATTACTTCAATTATCCTGAAAGAACAAGACGAAGGCATTTTTTCTCTATTGAATTTCTATGAGAGGCGCATGAGAAGAATTCTTCCTGCTCTGTTTCTTGTGATCTTTTTTTCATCAGTAATCTCCTACTTTCTCATGACTCCAAGCCAGTTGATAGATTTTGCAGAAAGTGTCATCGCTTCTGTTCTTTTTATCTCTAATTTTCATTTCTTTCAGGAAGCAGGATATTTCTCAATAGCTTCAGAATTAAAGCCACTCCTTCATACATGGAGCCTAGCAATAGAAGAACAGTTTTATATCTTTTATCCGCTAATTCTTCTAGCTATGAGCTACTTCGGTAGGAATATGATTATCTATTTCTTGGTTCTAGTTTTTTTAGCAAGTATAGTTTTTTGCCATTTTGCTTCAGTTTTATGGCCTTCCGCAAATTATTATTTAATTCCAACTAGAGCTTGGGAGCTTTTGCTAGGGTGTTTTGCAGGCTTTTATTTATTTAAAAAAATAGATTTGTTTCAAAAGAATAGAATCTTAAAAGAAATTTTTGGCGCCCTAGGAGGAATATTTATTTTGGCCTCTATTGTTATTTTTAATGAGAAAACACTCTTTCCTAGTTTTTTGACACTGATACCCACTTCAGGAGCATTGATGATTATTTTATTCGGTACATCTGAAACACTAATTGGAAGGTTCCTCGGAAATAGAATTTTTGTTGGGCTTGGTTTGATTAGCTACAGCATCTACTTATGGCATCAACCTTTGTTTGCATTTACACGCATTATTCTGGGTGAAGAATTAAGAGCTATGCATTATGTATTTCCAATATTTTTAAGTACATTGCTTGCATATCTCAGCTGGAGATATATTGAAAATTATTTTAGAAGCAAAAGAAGAATAAAGGCCAATTCTATTTTTAAATTAACAGCTTGTAGCATCTTAGTTTTAGTTCTATTTTCATTGATATCTATAAAATCCAGTGGATTCAAGCATAGGTATGAATATATTAATGATCAATTAGTTACTACAACTGAAGAATTTGCTAATTATGTTTCTAGGTCTTTTGATATGAGCAACTTAGTCCCTTTCGATGAATCTATACCAAAAAGAAATTTGCTAATTGTTGGCGACAGTTATGCTAGAGATTTAGCTAACATAGTATTTGAATCTCCACTAAAACAATTATATCAAGTATCTACTCATCTTATTCATGCTGATTGTGGAGCATTGCTGCTTGATGACTATGACAAAATCAAACATTATATTGATAAGAGATGCTTACTAAATGGTAACAATCTAATTCCAAATGGAAGATTCCAAAGCTCCAAAGTGATCAGCCTCTTAGAAAACTCTAACGAGATATGGATTGCTCAGAGCTATAATAATAGAGACTGGCTGATAGACCTATTACCAGAATCCTTAGAAAACTTAAAAAAACTAACTGATGCTAAAATAAGGGTTTTTAGCCATAAAGATTTTGGGCAGATAAATCTCAGTGAGATAATATTGCTATCCTCGGAAGATAGAAAACAAAAGACATTTCAATTGAATAAAAAATATATTGATCAGAATAATAAAATAAGCAATATCTTAAGTGAAAATAACTACATAGACCTTACAAGTTTCTATTGTGATGATTCAAGTATCTGTAATATCTTTGACAAAGATGGATACCTAATTTCATATGATGGATCACATCTAACTAGAGAAGGGGCTATATACTTTGGAAATAGTCTATATAGCGAGCTTGGATTTGAATAAGGAGTAAGTGGGTAATGGTTATGCTTTAGTCCTACTTCTTCATTGATTCAAAAAACTCATTGTTTGTTTTAGTGTCTTTCATTTTATTGAGAAGAAACTCAACTGCTGCAATCTCATCCATGTCATGAACAACTTTCCTAAGAACCCACATCTTTTGAAGCTCCTCTGGATCCATCAAAAGATCTTCTCTTCTTGTGCCTGATTTATTAATGTGTACAGCAGGATAAACTCTCTTATCGGCAATCCTTCTATCAAGTGCTATTTCCATATTACCTGTACCTTTAAACTCTTCGAAAATAACCTCATCCATTCTTGAGCCTGTTTCAACTAGTGCGGTTGCTATAATTGTCAAACTCCCACCCTCCTCAAGATTTCTAGCAGCACCAAAGAATCGTTTTGGCTTTTGAAGTGCGTTTGCGTCTACACCACCTGTTAGAACCTTCCCGGAGGCTGGTGCAACAGTATTATATGCTCGTGCTAATCTAGTTATTGAGTCTAATAGAATAACAACATCCTTCTTGTGCTCTGATAGTCTTTTAGCTTTTTCCAAAACCATATCTGCTACTTGCACATGTCTTGAAGCAGGTTCGTCAAAAGTACTGGAAACTACTTCTCCTCTCACCGTTCTAATCATATCTGTAACTTCTTCTGGTCTTTCATCAATTAATAAAACGATTAGATGAACATCGGGGTAATTAGTGGTTATCGATGACGCAATATTTTGAAGCAAAATTGTCTTTCCTGCCTTGGGAGGAGAAACAATCAAACCTCTCTGGCCTTTTCCAATTGGTGATGCTAAATCGATTATCCTGGCAGTTAAATCTTCAACACTCCCTGTCCCTTGCTCAAGCTTTAATCTTTCTTCAGGAAAATATGGGGTAAGATTTTCAAATAAAGCTTTTGTTCTAACATTTTCAGGGTCTTCAAAATTGATTTCAGAAACCTTCAGAAGTGCGAAGTATCTTTCATTATCTTTTGGAGGTCTTACAGATCCAGAAACTGTATCTCCAGTCCTTAGATTGAACTTCCTAATTTGAGTAGGCGAGACGTAAACATCATCTGGTCCAGCAATGTAGGAGGTGTCAGCAGACCTAAGAAATCCAAATCCATCTTGCAATATTTCAAGCACTCCTTCGCCAAAAATTCTTTTATCTTCTGCCGCATGAGCTTTGAGAATAGAAAAAGTTATATCTTGGCGTCTAGCTCTTGAGATGTTCTCAATGCCCATATCTTCAGCTGTCGACTGAATCTCAGTTATAGACTTTGTTCTAAGTTCAGGCAAACTCAGAACATCAGCCCCTTCTAACTCTGATTTTGAAATTATATCTTCAGCGGTAAAAGTTGCTGCTCTTTCTCGAAAATCTTTTTTATGGCCTGAGCCTCTCTTTCTTTTTCTTCCGTTTGATGGCATTTCTATATATTTTGGTTTATGAAGCTTTCTAGCTGTCCTTTTGAGGCAGCGCCTATATGTTGTGCAATTACAGCCTCGTTTTTAATTATAATTAGTGTAGGTATGCTCCTGATTGCATACTTCATTGCAGTCTGACTATTGCTGTCTACATCTAGCTTAAATATCTTTATCTTATCACTCATCTCTTCTGCTAACTCTTCTAAAATTGGCCCGATCATTTTGCATGGTCCACACCACTCTGCCCAAAAATCTATAAGTATTGGAAGATCTGAAGCAAGAACTTTTTCATCAAAATCATTATCTGTTATCTGACTTATTTCCATGATTGGACCTATTACTATTATTACTTTTTGAAAATTAGGTGTTCGACATGAATACCGAAAGTGTGCTAGAAATCATATTGTCTCTAAATTGGATCATATATTGCAAGCTTTTTTCTAATTATTAATTCGAAATTAGAAGTAAAATGATAGAAAACTCATGAAGATTAGATGAATACAAAAAACTTAAATAAGTCTGAAATAAATCAGGTTATAGAGATTTCAAAGAGTGCTGGGCATTCTATCCAAGAAATTTATGAAGGAGATTTTGATTTTAGCCTGAAGAACGACGGATCACCTATTACTGAAGCTGATTTTGTCTCAAATAGAATTATATGCAATTTTCTAGAGGACTTTTCTCCAAATATACCCATACTCTCTGAAGAAAATTCTGATATTCCATTTCTTGAAAGAGCCTCTTGGGAGTCATATTGGTTAGTAGATCCTTTAGATGGTACAAAGGAATTTATTAAGGGAAACGGTGAGTTCACAGTGAATATAGCACTTATTAAAGATAATCAGCCTATCTTTGGTGTAGTTCATGCTCCAGCATTAAAGCAAACCTTTTGGGGATCTAGAAATTATGGCTCTTTTGCAATCAGTAAAACTGGTGCACATAATAAAAATTTTATAAAAACAGATTCAGATGGGCCTATAAAAGTCGTTTCAAGTAGATCTCACAAGTCAGAAAAAGATCTCATGTTTTTGAATAGTATTGGTGATTTTAGTGACCAACAGGTTGGCAGCTCACTGAAGTTGTGCTTCTTAGCAAGCGGTAAGGCGGATATTTATCCAAGGTTTGGTAAGACATCTGAATGGGATATAGCTGCTGGTCATGCTGTTCTTAAATTTGCAGGTGGAACCATACTTGGCAATGATGGAAAAAAAATACAATACAATATGAAGGAAAGCTTATTAAATAATAGTTTTATTGCATTTGGAAATCTGAATAAAAGACATGAATACATTTGCTCTAAGTTCTATGCTCTTATCGTCTGAGTATCAGGCTTATACCCAGCAACAGATTTTAGGAATATTTCTTTTATTTTTTCATAATCTTCATCTTTTGATGCTTCTTCTAGATTTTGTATAAGAATTTCTATCTCGTCCCATCGCAGATGCTTATCTTTTGCGACTAAAATTTTCTCATGCACTGTTGGCTCTGATTCACTATCAATAAGTAATTCTTCGAAAAGCTTTTCTCCTGGCCTTAATCCCGTAAATTTAATTTCGATTTCTCCATCAGGATTTGAGTCATCCTTGATAGATTTACCACTCAATCTGATCATATCTTTTGCTAAGTCTAGAACTTTGACAGGCTCTCCCATATCTAGTAAAAAAATATCTCCATCATGCCCTATAGCGCCAGCTTGAATAACAAGTTGAGAGGCCTCTTGGATAGTCATGAAGTACCTTATTATATTAGGATCAGTAACTGTCAGTGGCCCCCCCTCTTGTATCTGTCTTTTAAATAATGGAACAACAGAACCTGACGAACCAAGCACATTTCCAAACCTTACAATGCTAATTCTAGTTGTATGCATATCGCTCTGATTGAAAGAATTTGATACTGATTGCAGGATCTGTTCGGCAAATCTTTTAGTGGCTCCCATTATATTTGTAGGTCTGACAGCTTTATCTGTTGATATAAATACAAAGCTCTCAACTTGTTGTTTCATAGATGCCCTGATGCATGACAATGTTCCGAAAATATTACAATTTATTGCTGCTAGTGGATTTCTTTCTACCATTGGAACATGTTTATAAGCAGCTGCATGATAAACGGTCTGAATATTATGATCAGACATTATCTTTTCAAGCCTGTTCTGGTTTGTAACATCAGCAATTATTGCCACTACATTTACCGAATCTTTAATCTTATCTATCTCTTGCTCAATTTTATAAAGAGAAAATTCACTTATATCCAGTAGGAGAAGTGTTTTTGGGTTGTGATTTAGAATCTGCTTAGCAAGCTCTGAGCCTATGGAGCCTCCTGCTCCAGTTACGATGACATTTTTGTTAAAAATATCCCTTTTCATTAACTCCTCGATTGGATTTCTTTGTTCCCTCTTCAGTAAATCTTGAATGTTAATTTTCTTCAGATCTGATATATCTATCTTTCCAGAGGCTAAGTCACCAATTGCTGGCAGTTTCCTTATTTTAATTGGAAAGTCTTTAAAATTCTCAATAATGCTAGCTATTTGAGTTTTTGAAGCTGATGGGATAGCAATATATAATTCATCAACTTTCTTCTTTTTAATCAATGCTTCAATATCATTTGGGTTAAAAATCCTAATATTCTCGATATATTTATTCTGTAGCTCTTTTTCATCATCTATGAAACCCACAACATTTACTGAAGAGTCATAGTTTAGAGCTGAATATATCTGCGTTCCTGCGGAACCGGCTCCATATATTAAAACTCTTTTATTTTTATAAGCCTTTTGAAGAAGATAATACCTTGCGTAATATCTTGGAGCCCCGATAAAAAAAATTGAAACTAACCAATTGATAAATAAAAAGTCATAGGGTTTCTCAACAATCCCTATGCCCAGAACTAGAGCAAACCAGAGTAATGTATAAACTGTAATAGCAAAAATAACTGCTAATACACTTCGGTAGTTTGAATAACGTATAAGTGATTGATATAAACCAAAAGAATAGAGAATAGGAATAGAGATAATTGGTGCGAAAAATATAAGGTAATACCCTGATGTTGTGGGCAGATAGATTTCATTGGAGCGAAGTGATAGAGATATCCAAAATGAAAAAAGAAGCATAAGATAATCGATGAACATCACTAGCGATGTTTTCCTTCTCCTGCTGAGTCCTATGAGGAAATCTACAGTCATTCTATGCGTGGGAAAATTAATGGTTTACCTCTTCTAATTTTATCGCTTTGAGTAAAGTCTTTAACATAATGATAATATCAAAAGATATAGATGCTTTTTTGAGATAAATTAAATCCAATTTTACTTTTTCTTCTATTGAAACCTCATCTCTACCATTTATCTGAGCCCAACCTGTTAATCCAGGAATTAAAGAATTTATACCGCTATCCTGCCTCAGTGAAATTAAATCATCCTGATTATATAAAGCTGGTCTTGGTCCAACAAAGCTCATATTACCAATAAGAATAGACCAAAGTTGTGGTAATTCATCTAAACTAGTTTTTCTTAAAAACTTACCAATTGGAGTGTAATATTTCTCTGGATCTTCTAAAAGGTGGGTCGCTAATTGCGGTGTATTGCTTCTTAAGGTTCTAAATTTTGGCATCAGAAATATCACCTTGTCTTTGCCTACTCTTTTTGACCAGTGAAGAGGTCCGCCCGATGATGTAATCATTATGATCAGTCCAATGATACACATGGGGATCAACAGCGTGATCAATAAACTTATAGCTAAAATTATGTCGAAAATCCTTTTAATCATCCTAGATTGTAATATTGCTATATTGTGCCTATTTATAGGTTTAGCTTTTTGACCAAACTGTTCTATTTATATAATCAATATAGCTAATTACCACTCTAAGTATTTGTTTTGAAGGTGAATCAACCTCATAGTCTGGCACTGGCGGAAGAACCCTTTTTTTGACTTTATTTTGAGAAAGTATGACTTTGATAGAATTTAGAACCCTATCCTTTTTAAGTCCTGACATTATTAAGGTCCCAACATCCATGCCTTCAGGTCTTTCATGAGCATTCCTTATCGTTATTGCTGGAAGATCTAGTATAGATGCCTCTTCAGTGATAGTACCGCTGTCTGAGATAACACAAAGGGACTGCTCTTGGAGCTTTATATAATCACAAAAACCAAATGGCTTAAGAAATTGTATGAGAGGATTAATATTAGCAATGTCTAAATTATTTAGACGCTCCTTAGTTCTTGGATGAGTACTTACAATTATTGGGAAATTATACTCTTCTGCAATTGCATTTAGTGTTATGACCATATCAGTGAGGTTTTGAGGCGAATCAACATTCTCCTCTCTGTGCGCACTAACTACAAAATATTCTTTCGGAGATAAGCCTAGCCTTTCAATGGCATCAGATTTTTTTATATCCTCCTTGTAATGATTTAATACTTCCTTCATATGAGAACCTGTTTTTATTATGGTTTCGCCCGAAATTCCCTCAGCTAGAAGATATCTTCTAGCATGCTCGGTGAGCACGAAATTTATATCACTTAAATGATCTAAAACTTTTCTATTTAATTCTTCAGGCACCCTTTGGTCGTAACATCTATTTCCAGCCTCAAAGTGAAAAACCGGCACCTTATTTCTTTTAGCTGATATAACTGCGAGACATGAGTTGGTATCACCATAAAGCATAATCGCATCAGGTTTCTTTTCCCTAATTAAATTATCTGACTTTTCTATGACTCTTCCAATTGTCGCTGCCGCTGTATCACCTACTGCCTCAAGGAAGAAATCTGGTTTTCTAATTTTTAGATCATCAAAAAAAAGTTGATTTAATTCATAATCATAATTCTGGCCGGTATGCACCAAAAGATGGTCAGTATGTTTATCAAACTCGGCTATGACTCTGCTCATCTTAATTATTTCTGGCCTAGTGCCGACAATTGTCATAACTTTAATCACCTAATTTCTCCTTAATAAATGGAAGTTTTGATAATAAGCTACTTAGCTCATTAATATCTAATTGATCTGCATTATGTGATGTATAGTCGTTAAATTCTGATATAGACTTTTCCCCTTCTGTGAAATATTTAGAATAATTTAAGTCTCGATTATCTGCAGGTATTCTATAGTACTGACCAAGATCCTCAGCTTTTGCCATCTCTTCTCTGGATATTAGAGTTTCAAAAAGCTTCTCGCCATGCCTTGTGCCAATGATTTTTGACTTTTTTTCTATTTTAAATATATTGAATAATGTCTTTACTAGATCATTTAAGTTAGCAGCAGGTGACTTCTTTACGAAAATATCGCCTTGCTTTCCATTTTCGAAAGCATGTAGAACTAGGTCAACTGAGTCATCTAAAGTCATAAGAAAGCGAGTCATTTCAGGGTCTGTTATGGTGACTTCCTTCCCATTGAGCATTTGATTAACAAAAAGTGGTATCACAGATCCTCTAGATGCCATAACATTGCCATAACGGGTACAACAAATTATCGTTCCTCTTGTAGAAACTGTTCTGCTGAGAGCTATTGAAACTTTTTCTGCCATAGCTTTTGAAATCCCCATGGCATTTATTGGATACACTGCTTTGTCTGTACTCAGAACAATAAGCTTTTCAACACCATTATCTATTGCAGACCTGATCACATTCTCCGTTCCAACAACATTTGTTCTATATGCCTCCATTGGATAAAACTCACATGATGGAACTTGTTTAAGTGCAGCAGCATGAAAAACATAATCAACACCAAATAAACTGTCGTGAATACTGGAATAGTCTCTAACATCGCCTATATAAAACTTAAAAATTGGATCATTTAAGGCTATTCTCATATCCTCTTGCTTCTTTTCGTCTCGACTAAAAATCCTTATCTCTCGAACACCCATATGAGCTATATGCTTTGCTATGGTTTTACCAAAAGATCCTGTGCCGCCCGTAATTAGAAAAGTTTTATCTTTAAACATTTAAATTTCCTAGCTTAAGTATTGTTTGTTCTTTTTTTATTATATCTTCTGCTAATTCTTCCAGCATATCATTCCAAGTTGGTGCAACATACCCTGTTTTTTTACTAAATTTTCTACCATCAAGACTTCTGTCACAGATGAAAGTATTATCTTTTAAAATCTCAATGTCTTTTCTTCCTAAAAATCTGGCTAGCATCATAAGCAAATCATATTTACTAATGGGTTCGCTTGCTACATTCCATATACCAGATAATTCAAGATTATCCCGCAAAATCAATTCAATAACATTTGAAAGCTCACGTGTTGTAAGCCCAGAATAAATGGCTTTTGTATAACCTTGGATTTGGCCTCTTGATTGAATAAACCACTCGATTAGACCATGAGAGCTGAATAATTCAGTTCCAATAGTTGATTTTCTGATTGTGATCGCATTGTCATCTCCCACTTCACCCATATACTTGCTCTTTCCATAATCATCCTCGACATCAGATTTATGATTTTCAGAATAAAATCCATCTTTGCCAGAGAAGACACAATCTGTGCTGAGATGAATAAATTTAATATTATTTTCATAACATAAGCTTGATAGGTAGTGTGGTAGATCTGCATTTATCTGATAAATCTCTTTATTGTCATATTGAGTCATCAGCTGTTTTGTAATTCCAACAGCATTAATAAGGACATTAGGACAGAAATCACCAATAACTTTCTTTATTTCATCCCTCTGAAGAACATCAAGCTCAAAAATAAATTTTTCACCTATCTGAGACTCGAAATACTTTTGTGCATTTGAATTTCTTCTCAAGCTTATTCCAACTTCAAATTTATCTTTGAGGAAGTAAGTAAGGTTACTTCCTATCATTCCACTCCCACCCAAAATTAAGACTCTCATTCTTTTTATTTGCTCTCTTCCAGTAATGATTCAAACCTTCTGATCAGATTATCACGATCGAAATTCTCTCGATAATATTCAAAACCATTTTTGCCCATTTCATTTAAATCAGACTGATCCATTAAGCTTAGACTATCAGCTGATTTTGCTAGACCTTCATAGTCACCAGAATCAACAACAAACCCACAATTACTTTCTCTAATCACTCTCGCTCCCTCGCCATCAAGAGCTGCAATTATTGGTTTTGAGCTAAGCATGTATGATTGAATCTTGCCGGGAATTGTAGCTGAAAAAATAGGATCCTTTCTTAAAGTAACTAGCAAAACATCAGATAATTTAAAAAAATAAGGCATATAATCCATGGGAAAAGCACCAAGCAAACTTATATTTTCAATGCCTAAACTGGTAATATCTTCTTCCATCCTAGATCTCTCTCTTCCGTCTCCAAGTATTACCCAATGAATTCTATCTTGAGTGATTTTCGCTGCTCTAATGATAGTTTCCAACGATTGAGCCTTACCCAAATTTCCAGCAAACATCACTATGAATTTTTCTTTGGGTATTAGATCCTCTATCTTTCTATCATTTGCTAAATCATTTGGAGAATATAGATCCTCCGCCCAATTTGGAAAGTAATGTATTTTTTGATTCGGAATACCTAGATTAATTATAGGAGACTGAAATGCTTTGGATTGAATAAGAATATTGTGTGAATGCTTATAGATCCATCTGACCATGGTAGCAATAATTCTAAGTATTGCTTTTGATTCAATAGCGCCGGTTGCCTTGAGGCTCTCCGGCCAGAGGTCTTGTACCCAAAGAACCATCTTAGCTCTTTTTATTTTTGATAGGATAACTCCAATTATGCCAACTGTTGCTGGAGAATAATTAGTAGTGAAGATGACATCATACTTCCTTTTACTTAATAAGATAGGACCAAAAATCAGGCCTGAAAATAAGAATGACAGATAGTTAATCGCTAGCTGAAATCCGCTGGATTTGAATCTTGGTATTAAGGGAACTCTATATATATCAACTCCATTAACTTCATGCTTTTGAAACAGTCTAAAATGACCAAATAATCTACCCTTTGGATAGTTGGGTAGTCCGGTCAAAACAGTTACTTCATGCCCCTTTCTTCTCATTGAAAAAGCAAAATCATTAATCCTAAAATTCTCAGGGAAGAAATATTGAGATACGATTAGAATCTTCACTTGACTATTCTTGCTTTATAGGACTTTCCATCCATGCCTTGGATCGCTTCACAAAAAAAGTAGAATTCATTCTTGAATTGCTTACCGAAAGCAAACCCAATAATTCCATATTTTAGATATTTCATAGACAAACCATCGTGCTGAAATTTTGCTATCTCTGTCCAGTCCTCTAAGTCTTTGGAAAAATAAATGTGGGCTGATTTTCCTTGAACAGACTTTCCAGGCTCATGTGTGGTTCCTATTAAATAACCATTATCATGAAAATTAATTGAATAATAAGCTGGACCGGGGAAGCTTCTTAGGGTCACAATCTTTTTGCTGATCCTTTCATATCTAACCAGATAAGAGGTTTCATCAGGTGAGTCCATAACCCAGTAAACAAAATCTTTCTTAAAAAATGCAGAAACGGCCCTCCATTTCTGGGAGCCAGAACCAATCAACTCCATACTTTTAAAATCAGGGTCAGCAGCATAGACCCTGCTTTCCTCATCTCTATCGCCTGTAAAAATCCAAATCTTTTCAGCAAATTTATCCCAAAGACAAGAGTGGACATGCCTTATTTCACCTTCAGAAAAGATAAAAGGTATATCCCAGTTTAAAGTTTGGAGGTTGATCCTATATATATTTACAGATTGCTGTTTATCATTTCCATAATATTCCCCAAAAATGGCATGCCCGCTTGGTAAGATCGCTATAGAGTTATGAAGGACATTTCTTCCATGCTCAAGTTTCAATATTTCCTTCGGTTTACATCCATTAGAGGAACAATAGACGATTCCTCTATAGATAATCAGTAGTTTCATAATCTTCTTATCTATTAAGATGACATTCATCTTATCCAGTCTTAATAGTCGTCTAATTAATCTCAGTCTAAGCAGTGGAATTAGATAGAAAGATATCGGAACTTTAATCTTTATTTCATTTTGACTACCTAAAATTGAAACTCTATTTCCCTTTGAAATAACTAATATATCGTCATCAGCATGATGAATAATTTCAGCGTTTCTAACTTCTTCATACGAAATATTCATTATTTTTTTAGATTTAAACTCCTCTAAACAAACTCATTATTCTATTAGAACAATTCAGAACCTAAAATTGAAAATAAATAAATTGCGTGATAGGCCTAAGAAATATATATATGAGAGGAATCATTAGACACATTAAAAGAGATTCCATCAATAAAATAATCTCATTGTTATTTAGGTTTCTAAAATAATCATCAACTTTCTTTGTGACGAGAACCCCAAAGGTCAATATTGCTGCCGTTATGTAGCTGTTCTCTCTCAGCCCCAACCATGTATATTCACTGACTACGAAAACCTTAGACATTAGTAATAAAGCATCCTGAATATTCTCCGCTCTAAAAGGAATCCATCCCAACATCATAAAAGGCAAAGTTACGAGTATAGCTAGAATCATATTTGAAGAGATTGATTGTGGAACATATGGCATCACCAGCCTATAAATCATTATGGCTAGTGCATGATAAATTCCCCACATAACAAATGTCCAATTTGCACCATGCCATAATCCCATGATTGCCCAAGTTGTAAACAAAGCAACATTTGTCGAATTAGAGGGCACAGGTGTGATACCACCTACAGACTTATCTTGAACTTTTGATCCAGTAAGCGGCAGATAGAGATAGTCTCTAATCCAACTAGATAGAGAAATATGCCACCTCTTCCAAAAATCCCTAGGTGATGATGAGGAGTAAGGAAAATTAAAATTTTCTGGAAATTTTATCCCAACTAGTCGAGCGCAACCTAAAGCTATGTGTGAGTAAGCACCAAAGTCAAAATAAATCTGGAAGCCAAATAAAAAAGCGAGCGTCCAAACATCTAATGCGCTTAATAAGCTGACATCTGCGGAGAAACCAACATCCACTAGTGGTGCAATATTATCTGCCAGAACTACCTTTAAAAAAAGACCAAAGATAACCCTTCTAAGGCCTATTCTTATATCCTCAACATCTAAACTTCTTTTTTCATTTAATTGAGGAATAACCTCTTTTGCTCTAAGAATTGGACCTGCAACGAGCTGAGGGAAAAATGTCACATACGTAGCAAATAGTACAAATTCTTTTTCTGGCTTTATAAAGCCTCTATAAACATCCACTGTGTAACTAATGGTCTGAAATGTATAAAAACTAATTCCTAGAGGAAGAATAATGTTGTAGAGCATTGGTGATATAGCATATTCAAGACCGACAAGGCTTAGGAGCCCTGTGAGATTTGTGGAGAAAAAC
>MDSW01049030.1_pt1 | contig 14671 bp, 9 predicted proteins | sample 811171 | NCBI WGS metagenome assembly MDSW01 (sample SAMN05326641, study PRJNA326480) | marine metagenome | isolation source: seawater | place: Atlantic Ocean: North West | collected 2012 | reverse complement strand
CATTAACTCATCGCAGGCCACTTCAGTCCACCGTAACGGCGACGTTGGGAACGGAACTCCCAGACGATCGGCGGCTTCACGGTGAGAGACTCCGATGCCTAAAGTAAACCTTCCCTCAGATTGTTCATTGAGCGTCGCAGCAGATAACGCTAAATGGGGAAGAGAACGAAATGGAGCTGCTGCGACGCCTACTGCCCCACGAACCTGACTGGTTTCGGCAAACATGGCGGACAAGCTGATCCACGGACTTCTCCCGCCCAGGCCCCCGTTGGGTGTTCGGTTACCTGTTTCGGGCAGGTAGATAGCTGAGTATCCATGATCCTCAGCAAATTTTCCTAACTCGACGACCTCCGCTACTGGAAGATCGCGCATGCAGATACCCAATTCCATAGCTAAACCTTCTGTTGTTCGGCATCGCCGAATCTATGGCAGATCCTGTGGTCGTGCACCGACTGCCCCCACACTAAGAGATTTTGCGAGTTGGAGAGTTCTTGAATAACACTACGATTCTCTACAGCCGAGTGTTTGGGGACTTCGCCTACATGTCAGATATTGGAAGGAAACAACTGGCGTATTCAATCCTCTGTATTGATGACGATCCATTCTTGAGGATTGGTTTGGAGCACGCGTTAGGCGAGGCCAAAGACATTGACTTGTCCCTAGCGCCGACAAAAGCCGAGGGCATGAAAAGTTTTGTCGAGATCTGGAATCGATCGAGCGACCTAAAGCATCGGAAACCAGACTTGGTCTTATTGGATCAGGATCTTGAAGGTGGAGAGAAGGGGACTGATCTGCTCCGAGAAATTGTCGACTTTTGCGGTGGCTCACCTGATGATTCCGCCAAGATCTGCATGCTGTCTGCAAGCCAACGGCCGAGAGATTGGATGAAGGCCTTTGAGTTAGGGGCTGTTGGGTGGATCGACAAAGCGGCAGTCTCGAATATGAGTGCTTTCGCAGGAAGGCTGAGAGACATTATTAACAATCGCCACGTTGAATGGGAAGGCGCTCAAGCTCAGTTCATTATGCGGGCGCAACAGAATAGAGGCCAGCTGCCGGTGCTTTCTCCGAGAATGAAACAGGTCTTGATTGAAACCGCTCGCCAAGGCGATCTTAAGTTGGCTGCCGCCGAGATTGGAATCGCATACAACACAGCCCGGGCTACGCTGAGCACTATTTTCGAAAAGCTTGGTGCAAAGAGCCAAGCTTCAGCTGTCGCTACTGCTATCCACTATGAATTGATCACAGCGGAAGAATGTTTACCGGCCGGCCCATAGTGGAGTACCTGCTTGCTGGCCCAGCATCTCCTAGTCCGAGCGAAGCCATATGGATCCAGTTGCTCCTCGGAGGGCTTTTTCTACTTGCAGTAAATGGCGCAGTTCTTTTAGCTAGGAGGGCTTTTCGGCTTCATAGCCGAAGGAGAGCGGAGAACATCCCTAAGATCAAAGATCTTTCAATAGACGCTTTAGACGAAAATTTCTTTCAGCTGACTGTTTCTCCGCCACCTGCCCATCTTGCTGACTCAGGGGTGAGAATTGCGGTGGCTGCGCAAGTTCCTGGAGATAGTTCTCGAAGAGCCATTACCGAACCCACTTATGCACCACATAATACGGTCGTCATACCGCGTGACCTTGTCCCAGTAGGTTCGATCTTGTGGGTCAATTGGGTTGTCGGCATGCGCGTGGGGCCAAATGTGTCGATACGAATATCGCAACGTATGTAAGTTGACTGAGAAGACCGATAGTTGGACGCGTGTTTCGACCTAAAGAGCGACAGCAGTCTTGAGTACGAATCGGTACTGCAAGTAGTACCGAGCCAGGACCTCAGCTTACTCGCGCCAAATATCGTGCTCGATCCTTGTCAGAGAACTCAGACGGCACATGAACGTGCTCATTGATACCGGTATGCCATCCCGTGTCCTTATCGACCCATAGGCCGTTTTTCTTTACAAGTAGAGCATCACAAACATCGCACCGAACTCCTCGACGCCCAAATATCAGTCCAAACAACCAGATCCCTAGAGCACCGCGAAATAGCCACGGTAGCAACCCGGGGCCAGCAATCAGACTGGCTACCAAGGCCGCAGCAGCGAGTCCAAGGACTGCCGCAGCCGCGAGTGCTGCGATGGGTAAATCTTGAAACACCCCTGAAGAATTGCTGGATGGTTGTGTCTCACTCGGTGTCGCCTGGGGAGTAGCTACTTCTTGATCATCAGCATCGCTCGCTTCTGGGGCACCGCTGTTCCCGGAAGCGTCGCCGTCGGTAGATGGTGGCAACCCAGAGCCGGGCACACCACCCTCCTCGGCATCAGGAATACCGTTACCGTCAGAGTCCGGATCGTCTCCATCAGGAGTTCCATCACCATCGGTATCTGGGTTGTTGGGGTCCGGGTCGAAGCCATCGGGTAGCCCGTCGTTGTCTGCGTCTGGGTTGTTGGGGTCCGGGTCGGCACCGTCAGGTATCCCGTCACCGTCACAGTCCGCAGTTGTCTCGCAGCCTGGTTCTTCCTCGCCATCAGGGATACCGTCGCCATCGGTGTCTGTGTCTGGCGGGTCTTGGGGTTCGGGAAGTAACGGCGCTTGCGGGTCGCTGTCTTCTGGGGGCTCCTCGATAGGTGGTGGTTCCGGAGCGGGAGGATTCTCCGGCTTTACTGGCTCCAGCGGCTCTTTGTCCGGTGGCGGATCACTAATGGGGTCACCGTTGTTGTCGGTGCATCGTGGGTCCTGAATACATTCCGGTTTTTCCTCATTGTCTGGTAGACCGTCCCCATCGCAGTCGGCGACGAGGATGCAGGCAGGCACTTCGTTGCCGTCGTTTATGCCATCGTTATCACAGTCGGCATCTTCGACGCAGCCGTCCACCTCGTCTTCGTTGAGGATCCCATCGCCGTCGATATCTGGATCAGGGGGCGGTGGTAACAGATCGACGTTTGCGTTAATGACGTCCACGATTTTGTTTGCTAGCGAAGCGTATTCATATGACGAAGCGTCATGGTCGATTTGCACATTTATATAACTCGTTATGTCACCATCTGGCACCCCATCAGGGAGCCCAGTAGCGGTAACTCTCCGACCGTTGTCCCAGCTATCTCTGTCGAACTTAATCACGTCAACGTTCACTGAAATCTCTGACGGATCGGTGATGGTGATGTTGAACACCACTGGAGCAGTAGGTCGAGAATCCAGCTGAAAGTTGAACTTGTCTTTAGCCCCGTCTTCGTCAGTGAAGAGAGTGGTTTTCGTCAAAGTAAAGCCCGCGATGCCATCATCGGAGGGACAAATCTGAGCGAACTCCGGATACGTCTGCCGTTCCGTTGCTCCGCCGGGATGAGCGAATGCCAAGTACACGTCGTACTCATCAAGATCCCACGTGTGCCCGTCGACTCTGTTGCTTGGCAGGTACACAGGTCGCCCACCTGGATTGGAATTGGTGTTGTAGGTGATGGTGTTCTGACGGAAGTAGAAACCGATAGGGAGATCACCAGTCGAATCGAGATCGGCGATTCCGTCGTCCCACCCGCGGAGCTTGAAGTTTTCTGGGATGTCAGCTGACGAACCATCTGCGTCTAGTGCATATCCGTCTTGCCACAGGATGTTGTAGTTCGGGACAGTCCCGTTAGGTCCATTGTGCAGCGTGCGTATCACATCAGCTGGTTCGATTGGATCGCCGCCGGAACCGTCAGCCAAATTGACAGGGGAGGTCATTGCTGCTTTCTTGAGCATGTATTGACGAACAGCAAGTCCTGGCTGAGGTGTGAGCTGCCAACGGCCGCCCTTGCACAGCGGCTCGTTCCAAACAACTTCACCACCCGGACCAATCAGATAGAGGCCATCGTCTTCTATGGCTTCTGGGGTGATGATCCCGTACCCGTCAGGAGCTACCTGAGGTATGTCTGGTGGTTCGCCCAGATCAACAGCTCCATCCTTCGTGTAACGGACTACGTACCCATCCGGCTCAACTTTGGTGTTGTGATGGAAAGCGAAAGTCCTGTCAACTGTGGTTCCAAACCATGTTGACCATGCGGCGCGACCAGCTGCGTGGACTTTGTCTTCGGGTCCGTATGCAACGTCATGAGTCCATGACCACTGGTATTTGTCAGTGTCGTCGCCATGCAAAGCTTGTTTATTCACCCACCGCCACTTCTCTGTCAGAGTCGATGAGTCGACTGTCATTACCCAGCCGTTACTACCTCTTGCCTGAATATTGGTGAGACCTGTCGCTGAGATTGGGATACCTGAGTCGGCGATTGCGAGTTCAGATCCATCGCTGTTGATAGCGATAGCTGGACTGTACGCCCTCTCTAGGTGGGGATCCAGGAAACTTACGTTCTTGAAGTTGCCCCATTTGTCAGTGTGCAACAGGTACACGTCGTCATTCCTCGGGCCGCCCTCATGAGCGGAACAGGGCTTCACTCCACCGTTGCGGGTGAATCTTGAGTGGTCACCTATGAGTGGGAAGTCTGCGCTAGGGATCGTGGGAGCGAAGTACCACTTGTCGTTATCAGAGGTGCACGTTGCTTTGGTGTTTTCCCAAAGTCCGACAGTGTAAAGGTCGCCGTTGGTCGGGTGTTCAACTACTGCAATGGCGTTACTGCGCTGTGTTGGGGAGCCGAACTCTCTTGCGTACTGTGTTTGACCGTTGGAAGCGTTGAAGAACGCCATGAAGCTGCGGGACCCAGTGTGAAGTTTCGTTGCGAAACCATTGCCTAGGCCTCGGGCTCCCATCCCCACTGAAGTTATTTCGGGACTGCAGTTCCACGTCGCTTCGCCTGTGTAACCACCCACAACGATGATTCGCCCATCAGCTCCGAATTTTGCATCCCAAACAGCTGAATGTTCCCTGCCGGGACAGTGGTTGAAACGTTTACCCCACTTGAATGCCCCACCGGCTTCGTACATGGTAATGAACGGGCAGGTCTGCCTGCAGCTCTCTTTCCAACCTGAGCCGCTGTGGTCTTTCATGTTGAACCACGTTTGCCCTTGGTAACGACCACCGATAAGCACCTGACCGACATCGTTAACATCAACCGACGTGAAGAACGAACTGCCTTGGCTTTTCAGGCGGTTGATGTTGCGCGTCGTCCCATCGGGGTTGATCTGGACCCACTGACCATTAGTTTTTGGGTATTCCCACGGCATCTCCCAATCACCCTTGATGAGTGTTGCGCTGTCTGTCACCGTTGGTCGTGGGTCATCACCGGCCTTGTAATGCCAGGCATCTCCTCGGCCTTTGTAATAACCAACAACGTGCACGGTCCCATCAGGTGCTACAGCAATGTCACGCCACCATCCAAAGGTGCCTGCGGCAACGGCTCGAAGCTCCCACACCCATTGCATCTGGCCGTCTTTGTCGACCTTAGTCACAACAAGGTTGGGGGCGTCTTTTACGCCTCGACCGAGTACGTAGTTTTCGTTAACACCCAACTGTCTGGTGTGTAGGAGACTCTGGGTGTGCCTGACAACTGATGCTGTATAGATATTGCCGCTGTCATCCACTGTGGTAGCCATCGTGTTAGCCCAGTCTCTACTGGCTACGGGAGAGTACAGAGCCGCTTCTTCAAAGGTTGTGCCGATAGCAGAAGTCGAGTTCGCTGCGACCGGATTGGCGGGCAATAGAGGAAATATGACTGCTAGCAAAAATGTTGCTGTGATAGCCCGCATAATTTTCTTCATTCTGATTGTCCTTCGTCTTCCTCGAGTTTATGAGTGATGGTTTTGTCGATAGATGATGCGATTGCGTCTTACTAACTAACGCAAAAGCGCTACTGCAGAGTTAAGGCAGTTATGTTGGCCGCGGGGGCTACTCAAACAAGTCGAACCACTGACTTCGGGCTTGTTGTTCTCGAAAATCTTTGGGCACGCATAAAGGGTTTGTTATGCATGTCTTGGTTGGTTCGTCTTTGTCGAGAACACCGTCATAGTCGCAATCTTGTTTTAGGATGCACTCGAGTACTTCGTTTCCATCGCGAATGCCATCTGAGTCGCAATCTGCGGTAGTAACACATTTCTTAGATATCGAGTATTCGAACGCATCAGTTAGTCCGTCGCCGTCTGTATCAGCGCGCGGTTTGCCGCATAACGGATTTTGGATGCATCCGGGTTGTTCCGCAGAGTCACGCACTCCGTCACCGTCGCAGTCCGCCATCAAAATGCAAGCGATCAGCTCGTCGGCGTCACCTAACCCGTCATCATCGCAATCGGGATCAAAGATGCATTGCTCTAATTCGTTTTTGTCGTTGATGCCGTCTTTGTCGGTATCTGATACTTCCAAAACACATTTCGGGTCTTGAATGCACGCTTGTTCTTTCTCGTCTTTGTCGAGTACTCCGTCACCGTCGCAGTCGGCCATCAAAATGCACGCCCAAATCTCGGCGCCGTCTTTGATGCCATCGTCGTCGCAGTCGGGGTTCTTCAGGCATTGTGTTAACTCTTCAGGGTCGCTTAGTCCGTCGAAGTCGCAGTCAGCGAGCATTTCGCAGCCTGGTTGCTCGAACCAGTTGTAGATGCCGTCCATATCGAAGTCAGGGTCAACTGCTACGGCGACATTGTCGTTGTCAACAACAGCGAACTCGACGATCTGGTTACCGAGCGGGTCATAGGTGTTATCAGAAGCAGGGTCATTCACTGCGGTGGTGACGTTGACGTTCGTGGTGCCGTCAGTGTCGGTGTCATCGACTGCGGTCAGTGTGACTTGTTGTGTTGTGGACCAGTTCGCTGCGGTGAAGGTCACGGTGAACGTAGCCAAACTCAACTCAGTTGCATCCGACGTTGAGATGTCGATCATGACGTTCGTTGTGGGCGCGGTCTGTAGTCGCACCGACACTGTCACGGTCGCTCCTTCGGTCACACTTGTGGAGCTAGGGGTCACGGTGAACGCTGCGTCATCATCATCGGTGTTGGCGACGGTGAACGACTGGTTAGCGACGTTGTCGAATTCGTTGCTGGAGCTGCCATCAACTACCGCAATAGTGATGCTTGAGTTGACGTTTCCGTCGTCTATGTCGTCGTTGATTCCGGTCAATGTGACGGTTTGTGGGGTGTTCCAGTTGCCGTTGGTGAAGGTGACCGTTGCCGATCCGGTTGTTACTTCTCCAATGTCAGAAGAAACAACAGTCAACACAACATCGGATGCGGGTTGAGCGTTGAGCACTAGCGTGAAGTCATCGGTACCGGCTCCTTCAGTGACGGTGGTTGCTCCTCCTGATTGGGCGATCGTGAATCCTGCAGTGTCGTTGTCGGTGTTGACTGCGGATACGGTTTGGTTTGCGACATTGTCGTATGAATCATGGCTATCTGCGTCAACGACAGCCAACGTGATGGTTACTGAGATGTTGCCGTCATCGAGGTCATCATTGATCCCTGTAACGGTGACGGTTTGAGCGTTGTTCCAGTTGCCGTTCGTGAACGTCAGCTGCGCTGTGTCGACGGTTACTTCGCCTGTGTCGCCAGATGTGACACTGAGCACGACATCTGTTGCTGGTTGAGCTGTTAGCAACACAGTGAATGTGTCAGTCGAACCAGTCTCAGCTACTCCAGTCGAGCCACCTGACTGAGTGACAGTGAATCCAGCGGAGTCGTCATCAGCTGTGGTGTTCTGCACGATGACGTTTGCTACCGGGTCGTAGGTGTCGTCGGATTGTCCGTCGATTACTGAGAGGGTGATGTTGTGGGTGATGTCGCCGTCGACAGCGCCGTCGTTGATGCCAGTGACGGTTATGGTTTGTGGGGTGTTCCAGTTGTTGGTGGTGAACGCCAACTCAGCTGCAGACACTGTTGCTTCGCCTGGATCAGCCGACACTGCGGAGATATCGACGTCCGTGGCGGGGTCTGTGGTTAACACAACTGTGAACGAGTCAGTTGTGCCTGCTTCAGATACCGATGTGGTGGTTTTGGAGAGCACGATGGCTGCGGTGTCGTTGTCTGTGATGTTGTAGGCGAATGTGCCGGTTGTGCCGTACACGGACCATTGAACGGTGGACCCGAATGTGGTGCCTTCTTCCAGGTCGTTGTCTGCAATAGACAGGGTCACGGTTTGGGCTGTGTTGTAGTTGTCGTTGGTGAACGTGATCGAAGCGGGGGAGAAGGACGCTCCGGCATAGGGGCTAGAGAACGAAACGGTTTCTGAGGTGACTGGTGGTGCGCCGAGTTGCACATCAAATGTCGTGGAAGAACCCTCAGGGATCGTTGGTGTGCCTTGGGTGTGTTCTGGGTCGTTACTCGCGACAGCTCGGATCGTTATGTCGGTTGCGGGTATGGCGTTGCGGTCTTCTTCTTTTTCAGCTGCTGACCCCATGTAGAGACGGTCATCACCGGTGCACGCGGTCGCGGTTTCTCCGTTGGGTATTTCGTTCTCGTCGGACCATCTGAGTTTCCCGTCTGATCCCCATACGTAGCGCTGGAATTTGTCGTTATTGCCGGCACTGAAATCCATGTTCGATAACGCAACCCAGTTCTTGTTTCCGAACTGGCTTCGCCAGAAGGTGGTGTTGCCATCGTCGTCGACTTGGTTGCTCGCCCATTTCTGCGAAGCCCAAACCCCTGCAGCTCCTAGTGATCTGATGTAGTTGCCGATGTCGCCGCCGTGGTTGGCTAACGCTGTCGGGTCGATGCAGTACCAGCGCACAGCTGCGCCGTTATCGGGATCAACCAAGTACTGTTCACCCTTTTGCATGTAATCGGTCATCACAACTTCAGACGGAAACGCTTTCAGTGACAACCCATCAACAGCGCCGTTGACATGATCCCAACCAGCGGTGACGTTGTGGTCGTCGTCCCAGATAACGATGTTCTTCTGTGCTGACATGACGCCGTACATGTCGTCGGACGCTGCGTCATTGACAGTGGCGATGATTGCGCCGTTCTCGTAACCCTCAATGATGTTGTCTTGCACCGGAACAACAGTGAAGGTTTGAGTGGTGTTCCAGTTTGCGTTCGTGAACGTGGCTTGGGTAACCGTGTTGTTCCCAGCATCTTTGATCACCAAGTCAGTACCCAACGTGGTGTTGATAGCCGAGTGAGCGTCATTTCCAACCCACGACCCAATCGAGAAATCCAACACTACGTTTGAAGGTGGTTGAGCCCCTAACACCAAGGTGAACGTTCGGTCGGTTCCGTTGACGTCGAAGTCGTCGACATGTTCGTGATTGACGTTGATGGCGTCACCAGCTTGGTAACCGCCAGGGACAGCTGTTACCCCTGCATCTTCGTGTGTGGCGATCACCGAGTTAGCGTCATGTTTGCGGAACTTCCCGCTCGCAACCATATTGACCGCTGGAGTCGTCGCAGATGCTTCGATCTGGACCAGCAAATGGTCGCCTTGACCGCCGCCTTCTATAGCTCCAGCCAGCAAGATGGCTTGACCATCAGGGGTGAGCGCTGATCCCCAGATTTGTTCGGCGTACCCGTTACCAGCGTCGAGATCGACTTTGCCGTCGCCACCGAAGCTCGTGTCGAGGGTGCCGTTGGTGTTGAAACGAGCCGCAGCGACGTCGTTACCGTTGCCACCCGAATTACTCCAGCCAGCGGCGATGATTTTGCCGTTCGACTGAATCTCCAACGTCGCGTACCAGTCAGTTGTTCCGCCGTGGTCCACAAGGACTTTCCCGTCACCGCTGAACGTTGTATCCAGAGAACCATCAGGGTTGAAGCGTCCAACAATGCCATAACGCCCGTCGTCGGTGGCTCCCCCGTAATCACCGACGCCAACGATAACGATCTTCCCATTTGACTGGATCTTCACATCCCAACCGCGGTCTTGGTTACTGAAGTCAGTTACCTGCCAACCATCCCCGCCACCGAAGCTCGTATCCAACGAACCGTCAGTGTTGTAGCGGGCGAGCAGTACATTCCCGGCTGTGTGACCCCATTGCGAGCCACCAACAGCGATGATCTTCCCGTCGTCTTGAATTGCTACTGCTTGGAAGATGTCATCGTTATCGAAGTTCTCGATCCGCTTACCATCACTATCGAAACTTGTGTCCCAGGAACCGTCAGTGTTGAGGCGTCCGATGGTTGCGTCGTAACGGGTAGCACCGTGTTTTACATAGCCGACGATGACAATCTTGCCGTTCGCGTCAATAGCGGCACCTTTACACCAGTCATGTTTGGCGTTGTCGAAGTTCGGTCGCAAAACACCGTCACCAGAAAAGGAGGAGTCTTTGTTTTGGAAGTTCTTGTCAGCGGCGAAACGGGTGACAGTGCACTGGTGATCACCCCCGCTACCTGTGGTAACTGTGCCTGCTGAACCGACAGCAACAATTTTGCCGTCGTCTTGTACCAGGATTTCGCTGATGTGGTCTTTGCGGGGACTGAAGAACTGTTGGGTTCCGCAGTTGTTGTCGAATTTGATGGCGTTGGTGCACGCACCGGTATCAGTGGTGCGGTTGATCGCCCATGAATGCTTACCGGTTTGCCCGTTGTTGTTCCACCAACCGCCGGCGACGACATTCCCCGAACTATCGAATATGACTGACTCCCACCCATCTTCGCCTGATGCATGAGAGTTCTGGATAAGCCAACCATCACCCGAGAATGAAGTATCGAGATCTCCATCAGCTGCAGCAGCTGGGGTCTGCGCAATCAACGTCAGCGACATAAACGAAATCAGTGTCGCCAAACTAATTCGCAGCGGTGAAGCGAGGCGTTTCACCGGATGTCCCTCATTGCTATCGCTCGTTCTGTTTCCTCAGCGAATTCTTTGTCGGAAAAAAAGCCGGTGGCCCACGAATACATAGCCCCGCGAAAGTAAGTGAGGGAAATTCGGGCTTCTTTGCTATTCATGTCCCACGCCGCAAAAAGACCCTCAGGAGTATTTGTCTGGGCGATCCATTTCCCATCCCGGGCTTGCACGGATGCGTGAAGGATTACCTGTCGATTGACAGTCGAGTCGGAGGTTAAAATTTCAACGGCTGCCCTTGCATATGCCGCGGCCTTGCTTGGTTGCTGTGTATCGCAAATAGCGTTGCGAATTTCAACGAGTGTTTCTTCGGCGAGGGCACCAACAATGTCGCGAGGGTGAGAAAAGTATCGGTAGGCAGTTGGTCGTGCTACTCCTGCTTCGGCTGCCATCTTCCCCACAGAAAGGTCGTAAATCGACGCGCTTCGGAGCAATGTCCTCGCTGCGTCCAAAAGCGTTTTTCGTACCTGGCTTTTCATCGTGGTTTTCGGCCGTTAGGGGTTCTTCTGCGAACTGTGAGACAAATGTCTCTCAGAATAGGGACCCGCTAATCATATGGTTGTGTTCATTCGCCGAAAAGTGTCAGCCGACTATTCCTCCGAAATTATTCTGAGCTATTTAACGCTCGGTTCGGATACGTAGGGAAGTTTGATAGTGGCCTTAGTTCCCTTGCCAAACTCTGACTCGTAAGTAAGCGATCCGCCGGAACGCTCGACCAGGCTTCTGGAGAGCTGCACCCCAAGTCCGGTGCCTGTAGCAATTTCCTTTGCTGAGGGCGATCGCCAGAATGGCTCGTGAGAATTCAGACTGTGTAGATCAGTAGAGGACATTCCTAAGCCGTTGGGTGCGTCGTCGACCGCAATTTCAAAATAATGGTTATCAAATCGCCTCATCGAGATAGCGATAGTTGCCTGTTTCCCTCGCTGCGTATATTTGACTGCATTTGACACAAGGTTCCTGATGACCTGACGGATGCGATCTTCGTCAAGAGTTGCCACGATGGACCGATCTGGAACTGAGCGAAAAGATAAAACTTCTTTTTGTGAAGCAAATTCTTCCGTTATTCCCTCGAATATTTCGTATACCGACACGTTGGGTGTCAGGGAGAGTTCGAATGCGCCTAGTTCGAGCTTGATTATGTCGAACATATCTTGAACCAGGTCCGACATCTCGGCCACAGAGCGCTCCGCCGTTCGGAGACTCGAGGTGACGGCATCAGGTAGGTCGCTTCGTTGCATCACTGTGTTTAGTGCCATCGCCGCCGAACTCAGGGGCCCGCGAAGTTCGTGCGTGGTGGCTCCAATCCATTCCCGGTATAGGTTGAGAAGTCGCGTTAGGCGGACTTCCTCACTATTGTCTTTTGAGTTTTGGCCCATCTCGGAAGAAGGATTGACTGATTCGTCGGCACTCATGTCAGCACCTCGTCGATAAGAGCTTCGAGGGCGGCAAGATCGCCCTTCCTAAGAAATCTAATGTTGTCGGGTAATTCGTCTGACGTGCCTGAAAGCATTATGAAGTTGGCAGCCGGTAATCCTCGATACAGGGCTTCGGTGAAGACTTCGATACCGGCTCCTGGATCAGGCATAGAATAATCTGAAATAACTGCTGAAAATTGATTGCGTTTCAGCAAAGAGGAAGCCTCAGTAACTCCGTTAGCAGTGTGTACACCTAGCTCAGGTCGAACTGAACTTATCCATTGAGCAAATACTTCAAGCTGTTGTGTGTCGTCGTCGACGAGGAGAATTAGATCTAATTCTTTGGGTTTGTGTTGTTTTCTTTTCCACATGTTGATGTCTTCGCTGGTGAGCCCAGTTGTCAGGTCTGCAGCCAATTACGATGGCTAACAGCAATAATTCTTATACGTAAGAGTTGACTGTCGGAGTTAAAAATCACTCCTAGACCAACGAATGTTTACAGTGAACACAGCCAAACTGCCGCTCGAACCTTAGAAATAATTTCTTTCGACGCTTTGAAATTAAAGGTTTCGAAATAGTGAGTGTGCAGGTCTTGGGTGTGTGTAGCGAATGCGATGACGAACGCATCGGCCAACAGATCAGATGCTTGAGCTTCATGACTTGCGAAAGATTGCAAGAGAAGCTCTTTAACCGACTTTTCTGCTTGAAGTGGGAAGTAACACTCGTCAAAGAGATTTTCTGTCGCAGCATGGCCTATTTCGTGCAGGATCACGTCCGCCGTTTTTTTGTTCTCTACAGCTTGACTCGAAATCCAGATCGAATTGCTCCAGTCGTGTCCGTAAGAGTCGTCGTCGCTCCAGCCAGCCGGGTCGTAAGTGCCATAAGGGCAATCATTCAGCTTACGGGTCATCCATGGGTGGCAGCCATTAATGAACTCGACCCCCTTTAATGCAGCACCTAATTTTGGAGGAATTGTGCTCGCTACCTCGATGACCTCCTCTTGATAGCGACCATCAACCGACCCGTAACCGGAGACAGCCTTGCGCAAGGTAGTCAATCGGACACTTTCAGGCTTCGTAACGTTTTCGTCTTTTGTGTGAAGTGCCATAGCTGTCAAACAGATGGCACAGCAGATTAGTAGCCCGATGGGAACCCAGAATCTCGCTTGTCGCAACATTGAATTGACTTTACGAAGCCTCGTGTTTCCTAGATATCGGCCATTTGCACGTTGCTTCCTAGATCAAATGCGTTAGTCACGCGAGACATGAAAGTTAAGAAGCTAGTTTGAAGCCGTGAGTGAGGAGCAATCGAAATTAGTGCACGAACTGAGAAATCACCTCTCTGCTCTAGCCATGCTGATTAGCCTCTTGGAGAGAGCAAACATTTCAAGTACGTCCCGTGAGCGACTATTGGAAACCGCCTCGAGACTGCGAGATGCTCTCTCGAATAAAAGCATTGACAATCGCGCTCTTTGCGGCATCAGCCAGGACATGACGCAGCTGACTGCTCTTCTTGATGAGATAGAGATTGATGGGCTTGCTGCTAAATTGAAGGATCTTTTGAGCGGCGCGGATGAACGCATAGCGCAAGCAACAAAGGCCTGTGAAGACTTACTTCGTATTCTTAAGAGCATTGACTAAGCCTGCTATTGCAAACACAGATTTGGCTGTGGTTCTAGATATGGGGTGCTGATCCGAGCAAAAACTATTTTCCTGGCATTTGATGAGCACTTTGGAGGTACGTCGCTCCACCGAATCAAAAGGGGGCTCGAGGTCGGCACAATTCCCATAAGCCGAACACCAACGAACTGGCTAGCGAGAAAAAAAAGATGCTCATATTTCGAACGCCCATTGATCGTCTGTTTGAGCGAGTGCTTCTCGACAGCGACCGACGGCAGAAGACCCCAGCTTTCGCGCATGTTTAGAAATGCGCCGTTTTGTGTTATGTGATGAAGATTGTGGTCCGTGAGGAGGCATGTTGCACTTTCTCAGAGGGGTGGGACTGCGAACTCACAGTTCTCTAAAGCATTTTTGAATTTTGGAACGTTTGTTAGGGCAACGCCGTAGGCTCGGGTTGTGCGTCGCCAGATACCTGTTGTGCTTTCAGCAGTGCGCGAAATTGCGCCGACTGGCGATAGTGATGTCGCCGCGAATCAAGCTGCTATGCCCGCATCTGGGTCAAAGCTTCAGCCCGTGTCTCCGCGCGCATGGAGAGCCTTGTGGGTGGCATCGCTGGCGACGGTACTTGTCGGATTCAACAGCACTGCGACCAACATTGCTCTCGACGATATTCAGAGAGGATTTACCGGCGCCTCGGCTGCAGATATCGGTTGGGGAGTAGCTGGGTTTTTTATTGGTACCGCCGCCTTCTTGCCGCTTGCTGGTCGTCTTGCCGACCGAATTGGCAGAAAGCGAATCTTCCAATTGGGGTTATTGCTTTTCGCTGTCTCAGCCTTCTTCTCCGCCACAGCTGGAACGGTAATCACCCTGAATCTCAGTCGAGTTTTACAAGCTTTTGCGGGAGCAGCTATTTTGCCGTCCTCGCTAGCGTTAGTGCTGCCGTTATTTCCTGAATCTCGCCGAACT
>MDSW01001457.1_pt1 | contig 14672 bp, 13 predicted proteins | sample 811171 | NCBI WGS metagenome assembly MDSW01 (sample SAMN05326641, study PRJNA326480) | marine metagenome | isolation source: seawater | place: Atlantic Ocean: North West | collected 2012 | reverse complement strand
TTACATTGCGCAGGAAAACGACCAGTACAAACACATTTTCAAAACCTACACGTATACCTACTTTGAGGCCGATCCAGAGGCAGGCACCATGCGAATTAAGTTCATCAACGACAATGGTTCGGTTTTGACGGATGACACGCTTCAGTTGGTAGCGCCCTGATTTTCTTTGTTGGGCCAGAAGACTGCCAAGGTAGCCGGCAGCAATATAAGGTCTCCAACCAAAGCACTTAACATTGTGAAGCTGGTGAGTTCGGCGAACCCCCGGGTTGGCTTAAATTCTGAAAGCATAAGCACGGCTAATCCAGAGATAATAATGACACTCGAAAGCACGATGGCGCGGCCTGTGAACTGGACGGTCCGACGAAGCGCCTCGTGAACGCTTTGCTTCTGAATTTCTTCTCGAAACCGAGTGAGAAAATGAATGGTGTTATCCACCGCAATTCCCAAACTTAAGGAGAATACCACCACATTGCCGGCATTAAGGTCGTAGCCTTTCCATCCCATGTACCCCATGGTGAGAATGAGCGGGGTCATGTTGGGTAGGATAGCAACCAAGCCGAATAATACGGACCTGAAGAGCAGGGCGATGATGGTGAATATAACAAAAGCTGCACCTAGAAATGAGTAGGATAGGTCTCGGATAAATCTATCCACGGCCACGCTGTTGACAAAAACTTCGCCGGTGAAACTCGTTTTGAGACCAGACCCAGGTGGAAAAATTTCATGCATGGTCGTTTCGAGTTCTCGAATGACTTCTAAAGAGCGCCGGGTACCAATGTCACTCATACGGAGCAAAATGCGAGCTTGGTCCTGATCTTTGGTGATGAAATGGTAAGGACGAAAGACTTCATGCATAAGCTGGACGGTGCTGTGAACAGTTTTGAGTTGGGTGTGACCGCTCTCGTCATTGGGCGGCAACGGTGGGTTTTTCCCAAATTGACCTGATTCTTTAATGAGGTGTTTGTGAATATCCGCGTAAGAAAAGCTTGAGAGAATATCTGGGTGTGCGTTTGCTTTGTTTTGGAACGATTCGAGGCGCTCGAAGGTAGATGGCGTTAGGATGGTTCCTTTGTCACCTTGTATCCAGACTTCCAATCTCAGAAAGCCACCTAGCTTTTGGTCAATGGTATTGAAGGTCTGCATCATGGGATGGTCTTGGGTATAGGTTTCCATGAAGCCTGAGTTTATTTTGACGGTCGAGCCGCTCCAGATGCCGCCGCCTACGGCGCCCAGAGCCAAGACAAACCAGATGTATCGGTGTTTAACCACAAGCACGCCAATGGTCCGAACCAGCCCGGCTACGGGGTCTTTGGTGCTGGGTAGAGGCGGTGCCTGAAATCTTCCAAGGTAAAGTGAGAAAAGAAAAACCATGGCTAAATAGAGGAGCGCTAAGCCTGAGACAGATTGCCATCCCATGGACGTCAGAAGTTTGGAACGGGCTGCGATAAGCGAGGCAAAGCCTATGGCCGTGGTGAGAATGGTTAACCCACAGGCCAGAATCATATGATGCATGGTGCGTTTCGCCGCTGCCGCATCGGCCCCCGGTTGGCCTCCGGTTTCTTCCATGTATCGACCGACAATGTGAACGCCGTTGGAGATGCCGATAATCATCAAGAGAATGGGCAAAGCATTGCTGATCACAGTGATGGGTTGATCGGTTAGAACATAGACAGCCATGCTCCATAGGATGCCAACCCCGACGGCAGCAATGGGCAAAATAATACCTACGGGTTTTCGGAAAATGACCGCCAGAAGTACCAAGAACAAAATGCCAGCACAGGGAATGATGGTCATTTGGTCATTCTTAAGGCTGCCAACAACATCACTGCGGATCGCGGGTAATCCGGCTAAGGAATAGGTGAGTGTGGGTGGAAGTTTATGTTCAAGAAGCTTTGATTTGATATCATTGACCAGTGCCGCAAGCTTTTCAATTTGTTGGATTTCCGGATTGAGATTGAGAACCATCAGTCCCATTTTTCTATCTTGGCTGATCCATTGTTTGCTGAGTTTCCCTGAGCGAGCGATGGCGTCGTGAAGCGATTCTGCTTCTTTGTCGGACACGGGTGTACCGGTAATGACCGGCATGGGCATCATGGGCATAAAAGGTACCAGCCCAGCCCGTGGAACTTTGATGGTGGCCAGGGAAAAAACATTATCAATCTTTGGGTGCTCAGCGATGGCATTGCCTGCGTTGTACATCCAGTTCAAGTGTTCCGTATCCAAGAGCGTGGAATCCTCTTGGGCCTCTAGAACCACGAGAACCACATGCTGATGAACGCCAAAGGTTTTGGTGAAGCTGGCCTGAGGCTCAACCAAATCGTCGTTGCCTTGGAAAATAGTTTCGGGACTGAAGTCGATGGGTAGCTGAGTGGTAAGTCCGAGCGCAATGAGAGTGATGACGCTGAGAAAGACGGTGAGCCTGCCACCGTGAGCTTGGGCGGTATGTAAGAACTTCTCAATCATTAAACTGGGAATATACTAGCCCACATGCCTGACAGCTCTTAGAAAGCTATTCTACAGGCGATAAACACCAACCGAGCGGCCTGAATTCATTGGAGAAAAATAGAGTTACGGGGTTCGCCTTTACCTTTGAGTTTCATTTGTTAAAACCATGTTCATGAAATCTCGATACCCAGCGCTCTTTTGTTTTGCATTTTTGATTCTGTTTTCCGCTGCATGCAGTGAGCAGGAGACTCTTGCCCCTAATCCAGGAAGCGATGCCAGTGAACCCTCAGACCTGACCGATTCTTCGGACCCAGCAACCGGGTCGAGTGAACCGTCTGATACTGCAGACCCTGCGCAACCAGAGCCAGAGATTCCAGATGAAGCCGAACTGGTGCTTATGTTTGATGCCAATTTCCCGCCGGTGGTGCGAGAGCGGATAACCGCGATGCTGACGCAAGCTTCGCAGTGGCCCATTGTGCAAGCAGACACGGCGTGTCCGGTGGCCATGCATCCTGACTCAAGGGTGTTGAGTTTCGGCGAAACCGAAGCGGCACTCATTTCAGAAGTGCAATTGGCCGATTTAGCAGTGGAGGGATTTATCGTTGAAGCCGGAACAGCCTGCGGTGTTCCGGGACTGGGGGCCGGAGGCAAGGCACTTAACAACGAGGTTGAGTTCAATATTGGTATGCTTTATGGATCCTTCGCGTTGCTCGAAGAATTGGGTTTCGCATTTTGGCATCCGCTGGAGCAGCTGATTCCTCCTACATTACCAACCGATTTTGGAAGCGTAAGCCTACGCGAAGAGCCTTACTGGCCGATTCGCGGTTTTCAAATTCATACGATGCATCCCACAGATCTTGCGAACGTTCTTAATGGATGGGGTTACACATCAAAGGATGATGAAGCTGGTTTTGAGGCCATGCGTTCAGATTGGGACAAGGTTTTATTGTGGATGGTGGCAAACCGGCAAAATCACGTACACTGGGTTTTGCTTTCGGCCGAAGCCTGGGAAGAGTGGGCTTATAGCCAGGAACGCCTGGACCGCTTAACCAAGCTTGTGGACCAAGCGCACAGTTATGGATTACGGGTGGGTGTGGATGTTCCTATTGCTCTTGAGCAACAGCATGCATTTCGCTTGATTCCCGAACAGGGAGAGCTGGCGGACGAAATTACCGCCATGCGCGAGCGCATCGATTATCTCATGAGTGCCGGATTCGATTACTTGGCCAGTGAAAGTGGTACCAGTGAGTTTACGCATCCTGAGCCGTCTCGAATGCTGGCTTGGATGGATGAGCTGGCAAGCTACTTGGACGAGGCTTACAAGTCGGTGGCCTACATGAAGATTCACATTTCTTCTGGTCAGGTTGCCGAGGGCTATCCTGATCCCGTGACCGGTGAAGACATCAACTTCAACTTTCTAACGTACCATGCAGATCAGAGGTTGGGCATTTTACCTCACACGGTTCAGCATTATGCTTTGGACGATCCGGCTCCTACTTACGGTAACAATGGCTTTTCACATATGCGCGATTACTTGCAGCAAGAAGCGGGGCGTCGGCCAACGGTATGGCATCCTGAAACAGCCTATTGGGTAAGCTTTGATATTGATGTGCCGTTATTTTTGCCAATCTACGCCCACCGACGTCTACACGATTTACGCTTGCTCGCTCAGGATGAAATTTCCGGAAACATGGCGATGGATGGCGCGCGTATGGATGGCCAAATGGTTTTCTCCAGTGGCTGGGAGTGGGGCTATTGGCTCAACGATGCCGTCAGCGCGCGAGCCGTTTGGAATCCACGCATTGAAATGGCTACGGACGAAGACGCTATGGCTGACATCCTGCAGAGAATGTTCAAGCCTTTTGGCGGAGCTACGGCAGCTGTGACTTCTCATCTACAGACGGTTATGCAGAACCAGATGGAACTCTTGATTGAAGGCCGTGTGAATGGCCAGGTTCCAGATGATGTGAACCGTCGCAATGGCCAGGCGTATATGTCGGGCATGGATACTTGGGATGATGTTGCGGATGTAGCGGGTTCCATTCCTGGTGTTCCGGCTTTCGCCCATCAGCCAGATAAATTGGGCTTGGTGGATATGCGCAATCCATTGCATGACCCACCGGGGTACAGTGCAGAGGTAGACCCATTGCTCACGGCGATGGAAGATCAGTTTGGTGAAGACCTTGAAGTGATGCGTGCTTTAGAAAGCCAGATCCCTACCCATGTATTGCCGTATTACGATGAGTTGATGGATGGTTTGGAAATCAACGCTCTTCGCGCAACGCAGGTTCACGGGCTCTACGATTATGTGGATGGTTACTGGGATACGCCAGAGGAAGAGCGCATGTTGCGCATGAATACCGCCCGAGCCGCATTGGACGATGGTCTAGCCCTGGTTGCTGAACGAGAAAGTCACTACCGACTTGATCCAGAGCGTGTGGCCAGCTGGACACCGAACCCAACGGCTTACGACTACCGTTTTATGTGGACCACACGAACTCTATATTATTGGTGGCGTGATGAAGGAAAGGCATGGCTTGCACCTGTTTCACCTTGTTACATGAACCACATCAACCCATTTGCGGTTGCATTTGGCGAAGGTCTTTACGTGCAGTTGGGTGAGCTTGCCAATCTGGTTCTGGATGGCGTACCTGGAGTTGGCAGCTTGGCCGAGTGTTTTGTCGCACCAGCATCTGAGCCTATTATGCCACCGGACGGTCTGCGTTAAGAATTCTCAAAAAGAGAAAGCCCCTTTGCAATACCGGGGCTAGCGGACTGCAAAGAGGCTCTTAGTCTATTTTTATTGCTATTCTATTTGATGCGGTTGGCCTGGCTTAGCTTATCGCTTGATATCAACCATCTGAAGCTCGCTAGAGTGTGTGTAGAATTCACCGGTGAGTGTCACGGTGTTACCGGCACAAGTTTGGGCTTTGGCGGTTACACTTACAAATCCATAATGATTGTAGATAGAGCGCTCGCTGGTTGGGTCTACGCCGTCGAGGTCGTTTGAGAATGTTACTTGGAAGTTTGTTGCGCTGGGTACAGCATCCTTAAGAGCTTTTGCCGCTGTCATTTTGATGAACTGACCAAGCTCCGGATTGGCTTCGGTGCTGGTTGTGCCGAAAGTACCGTCGAATGTTGGGCTGGTGCGAATGGCTGGTGCTACGTTCATGTTGTTCTCCTGGGCAAAGGTGTTGTGAAATCATTATCGGCGTGAGCTTTACGATGTTGCGTAAAAATTTAGGCTGGGTTTACAATGAACGGAGGAGTAGATTAATTGTTAAGTAATAATAAAATCTTAGCGGGATTGTTGGTGTAAAATAAAAATATACTTTCGGGGGTCGGACCCGAAAATAGGCTCTTGGGAGTGCCGGCCGGCCTTGGGGCGAGCAACTCTTAGACCCTTGAGCTCATGCATGGGAGTGGAGGTGAGCTTCAATATCGAGGCACAGTGAATCACCGCGAGACAACGATTTTAGGGAGTCCAGATGAGAATTGGGTGACAAAAACCAGGGGTCAATCCGTGGCGCCGGTGTTGATGGAGATATGCAGAGGAAAGCTGCCGTCCCGGGTTGTGAACTCGACCAGGAAGCGATGTTCAGCTCCATTGGCAAACTTTAAGTGCGTATCCATTTGGCTTTCGGGCAGTCCCAATCGCACCGGGTAAACCGAGGCCAAGTCTTTGAAGGTGGTACCAAACATAACATTGAGCATCTCGTTGAGTCCGTCCAAGAGTGTCTCGTCATCTAGGTCTTCGGGTTCAAGCCCGAGAAAAGCAGAGCAGACGTTCTCTGTGAGGGAACGGCTCCAGCCAACGCCTACTTCAATGAGTGCAGCTCCTTTGGCTTGGAGGGTACCTGCAAAGTCAACTTGCTTCGGGCCTTGCTCGTCTTGAATGTGCTCGACTGAATCGATTTGTGTTTGGCTACCCAGTACCAGGTTAAATGTTTGCCGGGTCATTTCAGCGATGGTCTTCACTGCGAAACGCATGCGGTTGGTAATATCTTTTGGATATTGGACGGGAGGGCGAAAGACAGCTTCTAGGACGGTTTTGATTTTATCTTGGGTCACCGGCTTTTCAATGTAGGAGTGGGCACCCAAGGCCAAGCCCTTTTTAATGTTCTCCCGGCCAACCAAGCCACTTTGCAAAATCACGGGAATATCTTTCCACCGTTTGATGCTGCTGAACATTTCGCACAAAAGCCACCCGTCGATTTCCGGCATTTTGATATCTAAGAAAATAAGGTCTGGCTTTTGGCGGGCGACCTCGCCAATGGCTTCTAGCCCCGACGAAATTGCAACTACATCCTGGAGTCCGCTGTCTTCGAGTAGTCCTTGCAGCATAGCCGCACTGGTTAGCGTGTCATCAATGATGAGGACGCGAGATGCGGTAAGAGAATGTGTTGTTGTCTTCGCCGTCATAAACGGTCGCCCAGATAAAAGGTCCTTAACCATGCTCAGTTGAGCTCTTGCCTATTATGATAGCGATTTAGTGGGTGGGCGGCTAGCCTGGAGACTGGTAGGGGCCTAGAAACCCATGAGCTCAGCGAAGTGATCCTCGCAAAGTGCTGTATCGTCTGAGGATTTTTCCTTGGCTGCCGAGCAAGCCTCACAGATGTTTTCGCCCGAATAGGCCTTTTCGGTCCGTTCAGACTGTCCGAGATCACGCAAGGCGTCCTCGGGATTGTCTTTTTGGAGGGCTTTGGGATCCCAGCCGGGCTTGCTGCGCAGCTTAGATAAGCCCGCAGCAATGGTCTTTTTCTTTTCACGGTTACTCATGAGAAGAGTCGACTCTCGCCCAGTCAGTGGCTCTTAGGAACAAGTCTTGGTGACTTTAGCTGAAATAGAAACTTCAACTTCTGTCCAAGTCTTTGCCACGCCGTCTTTGCCGGTGTGGAGATCTTTGCAGGTTGTGTGAATGGAGTCGAATGCAGCTTGGAGAGCAAAGTCGAGCATATCGATGGTTGCTTTGGCTACCAGGGTGCCGTCTTCTTTAAGGCCATCATGCTTCATTTGAAGTGCTTTGGTGACACCATTCATTGTGACGCTAACCATTAGGAGACCGACTTTATCGTCGCCAGTAGCGCCTGTGATCTTGCCCGTGATTTTTGCTGCATCTACGAACTTTCCAAAAAATGCAGCGGCGATGGTTGCGTTGCGAGCTGGGTTGTTGCTTTCAATAGAAGCACCTTCGATTTCACCGGTGACGCCAGCGAAGACAGAAGTAAGCGTATCGCCAGTCTTCATTTCACTGACTTTAACGGTGTTGAATGTTCCGGCCACGGGAGCTTTTTCGGTAAATTTATAAGCTGTCCAGCCTGGTGTGAACTCGGTCAGCGTGTAGCTGCAACCCGGTGCTTTGGCTTCTGCTGCAGCTGTATCCTCTTTTTGGGCAGCTTGTTGAGCCAGGGCTTTTTTGTTTGCTTCTTCTTTAGCTTTGACTTCGTCGGTTTTGGAACTACAGCCGGCGGCGAGGCCTACTACAAGGGTAAGAATGGCAAAAATTCTCATCGTGAATTCTCCTAAAAGGTTTGGGCAGACTATGCAGAATTTCGCCGATTTTCGCAAATGTCAGTATCCCGTAGCTGCTAAAACGGTTCGAACACAGGCTCGCGTGACGTCTGTATCTTCCCAGAGTTCAATGGTTTCAGCATGGTAGCGTTCAAGCTCCTTTTGCTCTGACTTGGGAAGAAATGTGCGGCCCGGGTCGCCCAAAAGCACGGTGATGCCGGATTGAACTGATTTTTGAAGCCAGCGCATCACGTGGGTGGCCAATGGCTCTTCGTAGCAAACGTCACCGGCCAGGATGATGTCGGCATCTGGAATGCCTTCCAATAGCAGGTTTGACGATGTGAAAGGGATGCTGACTTTGTTCAGCTGCGCATTAAGTAGGGTGGCATGCTCGCAAACCGGGTCAATATCGTTGGCAAGAATTTGGCTGGCACCTGAGCGAGCCGCTGCAATGGCGGCTAGGCCGCATCCGGATGCAAAGTCTATGACCCTTTTTCCCGACACCAGTTTTGGGTTGTCTAGAATGTATCGGGAGATGGCTTGGCTGCCAGACCAGGCAATAGCCCAGTAAGGATTACCGAAGGGAGAGGCTTCAAGTTCAGGTTCGCTTAGCTGTCCTAAAGGACTCTCTGGATTGAGCAAGTAAAGTGGTATCTCGGGAACCAAGGTTCCGGATGTAACATGCGTATGTTCCAAAACGAATGTTGCATCAAAGGGAGGTTGGAATGTCATACCGGAGAATACTCAAGGTTCGGGTTTAGGCGTTTATCCCAGTTTACGCTTCAGTCTTAAACCCACTTGTAGAATTTTGTCGATGAGCGGCCCATATTCGAGACCAATGGCTTTTGCGCTGGTGGCAAATTCATCGTTTTGGGCAATGTTTGGGTTGGGGTTGGCCTCGAGCAGGTAGCATTGCCCGTCTGCATTCACTCGGTAGTCGAGTCGTGCGTAACCGCTCAGATGCAATCGCCGATAGATACGTTTGGATAGCTTGGCGATTTTTGCTTCGAAGGCCTCGTCCACATCTGCTCGTTTCCATTTGATGCCGTGGCGCTCTTGGTACTTTTTATCCCACTTCACTTTTTCCGTGGCGATTTTGTTGGCGCCGTCGGGCATATTGTTGAAATCAATTTCCCAGGTAGGCAGAACCTTGAGTCGGTCGGTTCCCATGACGCCCACGTAAATTTCACGCCCGTCGATGTACTCTTCGACAATGGCATCGGTTTGAATGTGGTTGTGAATAAAGGCAATGCGCTCTTGAAGCTTCTCATCGGAATCCACGACTGATGCTTGAGAGATACCATAGGATGCCTCTTCAACCAGGGATTTCACGATAAGGGGAAACTCAAGATGCTTGGGGCGTCGCATCTTTTTACCAACGGGAAACACTGCAAATTTAGGCACGGGAACGCGGTGGTAGCTCAATACTTTTTTCGCCAGTGCTTTATCCCGGGCCAGCATCAAGCCGCGGGCCCGACACCCGGTGTAGGGCTGTCGCATGAGTTCAAGGTAATTAACCACCAGCTGGTCGTACATGCATTCGCCGTGAAATGCCTCAATGAGGTTGAACACTATATCGGGTTTTGTTTCTTCCAGTGTTGTACGAATGGGCATGATTTCTTCGCCCAGGCCTACGGTGATGACTTCATGCCCTTGGGACCGAAGTGCCTGAATGACATCGAATTCGGTTCGCCATTTTTCACGCTCTTTTGGGTCGACGCCTTCAAGGCTGTCGGGCGGTATCAACTCTTTATGGACAAGAACAACAACACGTTGTTTTTTCATAAAATAACCCGCTCCCGGTGTGCATGAAGGCTTTGGGTGGTACGCATGGTGAGTAAAATGGCAAAGTCGACCAAGACTTTGTCTTCGTGTTCGTGAACTCTTAGGCCAAGTTCACGGCAGCGTCCCTGCATGTGGGTGAAGACTTGATCCAGCGTAAATTCATATTCGCCGGTCCAGCGAGCGACTTGCTTTCGCAGTTTTCGTCGGTTGCTTCGCAAAAACGCCGATGCGGTTTGCTTTGATTTGTGAGCTGGGTCGTCGGAGAAAAGTCTTTTGAGGTCACGGTCGTAAATGTCGGGATAGCCTTTGCCGTACCGCGCTTGCTTTTGTTCGTAATATTCGCGCAGGGTGTATTTTAGCGAGCGCAGATTATCGATTTGCTTTTTACTCTTTACGGGCGGTGGCGTGTTTTGTAGCTCTTCCATGAGTTCATTGACGTAGTTGAGCTTCTTGAGGGCAGGCCAGCCTTTGTATCGAGTTTTCCATTTGGTCCCTGGCTTGAGCCAGACGGCGAAGGTTTCCGCAAAGTCTTCAACCGGATGGCTTTGGGCATACCAGTAGTAGAGATTTAAGACGAAGCGCTTGCTGCCCGGTTTGGGTTTATAGGTTTCGGGATAGGGAACGGTGGCACTGCCAAACGTCTTTTGCCATTGACGTTTGCGATGCAGACGAAATGCATTTTGAATGGCGTGACCGGTTTCGTGCCGCATCAACTTCATGCACCACGGTAAGTTTCCTCCCTCGACTTCTAGCATATGCTTGCGTTCGAGTTTGGCGAGTCTTGGATGTGCCAAATAAAAGGGTATGGCAAAGCCGGGAATTGTGTCGGGGCAAAACCACTCTTCGCTCAACCATACGTGCGGCCGAAGCTTGATGTGTCGTTTCTTGAGTTCGGAGTAGAGCTGCTGAACAGGGCGTTCTAACCACGAGTTTTTGATACTCAATCCCAGCTCACAAACCGGTACCTCCAGGAGGTCCTCGGTGGAGTAGTCTTCCCAGAAATAGGTTGTCTTGTTGCCGGTGCTGCGTTGTTTGCTAACCATGAGTTCAGGATTATTTACGCATAGACCTTAGGAATGAGCAAATCAGGCAGCTGCGGGCATATCGGCCGCCAATTTATCGATAAATTGTTGCATGCAGGTGATCTCGGCGTCGGAAAAGTGATTCTGCAGTACCGAATAGTTTTTGGTGCTGCTCATCATATCTCGGGCATCTTGAACGAACGCATTCATGACATTTGAGAAATGCATGGAGCTAAATGTCCAATTGGTGTGAGATGGGTCGAGGTCGTCGTCAGCTGGAGAGACATTGACGTTGATGTAATCAATCATCCATTTTTTACGTTTCTCATATTTTTGAAAGCGCCCAGCCAATCTGGAGACCATCCGCATGACGCAAATGATAGATTTGGGGTCGCGGTAAAAAGCTTCCCAGGGTGCGCTTCCGTCGTCTTCTTCCAAGTTTTCTAGAATTCGCGCATGGATGTGCGTGACTTCGTGCCGCAGTTCATCGAAAATTTCGGTGCCAATGAGCCCTCGAAAAGCATCCAGAATACCGGTTACGGCAAATCGGGGGAGTGCGCCGCTGTAAATCCCCATATTGCTGCGGCCTTCGATCTGGTTTTCGAAACGGCTTACCAGGAGTCGACCTAAGATATTTTTACGTCTTTGGTTAAACCCCTCATCGCCATCCCAAGTGGAGAATTTTTTCAGGGTCTTGTAGAGGACCTGAGAGAGGCGTTCGTAATCGTGGGCGTACTCTTGGCAAATAAATTTGATTTCTTGCTCACCAATAGGCCCGTTTTTAAGGATGAGCTCGTCCAGGAGTCTCTTCTCAAGGTCGCGGACAATGCCCGTCAGCCTTGGTGCTTGGCTTTTCGCAAAGCGCTGCAGGCGCCGGTCGTCTTCTTTGGTCATAGTTAAATTGTAACGCTGCCTAGAGAATTTGCGCAATGTCTGTGCCGATTTCTTTATTTCGGCAATAAAAACAGTTGGTTGGATGAACCTGAGGAACCATTAACGTTTGTTTATTTGTTGGTATCGCCAGCTAGTGAAAGAGCGATAGACTAAAAATCAACCGGGGGAATCTGATGAAACAAGCAACGTCGTTGAAAATTTTATTGTGTATCGGTCTGGGAATGATGTTTTCAGGCTGCGGGGAGCAAAAACACGGTGAATGCGTGAACGCCACCGAGACCGACGAAGACCGTGCTTGGGTTTGGATTCATGAAAATGCGGTTGTCGCAGAAAATCGCAAATGTATCCTGTGTTACTTGGAACGGTCGGATCCCAATGACCGTTGCTACTATATTTACAACGATGATTTTTTGCAGAATCGAACCAAAGACACTTGCAGACAATATGCTTGCAGTGATGATCCTGGTGCGGGGGATGCTTGGGCAGAAGGCCACGGCGGCCAGGGCATGATTGAAGAGATTTACGCGTCCTACGAAAACGAGCCCTGAGAAAGGCTCGTTTTCCAGACGTTCACTAGCGGTCGCGAAGTTTGGCCAATAGGCGAAGCATTTCGATGTAGAGCCACACAAGCGTGACCATGAGACCGAAGGCCCCGTACCATTCCATGTAAATTGGGGCGCCGGCCTCTTCGCCGTTTTCGATGAAGTCGAAGTCGAGAACCAAGTTCAGGGCTGCAATCACAACAACAACCAAGCTGAATCCAATGCCCAGAGGACCACTGTCGTGGATAAAGGGCATCTCGGCTCCAAAGAAACCCATCACCATGCTGATGAGATAGAGCATCATGATTCCAGATGTGGCCGCGAAGATTCCCAATCGGAAGTTCTCAGTGGGCTTGATAAGGCCAGAGCGGTAGGCCAGCAAGAGCCCGCCAAGGGTAGCAAGCGTACCAAAGGCTGCTTGCATGGCGATACCAGGATACTTCACTTCGAACATGGCCGAGATGGTTCCCAGAAATAGACCTTCCAGTAAGGCATAAATGGGTGCCGAAATAGGTGCTACGGTTGGCTTGAAGATGGTAACCAGAGCCGCGACGAATGCGAGGATAGGTGCACCCATGAGAAGCCAGCCTGGAGGTGACGGCAAAGCGTCGATGGTGGCAGTTGCAGAACCAGGGAAAACGACATTCCATGCCCACATGGCGGTCATCATGGCGAGGGCCAAGAGTATCGCGGTCTTGTTTACGGTTCCCGCAATGGTCATGCGCTCTGTATTGGGCGCAGCTTCTTGTTTGGCTTTATCAAATACGTGGTCACCCAGTGCCGGGTTCGATGTGCGAAACATGGTTTCTCCTTGAGGCGTTGAACGGCGCCTTTTTAGTACTTTAGGTGCGATAAAGCCAATGGCAAGTGAGAAATCAACTTGGTGCACGAAGCAAAGTGTGATGGTCCCAGCACATTTTGTGCGGGTGTTGGCGACTTTTCTAACGCTCTTAAAAAGTTAACCTCCTGAAATTATTCGGGTCTTATCTTGGCACAGTATCTGCTCCGAATTTGTGTTGGTTTTTATGCTTCATCCAAAGGAGATGCCCGTGCGAAATCTGATCTTAGTTTTGAGTATTTTACCCATGGTCCTGGCTTGCAGTGAGGATGCTTTGATGCCGACCGTGAACGAGGCAAATGGTGAAATTTTGGTCGGTATGACCGGTGTTTCTGCGCCGTTGTTTCCGCGCTTTATGGTCTTTTATGCAATCGAAGGCGAGAACTATCCGGAAAGTGCTGAAGCGACCCTTGAGTGGATAGAGCGCGAAAACCCGGTGATGGCTTTCCCAGAAATGATGGCGTTTTGCTTAGAGCACGAGCCTTATGCGTCTCAAATCACGGTGGCTCCAGAGGGCACGGAACTGAGTGCAGAAGCTTTGGCTGCGAATTATGTGGCGATTTCCGATTGTGCTTACGATGTAGACCTTGGCTTTCGAAGCAAGCCTTATTGGATTCCTCGCGTGCTTGAGCAAGTGGATGTTTGCCAAAACGAATTGGGCAATGGTTGGTCTTTGCCTACAGAGGCGTTTGTAATGGATCAGGAGCCAAGCTTTTTTGAAGAGTATGCGTCTTTAAATGGGGCGGAGGTGACGCCTGAAGATAATGCGTCAATGTATTTCTCTCTCTCGCTCTACGTAAGAGGAAATGATGGTAGGTTAAAGGTTGCCACTTTGGAGCCGGGTGACCCTCAGCCATCTCGTGTGCGAGCTTTGCCTGATGATTTAGATCCAACCATCCATATTGAAAAACCATTTGAGTTCGAAGATGAGAGCAGTATCTGGAACACACAGACCATTGTGGTGCGGTGCTTTAAATCGATGCTCTTCTAGTTGAAGTCTATTTCAAGGTTGTAGGACCCAGTCAGGGCGATTCCGTCTGCGTTGACCCAAGTATCCACAATGACGATATAGCGACCGGGGCTTACCCATTGGGTAAACGTGTGATGACCACGGGCTAAGCATGCGTTGGAATCGTCTCCCCAAAGTAAATGAACATCTGGGTCGATGCTCGATTCATCGTCGACGTTTACACTTACAGTGAGTGTGCCGGGCTCACGAATATTGAGAAGGTAGCGTACCTCGGGGCCGCTTTCGTTGGCGGTGGAGCAATTGTAGCGGTTAACCTGGTTTTCGGTAGAAAGGCTGGTGTTGCCCGTATGTGTAAATGGAAATTCACGCACTTGCCATGGACATGCATAGGTTCCCGTTTCAGCTTCGCAGCCATTCCAAATTGAAGGTGGAATATCGCGCGCGTCCAAGAGGAAGTAGTCGACCGGGTCTTGGCTTTGCGTCCATGCGTTGGTGATGAACTCGGTCCAATTGGCAGTCCCAGGAATAACTTGGCATCCCGCTGACCAGTTTTGAACCCCTGCGGTATTCAGTGGGGCATCTTTTGCTGCCATATGAATGTTGTGGGCGGAACCTTCCCGGTCATGGTCTGGGGCGCCTCCCGACTGCCAGCCATTGCGGTCTCC
>MDSW01180505.1_pt1 | contig 14673 bp, 10 predicted proteins | sample 811171 | NCBI WGS metagenome assembly MDSW01 (sample SAMN05326641, study PRJNA326480) | marine metagenome | isolation source: seawater | place: Atlantic Ocean: North West | collected 2012 | reverse complement strand
GCAGGCAACAGCCTGCTTTGCTTTCAGACACCTAAGTCTACTTACAATTCAACAAATGTTGAGAAAGTCACCAATGGGCAAACAGAATCGTACGGCCATTAGTCCAACTCGTAGTGAAGATTACCCGCAATGGTACCAGCAAGTAATTAAAGCAGCCGATTTAGCGGAGGTTTCTCCGGTACGTGGCTGCATGGTTATTAAGCCATGGGGATGGTCTATTTGGGAGAATATGCAGCAAGTCCTGGACGGAATGTTTAAAGAAACAGGACATGTGAATGCTTATTTCCCACTGTTTATCCCAATGAGCTTTCTGGAGAAAGAAGCAGAGCATGTTGATGGATTTGCTAAAGAGTGCGCGGTGGTGACACATCACCGCCTCGAACCAGGGCCGGACGGCGGGTTGATTCCCGCAGGGCCTCTTGAGGAACCTCTCATTGTTCGTCCAACAAGTGAAACGATTATCGGGTCGATGTATGCCAAATGGGTTCAGTCTTACCGAGATCTTCCAATAAAGATTAATCAGTGGGCCAATGTGGTTCGTTGGGAAATGCGCACCCGCATGTTTCTTCGAACAGCTGAGTTTCTTTGGCAGGAAGGTCATACTTGTCATGCTACGGAAGACGAAGCGTTGGAAGAAACTCGCCTGATGCTTGATGTCTATGCGGACTTTGCAGAAAATGTCATGGCCATGCCGGTCATCAAAGGTGAGAAGACGGTGGATGAACGGTTCCCAGGAGCAGTTTCCACGTTAACAATTGAAGCGATGATGCAGGATCGCAAGGCATTGCAGGCAGGAACTTCTCACTTTTTAGGGCAGAATTTTTCCAAAGCCCAGGAAATCGTTTATCAGGATCAGCAAGGTGAACAGCAACATGCCTGGACGACCTCCTGGGGGGTCTCAACAAGGCTCGTCGGCGCGTTGATTATGACGCACAGCGATGATGATGGACTGGTATTGCCTCCAAGGCTTGCTCCTAAGCAAATTGTAATCTTACCGATTATCAAAGATGATGACACTCGACAGGCTGTACTCGATTATTGCGAATCGCTAAAGCAGGATCTGGAATCGCAGTTTTACGTGGATGGAAAGATTCGGGTTATGATCGATGACCGCGATATTCGCGGCGGTGAAAAGAAATGGTATCACGTTAAACGCGGAGTGCCTCTACGCGTGGAAGTCGGACCTCGTGATATTGATGCCAATCAGGTCTTTGTCGGCCGTCGTGATACGGGTGAGAGTCAGTCTGTTGGCCGTGACGAATTTGTAAACGGAATTGTCGGGATACTTGAACAGTTTCAACAGGGGTTATTTGACCGTGCTCTAAAACTGCGTGAAGACCATTCGAAAGAGATCAATTCCTTGGAGGAGTTTGAAGAGTATTTTTCGGATGAGAACGGGCAGGGGGGGTTTGCAAGTTGCCACTTTAAGGAAGGCGATCAGAAAGTACTTGATGCGATTGCCAAGTACAAAGTCACGATTCGCTGCATGCCACTTGATGGTAATGACGAGGCGGGAACTTGTATCTTTACGGGGCAGCCAAGTACGCGTCGGGCGATCTTCGGGCGGTCCTACTGATCTCCGTAAACGATGCTCCGTTACAGCGGGTGGATTGCAATCGGAATACGGATTTACCACAAGGAACAGTTTAGATGGGATCTATTCGTTCACAGCGACTAGCATTGCTCGTGGTTGGAGCGTTTGGTCAGAACCAGGAAGCGCTCCAGTTTGTTCGTGCCAAAGTAGAGTCTCAGTGGGGAAAGGTGGCCTTGGTTTCCCCAATATTCAACTTTGATCAGACTTCTTATTATTGTTCAACGATGGGTGCAGACTTAAAAAAACAGTTTTGGGCCCTCAAAACCCTTATTGATAAGGGTGAATTGCCCAAAATCAAGCATCTAACAAATAACTGGGAAGCCGAATATGCCGATAAAAATAATAGTGAACAAGTCGTTCGTCCGGTGAATATCGACCCTGGTTACATAACAGAAGCCAAACTAGTCCTGGCTACCACAAAAGATCGGGATCATCGATTGTATCTGGCAGATGGAATCTTCGGAGAAGTGACGTTGCATTTTCAGCGTCAGCAATGGCAGGCTAGCCGTTGGACTTATCCGGATTACCAGACAGCCGAATACCACCATTTTTTTAGTGACTGTCGAAAATTCCTGCGTGAACAGTATCAGGATGAAACCGTAGAGTAATACTCTGGGGAACCTGACGTAGGATACGGTTTTCCTGGCTGCCAGATTGATTACGTTGGTTCGGTGATGAACGCCTCATTTCCTTATTGGATACTGCCTCTTATTTTGGTGCCCAGCCTGCTCATTAGCTGGCTTACTCTTTATTTGGTCCGGCGCCATGCAACCAAATGGGGGCTGTTGGATCAACCCAATGATCGTAAAGTTCACACCACTCCAATTCCATTAGGCGGAGGGCTGGGGATTTGGCTGGGGGTAATTATTACCTTTTTCATCGGTACGATTCTGGTTTTGCTGAAAGGTTCAGTGACTCAGTTCCTGCCTGAGCAGTTGAGGGCATATGCAGAGGGAGTGGAAGGGCAGCTTGGGAATCTGTGGGTTTTGTTGATTGCAGGGTCGATCCTGATGCTGATCGGGCTTATCGACGACATTCGAGGTTTGAGTTGGAAATTGCGTTTGACCGTTCAAATTGTCGTGGCAGCGATTTGTGTCGTTTGGCAGGAATGGTATTTTACGGCCTTTATTCCCTACCAGATTATCACGATCGCCTTTACGGTGTTCTGGATTGTCATGCTGATCAATTCCTTTAACATGTTAGATAACATGGACGCTGCAGCTGGTGGAGTGGCAGTGATCTGTTCGGTCATGCTGGTACTTTATGTTGTTTTACCGGGAGTGACTTCCGAAGGTCCACAGCTTTTTGTTGCCGGTCTACTGCTTGTCTTTATTGGTTCACTGTTGGGTTTTTTGTGGCATAACAAACCACCGGCACGAATTTTTATGGGCGATGCGGGGAGTTATTTTGTGGGATTTTGTATCGCGATCGCTACGATTCTGATTACTTATACAGATGGAGACAAACCGGTCATCCATGCAGTGATCGCTCCACTGATAATAATGGCTGTTCCCATATACGATCTATGCACCGTCGTTGCCATACGGATTTCTGAAGGTCGAAGCCCCTTTCAACCTGATAAGTCCCACTTCTCTCATCGCCTAGTGGAATTGGGGTTATCCAAGTCCCGAGCGGTTCTTACGATGTTCCTGGTCACTGCCACGACAGGGGTGTCCGCACTATTGCTTCCGCAGGTAAATCTGGGAGGAGCTGTTTTGATTGTCTGTTTGACTTTTTGTGTACTGCTGTTGGTGGCAATTCTCGAGAGTGCTGCGCGTAACAGGATTAATAGCTGAGCAGGAAAGAGGAGCGGCAAAGTGACAGCACAGGGCTCAGGATCAAATCCATCTACTGACCTCGCTCGGCATCAGTCGTTGTGGGGGAAAGCCTTACAGTGGACATTGATCGCCTTACTTGTGTCGACGGCATTTCTGACAGGTGACGGCCCGGCGGTAGCGCAGGGAATGAGTAGCTGGCTGATCATGTGTTACCTCTTAGTCGGCTGTGCTTGGGGAATTTATCAGTGGCTTTTTCCGACGGTTGGATTCTATCGACAGTGGCCGACTTTTCTTTTTTCATTGGCGGTCGTGCTGATGCTTATCTCCGTCTTCAAGAATCTGGAAGGCGGAGATTTTAGGGCCTCATTAAATAGTTGGTGGCTCTGGGTCGCGTTGGCCGTTGGCTTTACATTAATACTTCAGCTATGTCGTACGCAACGTTTAGCCCGCGGCGTGGTTGCGGTAATGACTGCTGTGGCTGTTTCCATTTCCTGCATCGGAATTTATGACTCGTTAGTGAGAATTCCTGTATTCAGGAGTGAGTACTTTTCAGCAAGTGCTCAAGAAAGAATTGAAATCCTGCAAATGGCGGGCATTTCAGATGTCAGAGTCGGGGCACCGGGGCGTTATCATTTTGAAAGCCGGATTCAAAGCCCTGAACCTCATGTGACCTTTGCATTGACTAATTCTCTGGCCGGCTTTTTAGCTCCGTGGTTTACGTTGATGTTATTAACGCTTCTCAATCCTGGACGGAAGGTTTCAGTTAATCATGTGAGATTAAAGCTGCTTGTGTGCATTGGACTCATTGCCTTTTGCCTGATTTTGACAAAGAGTCGATCGGCTTGCTGCGCCGTTGTCTTGAGTCTTTTGTCCGCCGGACTCTGGCTCAAATCTTATCGCTCGGTTGTACTGCGGGCAGGGTTAGTATTGGGAGTCATAGGTGGTTTCGTTTTTGTGTTGGGACTGGTGACTCATCGGCTGGATACTAAAATCGTGACCGAAGCGTTAAAGAGCCTTAGTTTTCGTATGGAGTACTGGGAAAGCTCGATGTCGATGGCTTGGGATAATTTATGGACCGGTGTCGGGCCCGGGAACTTCCGGGATAATTACACCCTTTACAAGCAGGCAGCCGCTTCTGAATCGATTGCCGATCCGCACAATTGGCCTTTGGAAGTGCTCACCAGTTTTGGGCTTCCGGTATTGCTGCTCATGGTTAGCGTTTTTGTGGCTGGTTTCCGTCAATACCATGTGTTGGCTCAGGCTAATCCGGAGATAGAAGAAAAATTCACCCGAAGGCGGACTATCCTCATTCCAGATCTATCACTTAATCAGGTGTATCTGGCAGGTGGATTTGGCTGTCTGATCGGGTTACTTGTAGATCAGCTAACATATGCTCTGATTCCTTTGTTTGTGTTTTATGTAGTATTGCCCGCCTTTGCGATTGTGATTTTCCTCTTACAGGATTGGATTGAACGAGGTGAATTAAATCGACATCACCTGATGGTGGCTTTTGTTTGTTGGCTACTAAACCTAATGGTCGCTGGCGGAATTTCATATCCGGGAGTTGCCTTTACGGGGTGGATACTTTTGGGATTAGCGCTTCGTGTCAATCTGCCTACCGAAAGTCCTTCAGCCCAAGTGCTGGTTTCCAAAACCCAGCGACGGACCAAACTGATCATCATGGCAGGCTTATTACTTTTAGCCTACTTTACTACCCATAGGCCAGTGACCCTTTCAGAACGCCATCTGTTAAATGCAAGATTCCAATTGAGCCAGAATCAAACGACGAACGCACTCGAGCATTTACGGGATGCGATCGATGCGGATCCTTATGGAACGGAAGCCTATATTCAGTATGCCAATATATTGTTTATGCAAATGCGCAAAAATATAGATGCTCAGCTTTGGGAGCAGTACCAGACACTGGTTTCACAGGCATTGGCACTCAATGCTAAATCTCAGGCAGCCTATGAGTTGTTTTCACAGCAGGCTTTGTTACTTTATCTGGAGCATCAACAACCTGAAGTGCTGAGGAAGGCTATGGAATACTCAATGCGTCAAACGGAGTTGTATCCTGAAAGTGCATATTTGTGGGCCAGATTGGCAATTTTTCAGTATTATACTGGTCAGTTAAGTGAAATGAATCTCTCCATCGAAAATGCATTGAGATTGGACAAGGATAATCCACATCTCGAATTCAAATTAAGCAATCGCCGGTTTTCTGAGTCTGAATTTGCTGGCTGGAAAGGCCGGCAGATTTATTTTGAAAAAGCGGGTGAATCGATAGAACAAAGTCTGCAATACGTCCGTAATAGAACTAAACAACAGTAACTCCGAAAGTACTGCATTACCCCGTGAAAATCGAGTCGGTCGGTTTCCACGGGGTTTTTAAGTAAATGTGGTAGACTTAGAGTAATAGTGAAGAATCGGGTTTCTGCCTGAATAGAGTCCATTTTTAACAGGTTGGTCATGCGTTTAGTTACAGTTTTAGCACTTGCCATTCTCACTGGTTCTATTGCAGGCATGCTGCACAGTCAGTGGAATCTGTCCGGTATCCGTGAGCAATTTCGTCCAACGAATCCCGGTAGCGTTGCTCAATTTATTGGACAGCTTGAACAGCAGATTGTCGAAGTTGACGGGCCGGTTGCGGTCGTCGTCGGTTCGACGGAGTATGATTTCGGAACTATGGAACGACGTGGCGTTCGAACTCACACGTTTGTCATTAGAAATGACGGTAACAAGCCGTTAACGCTTGAAAAAGGCGAGACGACCTGTAAATGCACATTGAGTTCTTTGGCATCAGATGAAATCGCTCCGGGTGAGTCGGTCGAAGTTCGCCTCGAATGGACAGCACGTGAAGTGGGACCCACTTTGCAATTTGCGCAAACCGCAGACATCATCACTAATGATCCCAACAACCGTACAATTCAATTAGTTGTAAAGGGGCAGATTGTACAGTCGGTAATGCCGCGTCCTGATGTACTCACGATGAACGGTTTGTCATCTGGAGAGGATATTACAGTGAAAGGAAAGATCTTCGCCTACAAAGAAGTGGAGCAGCCTTTGGAGATTGTCGAAGTTCTGTTTCTGGAAGAAAATCCTGACAATCTAATCGACATTTCCTTTTCGGAGTTGTCTGCTGAGCAGGTAAAGAAAGAGCCCCGGGCTTACAGTGGAGTTGAAATGACAGTGACGTTAGCCGCAGGATTACCACCTGGGGCATTTAGTTTTCCGGTAAGGCTAACAACGAATCTTCCGGATGCCCCAAAAGTGGACGTATTTCTAAATGGGTCGGTTGACTCGGACATTACGGTATTCGGAAAAGGGTATCGTGCAGCACGGGAACCTGGAAGTCAGCATATCGGTACGTTGGACCTCAAGCCGATTGCTTCCGATGAGTCATTTGAAACCAGTATTAATTTGGTGGTTAAAGGAGCTTATAAAGAAAAAGTTGAATTCAATATCAAGGAAATTGACCCTGAATCCCATATACAACTCAGCCTTGGTTCCCCTGTTGCAATTGGGAACGGGCGTACCTTTCATCACAAATTGACGATCAAGATACCAGAGGGAACGAAGCAAATTAGCCGCCGGGGTGGAAATCTTGGAACTCCGGCCCGTATTGTTTTGGGTACGTCTCACCCGTTCGTGAATGAAGTATCGATCGAAGTATTAATGTCGATCACGAAATAGATATAGTATGACGACCAATGTCCTATAAGCTTTGTTATCTTCAATTCTTACTATTGTTTTGCCTGGTTGTTACCGGTTGCGTTGTGTTAAGCGGTTGCAGTGATGACCTAGCGCAAGTTAATTCCAATGCAGACAATGTCCCAGCAAAAAAATCCGTCAACATGGTAGGTCAAGATCAGCATGGTCTACCGGAAGAGGGCGTACTTAAAACCGTTGGCAATAAGGTCGACAATGCTCAGGCGTCGGAGTTATATGCTGGCTGGGAAAAACCTCAGGATGTTCTAGTCTTTACGGGGCGTCAGTTTGGTTATGTCGAACCTTGTGGTTGTACGGGATTGGAGCTTCAAAAAGGGGGGCTCGCGCGAAGGCATTCCTTTGTTTTGGGATTGCGTGACAGAGGTTGGAACGTAGTCGCGGTCGATAGTGGCAATCAGGTACGACGATTTGGTAGACAGCCAGAACTCAAGTTTAATTTGACAGCTGAACTGCTCGCAACAATGGAATATCAGGTAGTTGGATTAGGACCGGAAGACTTAAAACTACCGGCTGGCGAACTATTTGCAGTGGCAGCTGTGGATGATAACCGGCAATCACTGTTTATTAGTTCTAATGTGGCAATACTTGATCGCGAGTTTACACGCCGATTTCAACTTATCAAAACGGAGAACCATCAGATCGCAGTTGCCAGTGTTATCCAGGACGACTGGTTGAAATCTCTTTTTAGTGATGACTTGGTGATTGAAGAAACTGGACACGCATTAAAATTAGTCGCCGCAGAGGAGGCATTCCAGGAAGCCACCTTGAAGGTGTTGTTGGTTCACGGAACGATGGATTTTACACGTCAACTGACCCGTGAACAAAAAGACTATGATTTGGTGGTATGTGCCGGCGCTCCCGGTGAACCGGCTTATGAATTGGAAGAAGTGAAGGGGGTAAAGTCCAGAATACTAAAGGTTGGAGAGAAGAGTATGTTCGCTTCTGTCGTTGGCGTATTCGAAAATGAGACTGGTAAACTATCTTTGAGGTATCAACGTATACCTCTTGATGCCAGCTATGCAGATTCCCCTAAGGTACTGGCAATGTTCAAACAATATCAGGAAGAGCTGCAGCGAGCCGGTTTTCAGGGACTAGGTATTAAGTCGGAAGCTCATCCATCGGGGTATCAGTTTATGGGGAGTAAAGCCTGTGCCCAGTGCCACCAGCAAGAATTTGAAGTCTGGGAGGATTCAGCGCATGCTCAGGCAACTCAATCGTTAGTTGCTCCGCATGGCCGAGCAGACATTCCGCGTCAATTTGACCCGGAATGTCTTAGTTGTCATACCACGGGATGGCAACCTCAGAAATACGTACCCTTTGAATCCGGGTTTATGAGTTTAGCGGATACATTACTTCTACAGGGCAATGGTTGTGAAAACTGCCATGGCCCCGGAAGTGAGCATGTGCGTCTGGAGTCCGACCCTAATGCTTCGACTGACTCGCTTGAGCAACTGCGTAATTTTCTGCATCAGGATATAGATCAAGCTGAGCAGTCATGCCTGAAATGTCATGACCTTGATAACAGCCCCGATTTTCATCATGACGGAGCGTTTCAACAATATTGGAACAGAATTAGGCACTAGCCGTCATTTTGCAATTCCGCCACAACCTCGTCGGATAGATTGAAGTTTGCAGAGACGTTTTGAACGTCATCATGATCGTCTAACGCTTCCATGAGTTTTAGCACTTTTCGTGCTTGCTCAGCGTCCAGATCGACAGTGTTATTTGGTATCCGGGTAACCTGTTTGGACGTGACTGTAATTTCGGCCGTTGTTAACGCATCAGCAACATCGGTATAGAGTTCCGGTTCACAGGTTATTTCATACTGTTCGCCCTGCATTTGAAAATCATCAGCTCCGGCTTCGAGCGCAGTTTCCATAACTACCTCTTCATCGAATCCTGCGATCGGAACGAGAAATAGTCCTTTACGTTCAAACAGCCAGGCGACACAGTTCGTGGCTCCCATGTTACCACCATGGATTTCGAACATTTTACGGAGTTCCGGAGCTGTCCGGTTCCGATTGTCCGTCATGATATCACACATGATGGCTACACCGTGGGCACCGTAGCCTTCGTATATGATTTCTTCAACGTCTCCACCAGCAAGTTCTCCGGTACCTTTTTTGATGGCTCGCGAAATATTGTCTTTTGGCATGGAGACGTCTTTGGCGTCCTGAATGGCCTGCCGCAGACGAATGTTCGTTGCCGGATCGCCCCCACCCATTTTGGCGGCAATAATAATTGCCTTCGATAATTTACTCCACAGCTTGCCACGTTTGTTATCAATCGCAGCTTTCTTGTGTTTAATTCCTGCCCAATGGGAATGGCCTGCCATGTTGTATTCCGTTAATGAGTAAATTCGAGGGAAGAAAGGAAGTATCTATTTTAACGCATGCTGATGATGAATTTCAGGAGGTTCATCCCTTGCTACGACTTCTTACTAGCTTTCCAGTTTCTTGATCTTTAAATGAATGAGGTCTATTTGTTTAGCATCTTGCTCTTTATCCAGTAGCTCTAGAGCTCGTTCCCACATTTTCCGTGCCTTTAATGGACTACCTAGCTGCAAGTGAGTGTCACCTAAATGGTCATAGATAACACCATCGGAGTCATCGAGTTTTTGGGCAGCCTCAAGTTCTGATTTGGCTTTATCGTATTTCCCTAATCGGTAATAAGCCCACCCTAGACTATCACGATAAGCTGAATTACTCGGTTTTGACGAAACGGCTCTTCGCGTCATTTGTAAAGCTCGATTGAGGTGCTCATTTCGGTCCGCCCATAGATAACCAAGATCGTTCAGGGCACCAGCATCTTCGGGGTTTACATCTAGAACTTGTTCCAGCCACTCGACTGCTTGCTCGGGTTGTTTTAACCGCTGGCAAATGATTGATAGTGTCAGTTTGGCATCCCGCGCGAGACTTGTGGCGCTAGGGGCAGCCTGAAGTCCGTTCAATTTCTCTACCAGTTGAGAGTACTGATCTTTAGCTTCCTGCCATTGTCCAGTGTGATAGAGAACCCAAGGGTACCGGCTAAGGAGCCGGGGATTGTTGTTGGCTTGGTCGGCAGCGAATTTTGCAGATTCAATCGCTTTTTCGTTTTGGTCTTCTAGTAGATATGCACCTGAAATCAGATAGTGGATTGCTGGCTTATTTCGTGCGAATTCGTCCTTTAGGGCGGTTTCAAAAACTTCAATAGCGGGGGTTCGTTCGTCGTTCATCAGCAATTGGATACCCCAAGTCTCATAAAAGGCTCCGCTTTGCCCTGGAGCTTCTTCGATTGCCAGCTTGAAGAATTTCTCCGCTTGTTGCCAGTCTTTCTTTTGAGAGAACAACAGAGCCATGGCTGCAGCTGTATGGCTCGTGAAAGTCTTCAGACTGACGTTGGTGTTCTCTGGTATTTGATCATTGTCTACGTATGTAAAAGCGACTTTTGCCAAGCGACGAAGAAGCAAATCGTCCGAAGTTATTTGCGCGAGGCGATCATGCTGCAATGATGCAAGCGAACGGCTGCGGGAATAGATGGTTCCCAAAAGCCAGATGAGTTCCATCGCAGCACTGTCAGTGATAGGTTGTTTGTTGGAATGTTGAGCAAGCAAAGCATCCGTTGCAGTTTGGTATCCGCTGAGGACCGGTTGAAGCGGTAGCAGTTGTCGCAGACGGAGTAAGGATAACTCCGGCTGACCTGCTTTCAAAGCAAGTTCAGCCAAAGTGTATCCCAAATAGTGATTTGATATTTGGGATTGATGAATCTTTTGAAGTTGTTCCAGACTGAGTGCAACCGCTTTATCCGGATTCGCAGATTGATTTCGGTGAATGTTAATCAGAAGTTGGTAAGGATCAGATTTCGCTTCCAGAGATTTGGAGTCGAAATACTGTTGTAAGGAGGATTGGGCCTCGTCGTATTTCTCTTCGGACAATAACAGACGAGCCATACGATAGGAGTGCATGGCTGGATTAGGAGCAGCCTGATTTGCACGTTCGATGGCAGCTCTTGCTTTTTTAAATTGCCTGGTTGATTGATATGCCTGATTCATCGCCAGGAATACCGCCCCGGTGGTTCCTTTCAACTGAGTGATATGTACGGGAGTCAACCCGGCTTGGTCAGGGGTTTTTAATGCTTCGTTAACTTTATCAAACGCCGAGGCCGCTAATTCATTTTTTTGTGCGAGTAGTGCGGTACGCCCCAATTCAGCTAAAATTAGTGCTTTGGGGACTGGAAGTGATGAGTCGTTTTCTCGCTTGAGGATCATTTGATATGCCTGAACAGCTTTATCGAAATTCCCACTGCGACCTAGAACAACGGCGATTCTCATGAGTTCTTGAGAATTTAATGAATTATCTTCTATAGCCAGACCGGCATAACGCCCGGCCTCATCAGTGCGTTTAAGCCCCATGGCAAGAGGAATGAGTTCATTGGAGATGGAAACTACGGAACGGTCATATCGCCAGGCGCGCTGGTAAAGTTGCAGAGCGTCGGGGAACTGTCCTCGTCGCTGTTCGAATCTCGCCTTCCCAAATAGTGTAACTGCGTGCAACCGATCGGCCATTGCTTCAGTTGGGGCATTCTGTAGAAATGGTTCTGCGGGAATTTCAGGTATTCGAAAGTCACGAACGTCGTCGCCCAGGATCGATGTAATTAGAACCAATACCATGGTAAGCGTAGCGGGGATTCGCACGATATATTTACCTTATGCTTTGCTGAAATTCGCCAGAATTACCTGAAGATAACGGACTGCATTTTAGCAAAAGGCGTCGTTAGGTCGAATGTCGCTTTAACGAGGCTTTTTGGGTCGCCCGGCCTTCTTCTTAGGAGCGGCCTTCTTCTTAGGAGCGGCCTTCTTCTTAGGAGCAGCCTTCTTCTTAGGAGCAGCCTTCTTCTTAGGAGCAGCCTTCTTCTTAGGAACAGCCTTCTTCTTAGGAACAGCCTTCTTCTTAGGAACAGCCTTCTTCTTAGCGGTTTTCTTAGCTGCTGATTTAGTTTTCTTTTCTTCACCGGTTTGTTCGTTCGACTCGTCGGTCGAAACAGCGGTTTTTTTGGAAGGCTTTACTGGCAGATTATCAGCACAGTCTTTGTTGATACTCAATAAGAGATCGTGAGTCTTTTTGTTGTAAGGGTCGGCAGCAAGTTGGGTACCAAGCATGTGGAGCAGAGCACCAAATTCGACGCCTTTGTTTTTGGCAATGGTCCGCTCAAGGCCTGCGACTTTTCCCTGTTCCCTCCCTTTGGGAGTGACAATTCCGAGGATTTGGAGGGCATCAAGTGCACTGTTACTTAAGGGAATCGCGTGTCCACCGAGTCCGTTTTGGACTGTGTAATTAACTACGAATTTAGGAATTTCTTTGTAGTACCCGGCAATCGTTGCTGTCGTTTTACTGAGCCCTTCCTTTGCCATAAATGAGAGGTCAAATGAAAAATGAGTTTCATAGACGTTAAACAAGACCCGTCGCAAGTGATGGGCAGCATCAGCAGCTTGCGGTAGACAACTCATGACTTCGGTAAGTTCTGAATTCGTGGTCACCCTCACTTCATTCCAGCGTTCACCGTATCGTGTTTGTAGTTTGCTAAATGCTTCTGTCGCCTGATCCGGAGTGGCATTCTCCAGACAGCAGGCAAATAGCATTTGCTCCAAAATGGGGCGATCCTTCACAGGTAACTGTACCTTGGTGAATTTCTTTTTCAAAACCGAATGGGTCTTTTTGATTAACGAAGCTCGTTTTGCAGCGCTCATATTTCTGTTTATCTACTGAGTGTTCCGGCAGGTAAGGCTCTTATAAGTCGTTGAGATTATCTGCGGCTTGATCCAATTGATCTTCTGTTTCGTTCGGAGGTAAAACTTCATCCAGGATGCGAGTGACTTCCAGCGAATGCTTAAGTCCTTCATCCAAAACGAACTGAAGTTTGGGGGTATATCGTGTGTCTATTCGGTTTGCGACCTTGCGTTGAAGGAAACCGGATGCATTGTTAAGTCCTTTGAGAACCTGTCGGCTGTTCGTTTCGTCCCCCATAATGGAGACATGGATACGAGCGTGTCGTAAATCTCCGGAAACCTCGACTCGCGTCACGGTGACGTTTTCGATACGCGGATCGCGCAGGTCTGTGATGATCGCTGTACTAACGACTTCACGAATAGCCTGAGCTGCTTTTAATACTCGCCGAGAACTCATGGGTTGATGTTTGCTTTGAAACCAGCCTTTAATCTGAAATCTGTGATTGCCGTGGATTACAGGGTACGAGCGACTTCTTCGATCTTATAAGCTTCGAGGATGTCGTCCTGCTTTACGTCATTAAAGCCGGCAAGCTTGATACCACACTCCATGTTCTCACGTACAGACTTCACATCTTCTTTTTCACGTCGGAGTGAATCTAGACCGTAATCACCAATCACACGTCCGTCGCGGATTACTCGAATACGACAATTGCGTTCGATGTTTCCTTGTACCACTCGACAACCTGCGATTGTACCAACTCTGCTGATACTGAAGGCCTGTTGTACCATGGCATGGCCCAGTTCGACCATTTTTTCTTCTGGTTTTAACTTGCCCTCGAGCATCATTCGGATGTCATCGGTAACTTTATAAATCACATCGTATCGTCGGATTTCAACTTGTTTTTCGTCGGCCAAACGCCGGGCATCATTATCCGGAGCAACGTTGAATCCGATAACGACAGCTTCAGAAGCATCTGCCAGTACAATGTCAGCAGCCGTAATGCCTCCCACAGAAGCCTGCAGGATTTTCACCTGAACTTCATCATGCTGTAGTTTTCCAAGTTCTTTCTGAATTGCTTCGATCGAACCTCGTACATCGGTTCTTATAATCAGATTGAGTGTAACAACTTCACTTGGCCCCAGACTTCCTTCAGCCAGTCGTCTTTGGAAGTCATCAAACGAGACTTTAATCGTGTTTCCTGACAGATTGGATGCTCGCGAGCGATCAGATCGAAGCTCTGCCACTTCTCGAGCATCAGAAATTTCAGTTACAACGTGGAATTTGTCTCCGGCATCAGGAGCAATGTCCAGCCCGGCGATATTAACAGGAGTACTTGGGCCTGCTTCTTCGACAGGTTTACCTGTTAATGTATCGTACATCGCTTTCACTCGGCCATGTGCACTTCCACAGACCATGACATCGCCGACACGCAGCGTACCATTCTGGACAATGACTTTGGCGATGACACCACGGGCAGTTTCCTGCTCCGATTCAAGACAAACACCAATCGCATCACGATTAGCGTTTGCCTGATATTCATGTAGTTCTGCGATACCAAGAATAGTATCTCGCAGGTCATCCATACCTGTTCCGTCGATGGCGCTGGTGCGAACTACTTCAACATCCCCCCCCCATTCACTTGGAGTCAGGTCATAACCGGGAAGTTCTCCCAAGACGGTGTTTATGTGCTCCTCTGTAATACCCGGCAGATCGATTTTGTTCAGGGCGACAATAATCGGGACGCCTGCAGCCTTGGCATGACTGATGGCTTCTTCAGTTTGAGGCATTACTCCGTCATCAGCGGCAACTACCAGAACAGCGATGTCTGTAACATTCGCCCCTCGGGCTCGCATCTCGGTAAAAGCTT
>MDSW01196653.1_pt1 | contig 14675 bp, 23 predicted proteins | sample 811171 | NCBI WGS metagenome assembly MDSW01 (sample SAMN05326641, study PRJNA326480) | marine metagenome | isolation source: seawater | place: Atlantic Ocean: North West | collected 2012 | reverse complement strand
TAGAAGGAACTGTCATATCTTTAAAATAAAGATCGTAAATTTCAATAGGTTCTACTAAAGACTTATCATATGCATCATCACCATTTAATCGTATAATATTTTTAATATTTTGCTTATGTAATTCTTTAAGATTATTTTTATTTATAGAAGGACAAGATAATGCTATAAACTTATTACCAATAATATGCATATCTCTTCCATCCTCTTCCGCTAAATATAGATAATCGGTTAAATTAATAAGATTTAGATTTATAGAAAAATACAAGGATCTATAGCAATCTATAATAGATGTTCTATATCCTCCGTGTTTAGTAATACAATCAATATAATAATTTGAATGTAATCCAAATAAATGTGATAATATAAATATTACTTTGCTAGGATTATATTTTAATTTTATTATCATATAACAACCTATAAGTAATACAGTATTAGTTAATTCTTCATTATCATTATAAATATAATATACTAAATCTCTATCTTCTAATTTTGGATTTTCTAATTTTTCATTTAGGGTATCTGCGAATTGATAAATGTTATAAATATTTATAGGACCATATTCATAATATATTGGATAATTATATTCGTGGTAATCTGTTGAAAATATATAGTCTTTACTAGTTCTTATAAAATATTCAGTTTCTTTAACATCTTTATGTATTGATATATATAAATTATTAAATACGAATATTTTATTCATTTTCTTAAAATCAATATATTTTGTTTTCTTATAATAGATTCATTTTTAATAGAACTAGTAAATGAATTTTTTGTAAAAGTAGCATTATTAAGTTTAATTAAATAAGATTTACGTAAAATTGCTTTAGATTTTAAATTTGTTATAGCAGTAATAATTTGAATAAACATTAATATCATTAAAAACTTCATTTATAATAATAAAATAAATGTTTCATTTTTTATATTCTAATAACAAATAAAGGTTTTTTATTTTTATTTATTGGTAATATATATTCAATAGTTTTATTTATTTCTTCAAAATATAAAGTTCCTTTATATTCTTGTTCTTCTTTAATATATTTATTGGTTATTATTTTGAAATCAGTAATGAATGAACATAATGATGAATTATATAAATTTATTGTATTACCAGTATTTAATTTATAATTCTTTAGTTTTTTAACAATATCTAAAACAATATTTAATCTTTCACTTTGTGAATATTGCATTTTAATTCATATATATAAATTAAAATGACTACCCGTGAAATAAGAAAAGACAAAAATAACAAATTATCTAAAAAACAATGTATAATGTTTTTAACAGAATATGAAAAATTATTAAAAAACGAAATAAAAGGTGTTATTAATCCTATTACAAATAATTTACCAATTAATGATGAAAAACGTTTAAATTATATAGTTAAATATTGTCATAGAACATTCGCATATGATGATAATGAAAAGCAAATAATTGAAGGACATATTAATACTAGGGATGAATTTACGGTTAATATTAATTCTTATGATCAAATAATGACTTTATTATTTATACCATTCAAGATTGGATATCGAATAGAATTTATTGAACAATTGTTTTTAGCACAAGATAATTTAGATGAAAAAACTGCTCTATATTTATTAGAAAAATATATTAATGAAAACAAAAAAAATAAATATATTAAATGTTATTTAGAAGTTGTTAAAGATATTAAAAAAGTTATTAAAGATTACCATTTTTCTATGACAAATGAAGAACTATATGATCTAGTTCATAATACTGATGTTTTAGATATTGATCTAATTACTAAAAAATTACCACAACAATATTATTTTGAATTATTAGTATTAAGTAAAAATACTAAAGAACTTCGTAAGAATCTTTGTAATAATTTACCAAAATATATTATTCTTAGATATTTAAATTTATTATTACGACAAGTATTATATAAATATAAAGAAACGGATACTAATATAACATTAGTAAATTATTTATATTCAATATCAGCTTATTGTGTAGAAACTGGTAATATTAATTTTAAATTAAAATACGATTCTTTATCATTATCTTTTAGTTCTACTGAATCTACACATTCTAGTGGAACAAGTGGAACTAAAAAAGAAAAACAATTATATTTAGATAATATATTAAGTTATGATGGTATAAATGAAGTTGATCCATTTTCACAAAAAAAATGGCATAAGATGAATTTACAAACACTTAAAACAGTTATAATTATTGAATACCAAGAAAATGGTAAAACATTTAGAAATGCGTTCAATGCTAAAGATCTTTATACACAATGGAAAATAGCAATTAAAAATAATAAACCGTTTGTTAATCCTTATACACGAAAACCTTTTACTGTTGAAGATACACAAATGATTGTTGATAAATTAAAAACTGTTTATCCTGGAATAGTAGAACCAATTGTTAATACATTAAGACGACGTGATATCGAATTATCACGATATACTTTAGATGAAAATACCGTTGTTTATACTTTGTATTTTAGAATAGAAGATTATGATCAATATAATGTTGAACCTTTTAGCAAAACTATTGAATTGTTAAAAATTGTTCTACCAATATATACAGATACTGAAAATTATGAATATCATACTGGAATTATAAATGATAAAATTATTAATTTATTTAATACTAATAAAATAACTGGTAAAACTCTGCCTTTTAAAGTTCATCCTGCATTTTTAAAATATAATAAAAAAAGTAAGCTTAGTTTGGATCAATACAAAAACTTTTGTAATATGCTTTAGTTAAAATCATCAATATCTATTTTATTATTACATATTGGACATATTCCTTCTATATCTTTATGACAAGATTTACATACTATTGTACAACAATTACAACACGTAAATCTATAATTATCTATTTCCAAACATACTGCACATTCCATATCATTATCTATTAATTTATTTAAATCTATTTTCCTTGTATTATATGTAATATCAAACGGATATGCGATCCTTTCATTATATTGTATATATGCAAAATTAGGATGTCTAGAATTATGAAAGTTATTTTGAAAGTTTTCTAATAATTTTAACAATTCTTTATTTTCATTTCTAACATAAGCATTACGTTCTTTTAATTTTTGTTTGATTTTGGTTTCATCAATGTCATTTAATAATTTCCAAAATACTATTTTATTTGCGTAATCTTTATCAATTTTAAGCAGTTTATCTACCTTTTTAATTGTTTTTTCATTATAACATATACCATATATTGGTGATAGATCTTCAATTGGTATCAATCCTTTTTCTTTAATTATATTTTCAAATTCAATTTTATGTAAAGTCTTGTTATAATATTGTAGATCAAACATTAATTATTTAGTAAATTATGTTTTCATTTTTTGTATTATGAACTATACATAATTTTTTATATTTAATTGCACTATATTTGTATGATTTGCTTTTATATATTAAATAACATTCATTGTGTTTTAGAAAAATCAATTGGTTTAGTTCAATACAATAGACAAGTTAAAAGATCATTAAACTAACAAGTTATAAAACGTTGTTTTATTATAGATATAGTAGTAGAACTAGCTTTTTGTCTTTTAGCAGGCATTTATATTTTATTAAGTTATAAAATATATAAACATATAATATATAACTTATTAGTTAGAAACTTTTTTTGCTGGAGAATACACATATTTTCTACAATATATGCTCTTAAATATATATGGATACCTAGACAAGAAACCTGTTTTTAGTGTTTCTCTAGTGCGAATATGTTGCAAAAGTTTTTGTGGTTGGGCATACACGATCTTACTTAAAATTAACAACTGAATGTCTTCAGGAAACTCGTCGAATAACTTCTCAATAGTAGTTTTGTTAGTGGTCATTGTTGTGATAAGTTTTATCTTAAAACCCTATCATTTTTTGCTTAAAAATAATATTTTTTTTACATTTTTTGGTTAGTTGAATATTTTGGTTTTCTAGTAACATTTATCATTTCAGGTAATTTATGTTTATGACAATAAATTGGTTTTTTTTCATAATTAAAATTAAATGAAGCACGTTTATTACACTCAAGACAAATTGGATTCTTAATATCAATCATATCAGGTAATTTATGTGTATAACAATAAAGCGGTTTTTTCTCATTTTTATAATTAAATGAAGGTCGTTTATCACATTTTAAACATTGTCTAGATGTTATATCAATCATTTTAACATCTTTATGTTCTACACAATATAAAGGTCGTTTCTTATTTTTATAATTAAATGAAGCTCTTTTATCACATTCTAAACAATATGGTAGATTACATACATTAACCATATTAATAAGTTTATGTTTTCCACAATATTTACCTAATCCATAATATTCTTTGTAATTATACAATGCTAAATGATAACAATTTGGAAATACACATTCTCTACTAACAATATTAATCATACCAGGTTTTTTATGATTACTACAATATTTACGTATATTTGAATCTTTCCAATTATATGAAGCTTCTAAATTACAATTTTTAATTGAACATTTTTTACCAATAGTCATATTAATATATATATTAAGTGTTCATTTTTAAATATAAAAATATACATCATATAGGTTATATACATTTACATAATACGATCCTTGATGAAATCAAGGTTATAACACTCATTGTTATAGATATAACCATCGATACACTTATGGCATCCAAGATAGTGGTTCTTTACATTCATATATTCGTTATTAGTAATATCACACGACACACATCCTTTGTTATGAGAAGTATAATGTCCTTTATCACAATACTGAGTAGATTTGATATCACACTCACTAAACCAAGGACAATAATCACACCTAAGGCTTATGCCATTAGATACATATCCTGGAGCACACTTTTTACATATCCAATACTGTGAGGTTTTAACATCATAGTTAGAAGAAAAATCAACTACTTTGTAATATGAGTTTTTAGGGCATATTTTATACGAATTAACCATATAAAGGTTGGTAATAAGAAGAGTCATTTTGATTGCTGTAATGCTAGTCATTTTGGAATAACTATTTCTACAAATAGGTAATCATTTTTTTTATTTTTTTATCAAAAATGATGTAAAGGATAAATAATTTCTAGTTGTTTATTTGTTTCACAAATTTGGTGTAATAGCAGTGTATTATTATTATTAAGTTCTGCAATTTTATTTTCATATTCTGCAAATCTTTTTTTATATTCGGTAATTACTTCATTTTGCTTTTTAATAATCTTATTTTTCTTTTGTATTTCTTTTGTTTTAACTTCATTTAAACCAATAACAAATTTAATATCTTGCATTAATTTGATTTCAATAGGTGTTTTGTCCATTTATATTAAATATGAGTTATAAATACTGTGTATATTAATAAATTTAGTTTTAGGAGATTTATATAAATATGCATCTTGTATAACCTTTATACTTAAATTTTTTAAACTTTCATCTTGATCTATATTTTTTTCAACATAGTTAATGTCTAAATTACCCCACATTAAAAGATGATTAATTATAAAATCAATATGATTATCTTTTAAAATCAAAATATACTTTGTAATATACTTTTTAATTGATAATTTTTTTTTAGTAAAATTGTTGTTATTTAATACTCTAATGACTTCACTATTATACAGATTATAATTACTAATTGAAACATAGTTTTTATAATTAACAAGACATTGTGCTATATAATTAGTATCATACCAAAATGCATAATTATCTTCTATATTTGAAATGTAATATAGTTTCCAAAATATTTCTAAAGCATCTATAAAACAATAATTCCAATGTTGAATTATATATTTATAGCATAATGTTATATATTGTTTTTTATATTTATATGTTTTTATTTGAACCAAAAGACCTTTAGGTTGTTCATATATTATCATTGAATAAATTTTATCTATTAAATCTTTTGTTAAGATATTTTCCATTTTAACTAAATCCATTATGAAAAGTATATAAAGATTTGTTCTTTTATTAAGATAAGTGTTTATAACACTATTTATTTATTTTTCTACAAAAAATAAGGATGCTTACAGCAATACAAAACCAAATAAAAAATAGGAAGACAACTTTAATTAGTTTGTTTTCAACCCTCCAGCATCCTGATTTTTTATCATAAACGGTTTATTTATATTTGTCATTTTTTGTATTTTTTCTGTAAAACAAACTGTGCAATCTGTTTGTTGATCTAAAAACATTAGATATGTTTTAGAATATTCGCAAAACATAAATATTGCTTTTGATTGAAATGTATTTAGGTAAAAATCAAGTTTTTCAATAACTTTATTAATTTGTTTGTAATGTATAGGTGATACAATATTATTTTTTTGTAAATAGAATTTAATTTTATTAAGTTCTGTAATATTATCTACAGATTTATCATTTACATTAAACAAAATGTGAAATTCAATTAATTCAATATTATTATTATAATTTTTAGCAAGTAGATGAATTATTTTCGACATATTCTTTAATTTCTTTGTTTGCTACATTTCTTGTAATCATTTTTTTTAGAATTAATAATGCATCTGCTTTCATTGTTTCATCATCCATATCATAATACCTATCAATACAACTTTTACACATACGAAAATTAATTATCTCTAATTTATTATTATTTAAAGGATATTCAATTTTTTCATATTTTTTACCATTTAATGGTTTAAAAAATGTAATTCCAGAAATATCAGGTTCGTCATCAATATCATTGCAAGGACCAGGACAAAATTTATTATCTGTATGATCTATAGTTATCATTTAATATTATAAAAATAATTTAAATCATTTTTTAATAAATATTTGGCATAGGTATATCAACAAATATTGAAGGATTTGCAGATAATGCATACCAATCTATTTTATCTTGATTTTCAAACAATATATCAATCGCATTTTTATTTGAAGATAATGCAGACCAATCTAAAGGTTCATCCATATACAATAATAATTGTTTTTTAGCAAAATCTACTATAATATTTGGATTTTTATCTTCCCATCTTGATATATAATAATCTACTTTTTTCTTTAATTGTTCAAATGTAGTTATATTATTAATATCAATACGTAAGACCATACGTTCTTTCATTTTAATTTTTTGTTTAATTAATTCTATTGCATTTGAATTTCCTGATAATTTATTCCAACATATTTTATCTATTACTTCTACTTCATAATTTTCTACACGTTCTTCCAATTTTATATAATTATCTATTGTCATTGTATTATTTTCATATCTAATTTTTTTAGTAATTATATCAATTGCATTTTCGTTTTCAGACAAAAATGCCCAACTTATTAAATCCGGATTTGCTTTCAATAAATTAATTGCATTTCTATTTGTTGATAACAAATAAGATGATAAATGATATCTAAAATCATCTTCAGTTGATTGTTCTTCTTGATTTAACTTAGATTCTATAAGATCAACTGCATTTTCATTTTCAGATAAATATCCCCAATGTATTCTTAAACTATTTTCTTTTAATAATTTAATAGCATTCGCATTAGACGATAATCCACTAAAACACAGTTTATTTGTATAATCTAAATTATAATATTGTTCTTCTGTAAGTTTAGATTCTAACTTTAATTTTTCTTCAATTAAATTAATTGCGTTTTCATTTAAAACCAATCTTGAATAATCTATTTTATCTTTATTTTTTTTTAATATATCAATTGCATTTCTATTTAATGATAAATTTTTCCAACTTATTTTATCCAAATTAGTTTCTAATAATCTAATAGCATTTGAATTTTTTGATAAATATTTCCAATTTATTTTATCTTTGTTTGCTTCTAAAAAATCTATAGCATTTACATTTACTGATAACATCTTCCAATCTAATTTTTCTATATCTATCCATTCTAATAATACTTTCTTTTTTGGTAAAAAAGACCAATAGTATGTTAAAATCAATTCAATATTATTATCACTTAAAAGTTTTATAGTATTTAATAATCTTTTAACAATAAAAAATCTACTTATTATTTTTGAATTATCCATTCTACTATTATCTTATTTTTATTATCATTTTTATATAAAAAATGTTATTATTATCAATAACTTAAAACAATATTTAGATTGTGATTCTTATTATAGGCTTTGCTTTTTGTTGCCACCGATGGGACTCGAACCCATGCGGAGAGATACTCCAAAAGATCTTAAGTCTTTCCCCTTAGACCAACTCGGGCACAGTGGCATAACAAAACCTATAATAAAAATAAAAATAATTTTATGTTCAACTTATAAATATTATAAGTTAAATATATTATATATATTGTCTTTATATAGTTTTTAATAAAAATAACATAGTATTTTTTCAAGTTCATAAGGATTATCAGTAATATTTAAACCTGTTAGGAAACGTAAATCATTATTTATTTCTAGATCTTTAAAATCATTTGTGTTTTTTATAGGTATTGCTGGTTTTATAGTATTGTTTTTATTTAATCTTTTGTAAGGCCACTTTTGAATATTAAAATGCCTGCAAATCTTTTTTAGCGATGTTTTTGATATACCTAGATGCTTACAAGCATTATCACTTGTCATATCAAATAATTGTTCTATATCTTTATAATTTATAGTTATATACCAATTATCAGTTTTATTTTGTAATCTTGGATGTAGTGTATAAGACATAGTAATATTTTTATTTTTTGTTTTCATTTTTATATATCATTGAAAAATGATATCATTTTATTAACAATTTAAGATGTCAAATATCTCTAATTACAAAGAAATCAGTAATATTATTAAAAAAAAATTTAATTATAAAACAAATAATAAAGCATTTAAATTTATATGGAAATATTCTTATACTATTAATTACAATATACTATATGATTATATTGAAATTATATATCATTCATACAATAAAAATTACGATTGTGCTATTTCTAAATTAGAAACATTACATAATAAATATTATGATTTTAGTTCTAATGATAAAGCAATTATGATCAGTTTATTTAATACAAATTATAAATCATTAAATATTTTTGCAGTTTTCTTTATTTTAAATTTAACATCTTCTGTTAAATTGCTAGAAACAAATAAAGAATTAGCAAAAATATATAATATTCAATTATCAAATTTACAAAATAATATTCATAAATCTAAACAAATTCCTAATATATATATTCAGAAAATTATTAGAATTATTGAAAACAATAAAAAAATGATTATATAAAAATATCTTAATCAAGACAATGTTTAAAAAATGTATTCATAATCGCAAATTATATGAATGCAAAGATTGCGGTGGTAAAGGTATTTGTCCGCATAATAGAGTTAAGTCAAGATGTAGAGAATGTAATGGTGGTAGTTTTTGCGAACATAGTCGTAGAAGATCTAGATGTCCTGAATGTTGTAAAAAAAAATACTTATGCCCACATAATAGACAAAAAGCACAATGCAAAGAATGTAATGGTTCGCAAATATGCCCACATAATAGACAAAAAGCACAATGCAAAGAATGTAATGGTTCGCAAATATGTCCGCATAATAAACATAAACAATGGTGTAAGGAATGTAATAAACCTATGATATGTATTCACGGACTTATAAATTGTAAAACTTGTATTTTGGCAAATAGCGAAAAATTAAAAATGTTAAATATTATTCGCAAACTTAATAATAATACTAGCGAACTTAATAATAGTATTGATATTATTAAAAAACAATACAATATTTGTCATCATAATAATATTAAAACAAATTGTGCTCAATGTCAAAATAATTTCATAGAATCCATTTTAAATTAATGATAATTCTACATTGCTTGCATCTATTTCAAAATCTTTTATATTTAATATTGGTTTTCCATATGTTTGCGGATGTTTTGGAAATAACTTAACCTTATGTGGATAATGTGTTGTCATTCTACCATTTACAAATGCTAATTTTCTTTTTTCCAATTGTTTTTTTGTCGCAAAATTACGTGGCACCATACATACATATACAACACAACGATAATTGAAATTATCAACTTTTTCCACTGGATTACCATAATGCACTGTTCTACTATCCCAAAATACACCATAACCTTTTGGACATTTTATATATTTTATAGAACAATTATTTTCAATATAAAACTGTGTTTCTTCTTCATTTAATTTATACCAATCTTTCTTATCTAAAATATTGAAATTGTCTTGAAATAACTTATGATAATTATTACTACCTTCCAATATTACTAAAGTTGCATCACCCTCTTTTGTATCATATGCATTTATCCAACTTTGAATACATTCAAACTCATTTCGTGTATAACTTTGATCTACGTGAAACCAAGAATTATTCTTACGAGTTGGTTTATCCAATATATATATACTTACACCATCAAAACTTACTATTAGATCATCAGTATCCCATAGATGTTTAAAAATATTTATTACTTTTGGATTCTTTCTTACATTCCAAGCCAACTTAGAATGTCCTACTTTCCAATGTTGCAATAACATCTTATGTGATGGATATAAGTTTAATATCTGTTTATAAGTTTCTTTATTATTTCTATCAATTGGTATAGGTAGATCTTCTGTTAAATACTCCAATAAATCCCATTTATCATTTATCATTTTATTACATTCTTCTTCATCTAATAATGGTATTATAGCTACTCCATATTTGTTTAAAGTTTCTTTAATAGTTGAATAATCTGATAAGTATTTCTCAAACTCGTATGACATTAATAAAAATAAATATAATTAGATCATTTTTTTTAAAACCTTTTTAGTTGATTTTTTACTATATACACAATGAACGGATTGATCTTTCTTATTGTTTAATTTATTAGTATAATAATTAATACAATCATCTAATTCTTGTATTTTTGTAGGAATAGTTTTTATTATTTCTCTAATTTTTAATCTCTGTTTTTCTAATTGTTTAATTCTATTATTAATATTATTTGATGATGTTCTCAATGAATCTATTCTAGATACTTGAGAATACTTAGATCTTAATTTTTTAATTTGTTCATTTATTTTTTCAATATGATTGTTTTTATCCTCTTTCCATACTGTTTGATAATTATATTTAGCTGTTTCATATTCATCTATTTTATTTTGATACCTAGTAGCTGTTTGAGAATAATAATTTGAAGATGAACTTGAAGATGATGATGAACTTGAAGATGATGATGAATATCTAGCTTTTCTTTTATCTGCCATTTATTATTATATAAAGATTATTTACATTCCATACTAATACCTTTCTACATCTTCTATTTCATCTGTTAAATTATTTTTAATAATATGTCATCATCCAATAGATCAAAGTAATTCATTTACGTTTATAAATATTTTTGACATATATGCTTTATATTCTATTTTAGAATAAGGAAAACACGAAGTATTCCAATACCATAAAGTATCTTTAAATATTATTGTTGGATATATTTTTATTTTTAAATTACTTTTCTGTGAAATACAATTACCTTCACAATCAAAACAAATACCATTTTCTAAACATATATTATCTATTTGTATTTTTGCTTTTTTATAAATATTCTTTTTATTATTGAAAATAATCCAATTATCATATGAATACCATACAATTAATGGTTTATTATCAAATACTATTGTTGGTTTATGTTTATTAAGTTTATTTAATTTAACTAAAGGTTTCCATACATTCATTTGTAATCCATATGAATATGTTAATAATAGTAATATTATAATTATAATTTTCATAATCCGTTTTTTAATAATTCACGTATATCTAATAATATATCTTTAATACTTTCTTCATTTTTTAGTAATTCTTCTGTTATATTAAGTTTATCTAAAACTATTTTAGCGGCTGCTTGTTTTGCTGTTTTTTTATTTAGTTGTTCAGAACACCATTCGTATTCTATAGTATCAATAATTAAACGTGATATAAATGTATTATTATCTAAAGTTTTTTCTTCATATGTGAAACTTAATTTATTACGATCTAAATATGTTTTAAGTTGTTGTTGATAAGACATTATTATTTTTAAAATGTATTTATATTTTTATATGTTTATAATATAAATGTTAGAGTGTAATTGCGGTAAATGTAAGAAAATTAATACTAAAAGAGTTAAAGAAATTAATATGAATAGTTTTATTGATAAATTTCAAAGAATTACTAAATTATATACATAATATTATTGTTCCTATTATTATAAATAAAAATCCTATCCAATGTTTTAATTCTATTTTAGCTTTAAAAAATATAAAACTTATTATTAGCAATAATACCAATTCATATACTGCTAATAACTTAAAATACCCTGGATGTGATGAATTATTTATTAAATAATAAGATGCGAAATTCCACAAAGCCAATAAAATACCACCTAATATTAAATATTTATAATTATCTTTATCTATATTATATATTTCCTTACTTGTTATACCATATACTAATAATATAATTCCTGCTATTATAGATGCTATTATTGGAAAACTATTGCCTGAAAATGATACATATTTTTGTAATAATATTATAGATATACCAACAACAATACGACCTACTGTAGTTAAATAATAATACATATTTATATTAAAATGACAAAAGAAGAAAAAATTATTGTATTAGTTGATCATTTCAATAAATATGATTCAAATTATTTTATTAAAAATATTAGTATAGATAGTATTGATTATTCTAAGTTTTTTAATTGTCTCTTAAAACCTGATATTATTGGTATTTATACTAGTGTTATGAAAGATATTTCACCATCTTCAAACACTATAGCAAGTAAATCTACTTCAAATAAAACTGAATATATTTCAGTTTTAAATACACATTTTAGTTCCAAAGATATTAATTATTTTTTAAATAAAATAAGTTCTGTAGATATTAATTATAAAAATTATTTAAAATGTTTATCTAGCGTTAATATTAATTCTATTTATAATAATGTTAAGAAAGATATATCTTCACCTAATACACCCTTACAACCACCTAATACATCTAAACAATCACCTAATACACCTGCTAAAACAACTACAACTGATTCTGTTGATTTTCTACCATTTACAACTAAAAGAATACCTCAAGATCTTAATGCTGAAATTGAAAGAATTAAAAGTTATAGAAGAAATGCTAAAAAACAACAAGGATTAATGCAATTAGCACAATTATTTCAAAATGATATTATAACATTAAGATCTAATCATTATAACTATATTTTACAGATTCAAATAATAAATTATTTATCTTTAAGAGATGACACATTATTGTATATTGGAAAAGTTCTTAATAGTCCTGATACACAATATAGTAATATTCCTGATCTAAAAGACAAAAATGTTGTTGTTAAAGTTCAACCAAGATCACCTGCAGGTTTTAAATCAAATATAGCATTTCAAATTACTACAGAACAAGCAACTATGATGGTATTACAAAGAGATTGTAAAGATATTTTAATTCCACAATCATATGCATATGGATTAGTAGAACCACTTATTAAAGGCGACATTGAAAGATATATATTAGTTAGTGAATTATTAGGAAGAGATCTATCTAAATCTTTAAAACAAACTAGCGTTGCTAATATTAAGAAAAATATTATATTGGCTTTAAAAGCTGTTCAAAAAATGCATAAATGTAATTATATACATTTAGATATAAAACACGAAAACATTGTATTTTCAGATTCTACGGAAAAAGAAATAAAAGTTATTGATTTTGGATTAGCCGAAAATATACTAACCAGAAATAATGAAAGAAATATTGTTCCACGAAAACCTGGTGAAGGATCTCCGTTATATATGGCTACTATGCAACACTACGTATCTGTTAAAGATTTTATGGATGATCTTCAAGCATTTGCTTGGATGCTTTTAGATTTATTAGGCGATAAACCTATTATTGAAGGTATGCCTTGGTATGGATTAGATACTAAGAAGATATACGAAGCTAAAAGTTATTTTATAGCAAATTATAAAAATCATAATGATCCTTTCATTTCTAGTATGTTTAATGGAACATTAAATAAAAATAACATAAATGTTATAGGTGAAATTGCAGAATATACAATTAATAGAGCTGATAAATCAAATAAATATAATACAGATCTTAAAACATCTACTGGATTATATTTTACTGAATATAATGAACAATATTATACAGATATTGAAAGTATTATCAATAAACTCGCTTAAGTTCCTTCTAATAGCAACGACGACATTAGAATATAATCTATACCTGCCTTATTTTCTTCATTCTTTGGAATTATTATAATATCATTAAATGATTTTAATCTATCAATTGTAGTATTATCATCCCATTTAATATAGCAACTATATTTATTATATATTTTAACAATTTTAGCTTTATAATAATATCCGTCCTTATACTTTGCTAGAATATTCATTTTATTTTTAATAAAAAATGTTTTCATTTTTAATTATAATATAGACGGATTTTATATAAATTTTGATATAATTAAATTTTAAAAATATTATACTGCTTTAAAAATAGCCAAATTTCCAGATATTCAATTAATTTGTTCTTTATTATTTTAAAAAATAACATATTGGTCCGTTTATTTTATTTGTTATTGATTTAGGACTTAAACTAATATACTTTTCAAAGAAACTGAAATATATTTACAAAACTTTTTCAATTTAGTTTTAGGTTTCTACAATGTTTTATCTCTAAGATCTTTTATAAGTTCAGGACTAATAGGTAAGAAATCTTCATCTTTTTTAAGTAATTTTGATGCTATACTAATT
>MDSW01116645.1_pt1 | contig 14680 bp, 6 predicted proteins | sample 811171 | NCBI WGS metagenome assembly MDSW01 (sample SAMN05326641, study PRJNA326480) | marine metagenome | isolation source: seawater | place: Atlantic Ocean: North West | collected 2012 | reverse complement strand
TGTTCCACCAACACCAGTCGTTCCTGTAAAGGTAATTGTAGGTGCTATAGCGTATCCATCGCCTCTATTAGTAATTGTAACTGTTGAGATTCCACTGTTAACAATTCCAAACGTGACTGCTGCACCAGCACCCCCACCACCATTTAATATGATTAACGGTGGATTATTTGCATCATATCCAGAACCAGGATTTAAAATTCTTATCTCTTTCAGAGATTTAACTCCACCTCTTGATGTTGTGATAGCAACAGCTGTTGCTGGTATTCCAGATGCTGGTGGAGATATTTCAACTGCTGGTGCTGTTACATATCCAGAACCATCATTTATTAATGATATAAATCCAAGCATTCCAGGTTCACCAACTACAGCAGTTCCTGTCGCTGTGATAGCAGTTCCAACTAAGTTAACTGTAGTGATATATCCTTGATCTTCTACTGTATTATCAACCTCATCAATTGAAGTTTCAATGAGTTCATTCTCATATTCATATAACTCACAACTTAGTTCATAAGTATAATTTTTTCCTAATTGATAAAATGGTTTTTCTGATTCAACTCTTTTGATTTCGAATAACCTCTCACCAAGAGGGAAATATATTAAGTCTCCCTCTTTTGGTCGATTAACTAAATCTTCAAAAGTATAATCAGTTATCAAACCCTCTTGAATACCTGATGAAATACCTTCCAAAAATGGTGTTATAAACTCTTCAAATCTTTCTCTTGATATTGTCAAACTTACTTCATTTGTTAATCTTAATCCAAACTTAGTCATCAAATCACTGTTTGGATTATAACCCTCATAGTTATTTAAATATGCTTCAAGAATAAAAGAATCATCAAACTTTGATGATTGAACTTCTCGAATAATATTATCAGTTTTAAAAATTTTTCTGGGTAGATAAAAAACATCTATACCATAAATTTTTAACTGCTCATTAATTACATCCTGCAGTAAAAATTGTTCGGTCTTAGATCCTTGTAGAAAGAAGGGATTTAATGCCATGTGTCACTATCCTATAAAATCGAGAGGTGGCAACTCGTATTCGAGAGACATTCTTTGTTTTATGTCTGCCAATTCTCTTTCAGCATCTTCGTAATATTGTCTACCATTTAACTCAATTCCACCTGGTAATCGAGTTCCACTAAATTTCATCATATTCAATCCCCACTGCCTTTTAATTAAAAGTGTCAAATATCTTTTTAAGAAACTATCATTAAAAACTTTTGTAAATTGTGTAGGATCTAACGCTCTTTGACAATCAATTACAAAAAAAGTATCTTTTGTTTGAGCTTTCCAATCAATATCTAAATATAACCTATTCTGTCTTTTATTAAATCTTATCTGCTTATCTGTTGTTAACAAGAAATCTATATCTTCCAAATACCTCTTCGTCATTGTATATTGAAGCAATTCAACAGAATTAAAATAATAAAGATCATTTAAAAATAATTGATACTTAATACTAAACATTCCACCTGATATTGAACTTGTATCAAATTTAAATATCCTTTCAATTCCTATGACAGAATCTGGAACTTGAATAAAATTAGAGTTCTCGTAGAAGTTAGAGGTTATTGTTCCAATTCCACTTACATTTGCAGTTCCTGTTGTTGTAACTATTCCAACACCATCTGTTCCACTTCCACTTGCTCTAGCAATATCACTTTCAGTTATTTGATATTTCAAATACATTCTTTCAACACCATCAAAGTGTCTCTCGTTGAAATACTGAATAGCATCATCCACTAAATCATCAATTTGATCATCATCCACATTTATCTCTAAAACAGGTGCACCTAGTTGTCTTAAACAGTAGTCAACTAGTTCCTGTCTAGTGGTTGGTTTTGCCATTAATACGATCCTCCATCAATCAATCCAGCAGTTAGTGTTCCAGTTACATTCTGGTTTCCTGTAACAGTGAGTAAACTTCCATTAAATGTGAAATTACCATTATCTTGAAGTTCGCCAGATGTTCCAACATAAACAACGCGACCAGAAGTTAAATCAGTAACATTTACTGAATTAGCAGTTAAATTACCAGTTATGTTTGCTCCACCATTTGCGTCTATCGCACTGGTAAATGTTGACACACCAGAAGTAACAATGATACCAGAAGCAAAAGTCGCAATTCCAACAAACGTTGAGATTCCAGTGACATTTAAATCTGTAAATGTATTTGGAGCATTTGAAATTGCTGTTTCTATTGTTGATGTAGTTACTGCATCTAAAGATACTATGTTCTTTAATTGGCGAGCAGAACTTAATACTTCAGTATCTCCTATGAAAATAGATCCAAAAGTACCAATACCTGATATTTTAACTTGTCTTCCTGAAACTTCATCATATACAATATCATCCTTTACAAATAAATCACCACCAACATACATGTCCCCAGATGTTGTTACAACTCCTACAAATGTAGATAAACCTGTAACCTGAAGACCACCCGCAATATTTACATTCTTAGCTACCCCTATACCACCAGATACTTGTAATGCTCCTGTCGCTGGACTTGTTGAATTTGTTACGTTAGTAAATGATACAATGCCAGTTTGAATAAGTGTAGAAGCTTCAATCTTATCAGTTAAAACAAATTTTTCAGCTGTAGTATCCCATACTAATACTAAACCATCTTCAGTTTTTCTTGTCGAATTGACATCACTTAAGTTCGCTAATCTAGTAGGAGGTGCTGAAGCATTAGATAATACCCTAATTACATTTTGTGAACCAATTCGATCATTTATAGTTGTCATTACCTTGTTACTCCAGATCTGACGAGTGCTGTTCCTTCTATGGCTTTATATTCTTGACCACCAGAAGTTATTATCTTTACATCATATACGTATCTTCCAGGTTTTAGTGACACCGTGTTAGCAGCAGTCAAGGATATGGAAATTATGCCTGTTTCAGCATCAGCAACAGTAGTGGCAAATGATACTTTAGTTTTAGCTGCCGAATGTTTTCTAAGCATCGCTGTTGTCGCTGCTCCAACTAAATTCAAAAATTCGTTCGAACGAGTATCCTCTAATTGAAAGGAAGTATCAAAGTCATACCCTTGCTCAATTGTGATGTTGGATACATATACTGCCATTATTAATCAATACATTTTTAAATATTTATATCTATGAGGATTTATTGATTAGTTCTCTGAGTAATGACTTTATTTCGTCAACATCTGATCTTAATTGTTGTATTTCCTTTTCTTGATATTGTTTTTGTTCCTGCAGTCTTTTATACTGCAGGTAACCTTGCGTGTCTGTATTTACAATCGCACCTGATTTTTCATCTCTGTAGAGATGTTTGTGACCTTCAACTCGAATCATTATGCTAAAGCAATAACTCTTAGATCTTTAAATATTGGAGGATATGATTCATTAGTTCCACTAGATACAATCTTAATTTGGAATCCTACAAATTCATCTAAATTATCGATTGTAAATTCATATTCACTAAATTCACCTTCTTTATTTGGAGGTACAAAGACATCTGGTCTTCCATCATTTAACTTAGGATCAACAATTATCTTATCAATACCAACATCCTTTAAATTATTAAAACCAGGAAATAGTTCATATGATTGATCTACTTCACTTGAATCAGTTTTAAACAGACGATATAAAGCTCTAAAGTCTGCTGATTCATGTCGATAAGCACTTACTAATAGTTTTAATGATGTTGATGCTTGTTTTAGATTTACCTTTTGTGAGATATAACATGCAGAATGTGGATCATTTGATATGGCATTTGATCTAGGATCTGTCGCATAATCTGATATTGGTTTATTTAATCTATTTCTTAAGAATCTAAATGCACCATTCATTGTATCTAATACTGGTGATAAGTTAGAATCAGTAGTGCTAAATCTAGTCAATAATGTAACTGACTTACTTCGAGGTAAACCACTTAATTTAACATCTTCATTTATTTTGGAAGATAAAAGTCTTGGTGTATCTAATCTATTAATTTGATTAAATTCAACACTTTCATATCCTTGATCTACAAATGAAATTTCATTTCCACCCTCACTTGTTCCTGAAACTGATCTTAATTGTGATGATACCACTGTTGCTGGTGATGGAGTTGCTATATTGAATGATGGAATAAAGGCATCATATTGGAAGTTTTGAGTACCTACTATTCGATTTTCTCCCCCAATTTTTTCATCGGCAAAACTAATTTGATTTACTCCAATTGATCTATTCTGTAAGTTGGGTCTTCCTGCTCCTCTATTAATTTCTAACAAATAACTATCACTAGTTTTCTTAGATTGAAGTGCTGCACTAGTTGGTAAATTATGAGTTGTGTTAATACCAGTTAATGATATTCCATTAAACTCATACTTTATTGCTTGGTCATTGATAAAGTGAGAATCTTTTGGAGATCCACCAAACCCTCTTTGACCAACAGATAAGTTTCCGATACCAATTCCATTGTAGTAAATAATTTCTCTTCCAATTTGAACATAACCAGTGCTGGTTGATATTCCTTCAAAAGTAGCAAATGGTGTTGTGCTGGCAACAGAAATAGTAGTATCCGTTGAAGTGATATTTTCTGTTAGTAAAATAGGAGTAGTATCTGGTTTTACACCATCTATTTGTACAACATTTTGAATAGAATTCATGGAGTGGTTAGAACTATTAACCTCCAAAATATTTCCTTCATAAAGACTACCATTGACTGTAGAATCACCCCTTACATCCACTGTCGAATTAGCGATTGTTCCTGAAGTAACATCAGTATAGTATACTAATTTTCTACCATTATTAATTTTTTCACCTTGAACATTGGTTAGATATAGAGTATCCATTCCAAATACTCCAGTCACTGTTATTTCAGCACCACTTCCCGCATTTCCTACGTCTGCTGTTGTGATTCCTAAAACATCACCTACAACATAACCATTACCAGTTGCAGCAATTGCTACACTTGCTATTTCTCCACCAGATGTCTGGATATTTCCTGTTGCTCCTGTACCATTACCAGTTATGGAATATAAGTTCACATTAGAATATGGACCACCAGAATATCCAGTTCCAAAACCAGTTATAGATCTACCAGCATCACCATTTATTGGTCCTCCAATTTTTTCTACAAATCCTTTTGCATCTGTAGAGTTTGTATATGGAGAAACATTAGACGCTGAAACTTTTGTCCCTACTGATATAGTGCTACTTAAAGCAGTAGTTGTATCAATACCAACTCTTAATTTTCTAGGATAAGTCTTTAATGAATTATCTTGTAATTTTAAATTAACTTTATCATCGATTGTTAAATCGGAGTTAAACATTGTAAGAGAACCAGGAGTGGTTACAAATGAGCACTTATATAGATTAAATTTCAAATCTTGAGTTTGAGTTGCTGTCCATATAGTTCCATTCTGAGATTTAAATAAACTTCCTCCAAGATATTGTTTAGTTACAATACTCTTTGATCCTTGATCGACTCCAAGTGTTTGAGTTTCAATTGTTTCCTCACCCATTTGAGCAATCCACACCTTATACTCTATTGTTGCTGGTGCTAAGAGAACGATAGCATACTCTCTGTTGGGTTCTAAGTATACTGGAGATGGGAAAGTAACCCTTGTTGGCAATGAAGCATCTGAAGACGTTTTTATAATTGATTCTCCATTAGCATCTAACTGAGTTGGATCTAAATCGACTTCAGCAAAATCGCTAATTACCTGATTTGTTGGAGTTCCCAGTTCAACATTTGTTATTTGAACTGTTACGGGAATTCTATCATCTTTAGTAGCAAAGAATAAATCTATTGAAGATAAGAACATTCCAGTTTCATCAACTGTAAATGTTTGTGAAAGTGGGTCACGTCTTCTTGGAGGTGGTGGAACACGACGAACTAATGTTGAAGTGAATGAATCAATAACTCCAAACGTTACATATGTTGCATCTCCACGAGTTATACCAATTCCTTCATCTCCACGTAGCGGATTAGCATTGTTGGCATCAGATGTTAATCTAAATGTTTTAGTTCCATTTGTAAATCTTAAAGGTGGTGGTGGAGATGTATTTGGATTTCTAAAGAAGAACGAACCATATACTGAACCAAATTCATCAGGTATTATTCTAATGTTTGATAGTGTAGCAATCGCACCACTGGTTGCTCCAACAAATCTCAAATTAGGAGAAAGTCTACCAAAAAATCGAGGATCATGAGATAAAGAAGCAATATCAACATTTAATACTGTTGATGATTCAGTATAAAATGATCCTAAACTTAACGAAGTGTCATATGGATTACTTGGAAATACTGTAGATGCTGAGTTATAAACACCTGTTTTATGATTTGGTTGTGCAACTCTAAATGAAATTAATTGATCACCTTGCTGATTTACACCAGAAACTGTTTCCCCTATTGAAAATGTTCCTGAAACCATAGAAATTTCTAATAATTTAGGGACAATATCAATTCCACTTCTTCCTTCAAAGAATGGATAATGTCTAACACCTGGTGTTAATGAAAAAGCACTAAATCCAACATTTCTAGATCTTATGAATGGATCTGGTCTTGAAGATGTCAATATTCTTTCAGTTGCAGTATTTCTAGGATCTCCCTGAATAGTCCTAACACCACCATCGATCTCCTCAACTCTTGTCCAATTATCTTGTGCTGGATCTAATAGTATTCTACCATTGCGAACAACAACTTCATATGGGTTTATATTTTCAACTCTACTTGCTTGTGGATTACCAATGTCTGATTTTATTTCAGAATATTTGAGAGTTATTAAGTCCCCCGTTTTTTGAACATTCTGATCTAGTAACAATAAATTTTGAGAAAAATCTGCAGAATTTATATCAATACTTTCAGCTACACCTAATAACGGTCTGATACTATACTGGTCTACTGGAGCTATCATTTGTTGATTATCAACATCAATACTAACTCTACAGTCATCATTTTCCAAATCAAGTCTTCCAGCATCTTTAAAATCATCTACAAAAAATCCAGATTTAAATCTATCACCTGTTACATCCTTAACTTGTAATGTTTTAGTATCTACTTCAAGTAAACTTAAACTAGTTAAAATTTCTAAATTTTCTATCCTATCTTCTAACTTACCAATATCTCTCATTGTATATCTTCGGTTATCAATCAATTTTATCTCAGCATCTTCTGGTTTGTAAAGATACGCTGGAAGATTAATTGTAGCAATATGCATCGCACCATCAATCACTGCTGGTGGTTTTGGATTAAGAGATGATACACCTTTTAGTACCGCAAAACTACCTTCATAATCTTCTCCACGAGATAAAATTAATTTATCAATTCTAGGTAAGAAATAACTATATCCAAGTCTAGAACTTCCCTCTGGAGATACAACAAGACTAGAAGTTGATCCCGATGAAGAAAAATCTCTAGATGTAAAAGCAAATGGGGAAGAAGAAGTACTGGTATTAGATGTTACTCTAGGTCTAAAATCAAGTGTGTCCGAAACTCTTAAATTATTATCTAAAATTGGAACATCATAGGTGAATCGATCTTCATCATAAGAATTAACTGTAAATACATCTCCAGTATCTGTAGATGGAACTTCATACGCATTATAGATCACTAAAAGTCTTCTTGATGGAGCATTTAAAGTTGGTTTTCTAACTATTCTTGAATAATCATAGTATTGCTCCCTTTGACCTTTATCTAATGAATATTTTTCAGTAACATTTGTATTATTGCCAAGGGTAATCGCTTGAACCGTTGTTTCAATATTTGATTCATCAAATGTTATTAATTCCCCTAAAGTAAACTGAGTATCTGTAAAGTAGGCAATTTCAACACTTTCAGCATTTACTCTAGTAATTAATTGAGCTACTGCTCCGCTTTCTTGCCCAATTATTTTTTCACCAACTACAGTATTAGTATTTAAAGATAGTCCAGATATTGTTGTAATTGTATCTAGAGTCGGATCGTTACTGTCTTTAGATTCTAATACAGATACTACATTAACAACATCAGGAACGTTTAGAGATATTTCTCTATCTTCTATTCTTAAACCATAATATTGATTGAAAGTTAATCCATTTGTACTTGTAGAAACACCAATCTTAGTCTTATTAATAACTATCTTATTACTTCTTACAAATTGTTTAGTTTTTTCTGTAATACCTACCTTTTCTAAAGTAACATTAAGAACAGCATCCCCAGTGTTTTTTGTTAAACCTGAAAACTCAACCTTAGATGATCCATCAACTAATTTAAATTGATCTCTTGTTAATGGTTCAACTGTTCCATCAGCATAAACTAAAGAATATTTTTGAGTGTCAAAATTATCAAAGAATGCACTTGATATGCCAGCTGGAATTGGTTGAGTTGTAGCGTTTTGTGAGAGACTAATTTTTGCTGTTTGAGCAGAAAGTGATAATGAGGCATTTCCTAAATCAACCTCACATATATTATCAAATCCTAATTTTGCATATAATCCAGTATTCTCTTTATCTACAACAACTGGAGAAGCCAAAGCAACTGTGGTTGAAGTTACTCCAACAGCTCCTACATTCACATCTGAAACTGCTGTCGTAGAAGATAGAGTTAGGGTTTTTAAATCACTACTAATAGAACTTACTCTATTAAAAGTGACATCAGAATTTCCTGCTACTTGATATTGTACAATAGAATCAGTTTTTATACCAGTAAATTCATTACCTGGAGAAACTAATGTGCTTCCATTTATAATACATGTATTTGATTCTGGTAGAGATGATATTCTAGTTCTTTCCAATACAGTATCAGCACTAAAATCAAGATTAAATCCACTTATTAAAGAGTCTTGATAAACTGACTTAACATCTTCAAAAGTATATTGTCTAACTGATACAATAGATCTAAATGATTCTTCAGATTCATTGATAATTAATTTTTCATTTGGAATAAAACTTCCAGAGGTTTGTGATAAAACAATTTCAGATGCATTTGTTACAGATGAATTAATGAATCCTGTAGCACCACTACTAGCACCTCTGACAAATGAACTGATTGTAGCTGTTAAAGATGTATTTAAAGTAATAAAAGTATATGTTTGAACATCAAATAAATGTAGACTCCACTGACTAGAGTTATTAACATATGGTGTATTTCTCAATCCAAATGAATATACTCTTGCTTTTCCTATTTCATATGCTCCTGTAGGAAAAGCACTTGGATTAGCAGAAGTCTTTCTTCTACTTAAAAGTGAAACCACGTTGGAATTTGCGTTACCAGGTGTTGAACTATTAGTTCCTAAAGCAGGTGTTCCTGATACATTATTAACTCTAATTGTAGTTCCCATATCAAATGGAACTAACGCTACTTTTTCTTTTGCCTTATCTCTTGGTTTTTCAAAATCTATGATTGTAGTTCCTGGTTGACTAATTCTAAAACCTCTTACATACGCTTTTCCAGAACTAATTTCAAGACATGCCAAACCATCTGATGGGGTATTTCCTTGTTCAGTGACTTGATTTGATTTAAATACTCCCCCATTTGAAAGTCCAGTATCTAAAGAATCTGCAACTTTTACCTCAAAATTATCTAATGAATAATTTCCAGACTCTTCAAAGGTTCTAGCAGCTAGATATTTTTCTAATTCGTTGTAGACTGAAAAGTCTTGTAATTTTTTAAGTTCTCCTTCTCTTACCTTAATTAGTTCTACAAAACTTACATCACTTGTATCAGTTAAAGCCTTTTTTGATAATGTTGCTGTTATTTTCAATCTATCAGCACCAGGTGCTGCAAAGTTAGAAAATCCTTTTGCATTATCATATAATGAAGAATCATCTTTTGCCGATATAATTGATTCTAAAATATTTAAACCAACTCTATATGATGGTGTATTTGAATATGGGTCTAGTATTATAGTGCTTGTAGGAACGCTTACAAAGGTTCCTCTAACGAAATATACACCTTCGTTCATTTTGACTGCACTACCTACAGCTGAAGCGTTTGTAGATATCAATGTGGCTACACTTTCACCTGTGCTAATAGTTGTATTACCATAAGTTATATCTTCTAAAGTTATTAAAGGTTCACCATCATCCAAATCAGCAATTTCATTATTAGTGTTTCCAGTTAAATATTTTATGAAAATTGTAGTATCTGTAATATCAAGCGAATCACTTGGCACTTTACAGTCATTAACTAAAAGTTCTATACCTGAATTTTGACCTCTTAGTTTTTTACCTTTTAAACTATCAAGGTAAAGAGATATTGGAAGACCTAAATGCTCTGATTCTAATTTTACTGAATAATATCTGTCATCGTAGTTAATACCACCAGGAAGAACCATTGATCCTTCTTTGAACACATGACTTCCAAAGGATTTTACTTGGTTCTGTAATATTGATTGAAGAGTAGTTAACTCTCTAGCTTGAACAGGTCTACCTGGTTTGAATAGAACTCTGTAAAAATTATTGTCATCATTAAAGTCATCATAATAAGGACTTATGTTTAAATTTGTTTTCTGTGACATGTTTTAGAATTCCAGTATAACTTTGATGTCTTCTTTTTGCCTACTATCTCTAGTGATCAATTGTCGATTATCTAGATAGATAATATCACCCGACTGATTATTTATCTCAGATTGTGCTAAACCATTTTTAAATTCAACTCCCAAATCAACAACTTTAGTTCCTGTCGGATTTGTTGTAATACCACTGAAAGTGCTATTTATTCCAACAGTATAACTTGATGACCCGTCAGTTCCTGTAACTGGGAGAGATGCAGAAAAATCATAAACTTGTCCATTAGTACCAGCAATGGTGCTAATACCTGTTTGATCTTGTTGGTCTCCAGTGGTTGGATTGAAATACAATGATCTATCCCTGTAGTATTTTAATACCGCTATTGGATTACTTGAATCATTAGATATGATATCAAATGAAGTAACATAAGCTTGTGCTTTTCCAATAACAACTCCATTCTGTTTCACATCTTGTTCTAACAAATCACCAATTTTCACATCAGAAGAAGATGGAAATGTTTTTAGATATAGAGAAGAAATTGATGAATATTGTGTTTGATTATATACTTCAGTTGATCCTATAGAGGTTGGATTTTTAACAATACCTATTTGAGCAAATTTAGTATCTATTGGAAAATCTTTTGTAGAATCATCAAATCTAGCATAAACCAAAACTCTATCTGCTCCTAATTCTTTGTAAATATCAGATCCATGTCCCTTTGCTGGAGGTATAATTGGAATTAGTTTAGCATTAGCACCTGCAGATGGTTGTAAATCGGTAAGATCAAGTACTCCGTAAGTATAACCTTTTCCACCAACTGATACCTGCACATCGCTGATCTTGGTATTTGTTCCAACTTCAACTATCGCCTTTCCTCCAGATCCATCACCAATAATATTAACTTCAATACCACCTGCACCAGCATTTGTATACGCTGTTCCACCATCTTCAACATACACCTTTTTAATTTGATTATTATTAATATCAGAATTTCCACTATCTCTTACATTAGAAATATTAGCATCGGTTGATGTTAACCAATCATTAGGTAATGGTATAAATTCAGTAGCGTCAAATTTTATAATATCACTTGGTGCTACTGTAAATAAGTATTTCCAAAGATACCCATCATCTGTAGAACCAGTAGCTCTAAATGGTTCCAATCCTGTCAGAGTTGGTTCATTTAATGATGCGTTACCAGTAGTGTTTATACCAGATGATCCATTATCAATACAGATATAGACATTAAAATCTTTATTAATTACGTAGAAATTGGAATCATACAATCTCGGAGTTTGACCATTGGGTGCTTTATTTGAAGCACTATAATCATGACGATACATGTCATAAGTTGTATCTTTAGTCCAAGTTATTTTTCTTACTACTCTTCTGACATTATCAGGGGTAATTTTTTTACCAAAAATCATGGTATCTCTAACATGATTTAAATAATTAATATTATCTACAGGACTTTTTCTAGTAGATTGATCATTCCATTCAGAATCACTCGCATTTCTACCGAATGCATTTGGCACTCCGTTAACAGATGGGTTTGATAATCCAACAAAAACATAATATGAATTTGCGGAATTATTTACATCTCCTAAAAAATTACCTGCGTTATTAATTCTAAATTGATCTGTTACAATTGCCGACATTTTTTATGTTCTATAGTTTTTTTCTTATATTTATACTAGGTTTACTTGACTTTAAATAGGATTGCTCCTATCAGACAATGCACCAGTATCTCTTATACCAGAATTTCTTCTCTGCATGGTTGGAAAAGTTGATAAACCTGAGTTTATAGTTTTTCCAGAAACAGTAACTGATATTCGATCTGCCACTATTGGAGTCCTAGTTCCACCAGTTAATTTACCCCAAGAGAATCTACCAGATATTCCACTAGTTGAAATACCTGTTAGTGAAGTATCTGTCTTCACACCAGCAACAAATTCTGCTGTATTTGAAGTAGTGCTGTATGAACTAATCAAGTATATATTATCAAAGAATGATGTTCCAACTCCTACAGGAGCTCCTGTTGCTGTTACAACAGAGGTAACACCTGCTCCGACTGCAGTATCAAATATGTAAATTGGATCTCCATTTGACAATCCTGTAAATGTTCCAGATTCTTTTTCTAAGAAGAATTTTATAGTGGAACTACTCAATACATTTATTGAAGTAACTATACCACTAAATCCACTTGATCCAGTGAATCCAGTTATCAATTCATATGGTGTTGTTGGAACTGGTGCTATTACATGAGTAACTGCTGATTGAGAGTATCCGATTCCTCCACTATTAATTGTTACTGAAGTTATGACACCACTTGTTATATTACCTGTCGCTGTTGCAACATGTGTATTGATACCTGTAGTTGGTATACCAACGGAAATAGATGTTGTTGTTCCAACATACCCTTTACCACCATCATTTACAGTTATGGATTGTACTGTTCCCCCAACAGAAATTACAGCAGATAAACTAGCAGCTCTTGGTGTTATTGACTCATCGACAACTAATACACCTATATCATTTGGATTTTCATAGAAGAACTGCGTAGTGGAAGAATTAGTTCCAACTCCAATACTATCAAGATAGAAATCTTGATCACTTGCTGAAAAATCTTTAATTATTTTAGATTCTGGGAATACTAAAGGTTCAATTAGAGGTCTTACTTTAGTTACTAACTCACCATTAATGAATTTATCAGTTTTTTGTTTTATCCATCTTAATGGTTTTGATACTTGAGAATTAATTCCCTCTTCAAAATATAAATTAGTTTCAATTAAATCTGAAGTTACTATACCTGCGATGACTCTTCTTTTTTGATCAAAATTAGATATATCTTCATTTTTTAATAATTGAATTTCATCTCCAACTTTTACTGACTCGTCAGCATCTACAAAAGTAACATCAACATTATTTGAACCTTTGTAGAAAAATATAGTTACGTTATCATTAGCATCTGGTGGTTCTGTAAACTGAAAAGATGTTCCACCATTGAATGTATAAGCATCATCAGGACTTTGTATTACACCGTTAACAAATATTAACAATAGTGCCTGCATGTCAATATTTGAGTTAGCAGCAGCTTCAAATGAAACCAATTCTCCCTTAAAATTGAGTGGGAATCTAGTTCTAATTCCATCTTGAAGACTTACTATAGAATCAATATAATCAAAATCTCCTACATTCCAAGAACAGAAAGAATCAGTGAACACTTCGTTTACAGTAAATTCCATTTCACTCAATGGTGATGATAATGATTTATCTGTAACTAATCCAACTGGTTTAAATACATCTCCCTTTCTAAATCCATAACCAGATCTTGTAATATCAAATGACTTAACTTCAAATAATGTAGAACCAATACCAGTAGTATTACTTCCCCCCACATCAATATTTAAAAGCAATCCTGTTCCAGTATCTGTAGTAGCACCCAAACCAATTCTAGAAACTCCAACAATAGGTAAGTTTTCGTATGTGGGTGAAGGTGCCATTATTTTTGGATTTACATAACTTGTTCCACCACCGACAACAGAGAAAATTAAAGTTCCTCCAATACCAACAGTTGCGGTAATTGTAGCACCAGATCCAACTCCACCACCAGACCCAACATTTACAGAAAGTGTATTTACAGTTGTACTTCCTATTGATAAAGTAGCATTATGTGCTGGATCTGTTGTTCTTGGATATGGATGATCTGTTGAATATCCATCTTTATCACATCTAAAAACTAATGACTCAGTTGCTATACCTATAGTATTAGAGTTTGTTAATCCATGATTTGGAATCGTTAATATCAAATCTCCTGATAAAGAATCATAATCTGCACCAGTGGGTGTAAATTGGGTTCCTGTATTTGCAGTTATAGAATTGTTAGAAGAACTAGTAAATCTATGTTGATAAACTTCATCTATAATTCCAATGTTTATAATTCCATTGCCTGTTGTACTTAAACCAGAACGATATCCTGATCCATGAAAGTCTCTGGTTCCTATGCCAACAGCGGTAATCGAACCTCCAGCACCAATAACTGCAGTAACAGCAGCACCAGCTAAGGGAGCAAATCCTAATCCACCAGTATATCCGATTGATATTATTTGTCCTGATCTTGGTAATTGATTTTGGTTTACATCAGATAAACTGACAATTTGAGTTCCGTCAGCTGATGAAATTCCACTAAATACAAAACTTGTTATTCCTGTTGATTCTATAAACTCATAATT
>MDSW01120074.1_pt1 | contig 14681 bp, 12 predicted proteins | sample 811171 | NCBI WGS metagenome assembly MDSW01 (sample SAMN05326641, study PRJNA326480) | marine metagenome | isolation source: seawater | place: Atlantic Ocean: North West | collected 2012 | reverse complement strand
TTAGTACATTATCAAAATTAAAACCAGACACAATAATAGCAGGCTCAGCATGCTCACAAAAAAAACTTTGAGAATTTGCACTAGAGAATGGAATAAGTGGTTTTGAATTTATGTGCTGTATCCCCGGTTCGGTTGGGGGTGGTCTTCAAATGAACTCTGGGTGTTTTGGAACAGAATTTAAAGATAAATTAATTTCACTTCAATGTATCGATACAAATGGTAATATTAAAATAATACCGTCCGATAAAATTAAATTTAAATATAGAAAGATAGAATTAAATGAAAATTTAATTTTTTTAAGTGCTACATTTAAAGGAAATTTATCAAACAAAAATAAAATAAAAAATATGATGGAAGAATTAGCCGCAAAAAAAAATAATTCTCAACCTTCAAAAATTAAGACTGGAGGAAGCACATTTAAAAATCCAATCGATCAAACTACAAAGAAAGCTTGGGAGCTAATAAAAGAATCGGTACCAGAAAATATAAATTTCGGAGATGCCCATATATCAAAAAAACACTCAAATTTTTTTGTTAATAAAAATAATGCATCATTTGAAGAAATGAATTCACTAATAAACTATGTAAAAAAAAATGTTAAAAATAAGACTGGCATAAATATTAGTTTAGAAATAAAAATAATTGATTAGTGAAAAGAATTTTCATATTAGCAGGAGGATATTCTAAGGAGAGAAAAATAAGTTTAGAAACTGCTAAAAGTGTAAATTCAGAATTAATAAAAGATAAAAATAATTATATTAAAATTTTTGAACCTGACGGAAATTTCATAACAAAATTAAGAAAATTTAAACCAGATGTTGTTTTAAATTTACTTCATGGCAGATATGGAGAGGATGGTTATATCCAGGCAATTTTAGAAGCTGAAAATGTAAAATATACACATTCTGGAGTTTTATCTTCTTCACTGGCAATAGATAAAGAAATATCAAAAAAAATATTTACCAAAAATAAAATATTAACACCTAAATATATAAAGTTTTCATTTAAAAAAAAAATAAATAAAAAAGATCTATTAAGGTATTTAAATAACAAAATAGGTTTCCCAATAGTAATTAAACCAATAAATGAAGGCTCCAGTGTAAATGTTTTTATATGCAACCAGAAAAATTTAATAAAAAATTTATATAAATTAAAAGAGCACGGTGAAATTCTTATAGAAAAGTATATTCCAGGTAGAGAAATACAGGTAGCTATTTTAGAAAATAAGGTTCTTGGGGCAATAGAATTAAAGCCTAAACGAAAGTTTTATGATTATGAAGCGAAATATAATCCAAAAGCTAAAACTGAACATATAATTCCAGTAAAAATATCAAAAAAAAAATATAAAAAAGTAACTAGTGCAGCATTAAAAGCCCATAAATTACTTAAATGTAGGGGCGTTACAAGATCTGATTTTAGATTTAACAACGGCAAGTTCTATTTGTTAGAAACTAATACACAGCCAGGCATGACTTCATTATCACTTGTGCCTGAAATCGCAAATTTTAATAATATCCCTTTCAAAAATTTGATAGAAAAAATTTTGCAAGATGCATCTATTAATAAATAAAAACAAAATATATTTTTATATATTCTCATTTATATTCTTAACCACAATTTCTAATACAAATCTTTTAAAAAAAATTAAAATTAATTTAACTATAAATAAAATCGAAATAGAAACAAATAATTCTAATATTAAAAATCAAATTTCTGAATTATCAAATTTTCTATATGATAAAAATATTTTATTAATTAATAAAGAATTAATCATCAAAAATTTTAACAACCTTGGTTTTTTAGAAAATCTCAAAGTAATAAAAAATTATCCTTCAACCTTAATAATTAAAGCTTCAAAGACTAATTTAATGGGAATAACTATAATAAATAAAAAAAAATATTACATTGGCAATAATGGTAATTTCATTTTATCGAGTAAAATTAAATCTGAAAATACACTACCCTTTATATTTGGCAAATTTGATATTGAAAATTATTTGAATTTGATTTCAGTACTGAAGAAACATAATTTAAATACTAATAAAATTACCAAGTATTATTATCATAAAAATAAAAGATGGGATTTATATTATGAGGATAATATTTTAATAAAATTACCAAATACGAAAATTGAAAAAGCTATTGAAAAATACAAAAGTTTAAAAAAAGAAATAAAACCAAATGCAACAATAGATTTGAGAATCGCAAATAGGGTAATAATCAAACATGATTAAATCTAACTATTATAATATTATAGACTTTGGTTTATCTAAAATAAGAGTTGCAATATTTGACTCTGATTTAAACGTTTGTTTTTCAGAAAGTATCTCAAATAGCGCAATTCAAAACAGTGAAAATACTTTTGTAAATTTAAAAAATTTAATTAAAAAAGCGGAAAAAAAAATTTCATCTCATATTGAAGATGTAATCTTAATTTTTGATAGTAAAAAAACATTAGTCATTGACGTTTCTTTACAAAAACAATTAGATGATAATGCAGATTTTGCAAAAGTATATGAATCTCTTAGCCAAGAAATTTATCAAATTATAAATGATAATTATATAGACTATGAAATAGTTCATACTATTTTTAATAAAGGAATATTTGATGAAAAAACATTTGATACATTACCAATAAATGTAAAATACCTTAGACAAATAAAAATTGATTATAAAATAATTTGTTTTCCAAAAAAAAATTTACAATATATAAAAAAAAATTTTAACAAAAATAGTTTAAACATTTCTAAAATTTTTTGCACAAGTTTCTTAAAAACTCAGACCTACATAAATAAATTAAATCTGAATAAAGTGAGTTTTTTAGATATTGGGCATGAAAGATCATCAGCGATTATTTATGATAATAAAAAATTAAAATATATTCGTTCTATCAATATTGGAAGTAATAATATTACTAAAGATATTTCTAAAATATTCAAAATAGACCTTGAAGATGCAGAAAAAATCAAGAAATCCTTTAATAAATCTGAAACTGAATTTTCTTATAATAATAATGATCAAATAAATTTATCAATAAAAGATATAATCAAAAAAAATATTTCAATTGATTTACTAAAACAAGTAATTTTATATAGGGTGCAAGAAATTATTGATTTATGTTTCAAAGAATCTGAAATAAATAATCTAAAACTTGATGATACTGAATTATTTTTGATTGGAGATGGCTCAATTATGTTCAATAATAATTCTTTTTATTTAAATGATAAGTTCGGTTTCAAATCAATTAACTGTTTTGAGGAAAAAGATATTCAAATATGCAACTCAGGAATATCTTATTTAATCAAAAATTTTGATACACCAAAAATAAGTAATAAAAATCGAGGTTTATTCGAGAGATTTTTTAATTTATTTGATAAATAATTGTATTTTCCTGAAATATTTGTTGAGTACTTAATAATACTTTAATTTTATATAGTCTTCGTGTGTCTATATTAACTCAAAAAACAATTTCTAAAAAAGTCTCATTTTCGGGAATAGGAATTCATACAGGTAAAACTGTGAAGATGAATATATTACCTGCTTCTCCAAATACCGGCATTGTTTTTAAAAGAGTGGATATAAAACATAACAATATAGTATATCCCCTGTACAACAACGTCATTGATACAACACTTTGTACGACAATATCTAATAATAATGGAGTACAAGTATCAACAATAGAGCATTTAATGGGAGCATTTTATGGAATTGGAATTGATAATGCAATCGTTGAATTAAACTCTCAAGAAGTTCCCATAATGGATGGATCTGCAAAATTATTTGTAGAGGGCATAAACTCAGCTGGTGTTAAATTTAGTGATCAGCCGATCAAAATAATAAAAATAAATAAAGAAATATCTTTTGATGATGGTGGGAGGTTTATATCAATTAATAAATCGAATGTGACTAGCGATATACAATTTGAGATTAAATATGAAAATAAATTAATTAAAAATCAAAAAAATAAAGTAAATATTTTTGAGGATAACTTGTTAGAAATATTTTGCTCTAGGACTTTTTGTTTATTTGAAGATATTGAAAAACTTAAGAAATTAAATTTAGGCAAAGGTGGAAGCTTAGAGAATGCAATCGTTATTAAGGATAACAAAATACTAAATAAATCTGGTTTAAGAAATGACTTAGAATTTGTAAATCATAAAATATTAGATTGCATGGGTGATTTATTTTTATCTGGTTATAAAATTATTGGTTCAATTAAATGTTCACAAGGGGGCCATTATTTAACTAATAAACTATTAAAAGAAGTATTCAAAGATCCAGCAAATTACTCTTTAATTGAAATTAAAGGTAAACAATTGCCACATACATTTACTAACTATCAAAATTTAAAGTCAATTGCTTAAAAGTTAGAGTTTTTATATTTATCTGATAAAAGTATTAAATGAAATTTAATATCAATTTATCATTTTTGATAATTTTTATATTAATCTTTGCCTGTTCAAAGAAAGAAGAACAAATAACAACTCTAAAAAAAAAAAGTTTAGATGATCAAATGATAGAAGTTTATAACCAGGCTATAGAGGAATTCGAAAAAGGAGATGTAATTTTTGCTGGGAAAAAATTTAGCGAAGCTGAACTTCTCTATCCACAATCTATTTGGGCACCTAGAGCAGTTTTAATGTCAGCATATGGTTTTTTTTCCCAGGGATATTATAAAGATGCCATCAATGATTTAGAACGTTTTATCATTAAATATAAATTCCATCCCCAAATAGATTATGCATATTATTTACTAGCTTTATGTCATTACGATCAAATTGTTGACGAAAGAAAAGATTTTAATGAAATACTATTGGCTAAAAAATATTTCGAATTAATAATAAAAAATTATCCTGATACAGATTATGCATCAGATTCTAAATATAAGTTGGAATTTATAATTGAAATAATGGCCTCAAAAGAAATGTATTTAGCCAGATACTATGTAGAAAGAGAAAAATGGATACCTGCAATTAAAAGATTTAAAAAAGTAGTAAACGAGTATGATACAACAATTTACGTTGAAGAAGCGTTGTATAGATTAGTAGAGCTTCATTACAAATTGGGCTTAATTAATGAAGCAGAGAGTTATGCTAAATTACTTGGCTATAATTATCAATCAAGTAAATGGTATGAACTGAGCTATAAAATGTTAAATAAAAATTATGAAAAAAGTAAGGATATAGCGACAGATAATCGAGAAACAATTTTAAAAAAGTTCAAAACTTTGTTTAAATAATTTTATCTTAATGAATAAAGAGAAAATTGAAAAAAAATATAAATTAAAAATTAAAGAATTAATTAAACATAACAAATTATATTATGATAAAAGTAATCCAATTATTTCAGACTCACAATACGATCATTTAAAAAAAGAAGTAATTGAGCTTGAATTAAAATATTCATATTTAAATAGTAAATATTCTCCGAATCAAAATATAGGTTTTAAACCTTCAAAATCTTTTGAAAAATACAAACATAAGATACCGATGTTATCTTTATCCAATGCTTATGATAAAGAAGACCTTATTAATTTTGAAAAAAAAATATTTAATTATTTAAATAAAAATATAAATCTTAATTATAGTGTTGAGCCAAAAATTGATGGTATTTCAGCTTCCTTAACTTACATAAACAAAAAACTTGTTTATGGAGTTTCCAGAGGTGACGGTAAAATTGGAGAAATTATAACTGAAAACCTAAAAACTATAAAAGATATACCTTTAGAAATAAAAAAAGATGATTTTCCAAATGAAATAGAAATTAGAGGAGAAGTTTTTATAAAAAAAAAAGATTTTTTTAAAATAAAAGATAGTTTTGCAAATCCTAGAAATGCAGCATCTGGATCATTAAGGCAAAAAGATCCTAATGAAACAAAAAAAATTCCACTCAATTTTATAGCTTACACTTTTGGGTATATACAAAATAATTCACATAGAAATCAATCAGATTTTTTAAATAGTTTAAGATTATGGGGTTTTAAAATTAATAAAGATAATAAAGTTTTGTACAAGATTGATGAATTGATAAACTTTCATAAAACATTCGAAATAAAAAGATTCGATTTAGATTATGATCTTGATGGGTTAGTCTATAAAATTAATGATTTAAATCTTCAAAAAAGACTTGGCTTTACTTCTAATGCACCAAGATGGGCAATTGCACATAAATTTTCTGCAGACAAAGCTTACACAAAAGTTTTAAATATAGATATACAGGTTGGTCGTACAGGAGCATTAACACCTGTTGCGAAAGTTGAGCCAGTAAACATTGGTGGGGTTGTTGTATCTAATGTTACTCTTCATAATGAGGATGAGATTAAAAGAAAAGATATTAGAGTTGGGGATATAGTTAAAATTGAAAGAGCAGGTGATGTTATACCCCATGTTATTGAAGTTGATAAAAATAAGAGAGATAAAAACTCTAATTTATTCATTTTTCCAAAAATTTGTCCATCCTGCGGATCTAAAACAATAAAAGAATTTAATAAAATTACAAAAAAATATGATGCCGTAAGAAGATGTATAAATGATAGTTATGGATGTGAAAGAATAGCAATTGAAAAATTAAAACATTTTATCTCAAAAGATGCTTTTAATATTGATGGATTAGGAAAAAAAGTTGTGGAGAATTTTTGGAACTTGAGTTTAATAAAAAAACCTCAAGATATATTTAACTTAGATTATTCTAAAATAGAAAAGTTGGAAGGCTGGGGAAAATTATCAACTAGAAACCTTAAAATATCTATTGAAAATTCCAAAAAAGTTACTCTTCAGAAATTTATTTATTCTCTTGGGATTAGGCATATTGGAATTGAAAATGCAAAAATTATTAGCAACAGTGTGAAAAATATTTCAAAACTAATTCAAATAATCCAGAAAAAAGAATTAAATAAGTTTATAAATATCGATGGGATCGGAGAAACTCAAATAAATTCTTTAGAAAATTTTTTTTCTAATGAAATGAATTTCAATATTTTAATTGAAATGAAAAATATACTTAATATTGAAAATCAAAGTTTAATTAAAAACGGGATATTAAAAAATAAAACATTTTTATTCACTGGAAAATTGGATGGTATGAGTAGGGCAGAAGCCAAAGCACTAGTTGAAAAAAATTCAGGTACAACATTGAGCTCTGTTAGTAAAAACCTTAATTATTTGGTTATAGGAGAAAAGCCTACAAAAAGTAAAATAAATAATGCAGAAAATTTGGGTGTTAAGATTATATCCCAACAAGATTTAGAGAATCTACTTAATTAAATTTATTAGCCATCTCTTTTCGGCTTTATTAAGATATTTCGAAATTTTGGAATAGACTTCAAGGTGATAATCAAACAAGTATTTTCTTTCTTTTTTTGTCAGCATTTTAAAATTTATCATATCTATATCTATAGGTGCATATGTTAAATTTCTAAAAAATAAATTGTTCTTAATATTATCTAGATAAATAAGGTTTTCTATTCTTATTCCATATTTATCCTTTAAATAGTAACCAGGTTCATTACTCAAAAACATTCCTTTTTTTAACTCAATTTTATTATTTTTTGCTATGCTTTGTGGACCTTCATGCACATTTAAAAAAAATCCTACACCATGTCCTGTTCCATGAGAATAATCTAATCCAGCTTTTTTTAGGAATTTTCTTGCTAATTTATCTATTAAATGACCATTAAATTTTGTTTTAAGGTTACACATCATCACTGCTATATGACCTTTTAAAACTCTTGTAAAATTATTCTTAAACTTGATAGATACATTTCCTGCACATGTGGTTCGAGTAACATCTGTAGTCCCCCACTTATATTGTCCACCAGAGTCAACCAATAAAACATCATTTTTATTTATTTCTCGGTTCGTTTTCTTTGATGATCTATAATGAATTACAGCACCATTTGGACCCGATCCTGCAATTGTATCAAAACTTGGATACAAATAGTTCTTCGATTTTTTCCTAAAATATTCCAATTTTTTTTCAACTTTTTTTTCATCTATCTTTTTCTTATTCATTTTAAACCAGTAAAGAAATTTAGTTAAAGCTACTCCATCTTCTATATGTGCTTTAATTGTATTTTTGATTTCAGTTTTATTTTTAATAGATTTTAGTAAATATATTGGATCTATATTTTCAGATATTTCAAATTTGCTACTTAATATTTGCTGCTCATAAACAGAGCAAGTATTTTTATCAATACATAATTTTTTTTTTTTTAAATTATAAATTATTTCAAAAAAATCGTTACTATTGCAAAATTGAATATTATTTATTATTTTTTTTTTTAGATAATTAATTTTTTTTTTATTGACAAATAAATATAATTTTCCTTTGTCTGATATTATAAGTTTACAATTTACTAGTGGACTATTTGGTAAATCCTTACCCCTGATATTTAAAAGCCAGTTAACATTTTCACTTGCACTTACATACAAATAATTTATTTTCCTATTATAGAGTAATTTTTTTATTTTATTGATTTTTTTTGAAGTTGTTTCTCCACTAATTGTCTTATTTAAAAGATAAACTTTGTCGTTTTTTATTTTTTTTATATTTTCAAAATCGTATTTTATTGGCCTTAAATTAATACCTCGCCCAAAATATTTAATTAATATATTCTCTGTAAATAATCTTGGATCAAAACCAATATTGTACAAATTTATATTTGCTAAATTTTTTGGCCAAAAATAAGGAATTTCAAAAATTGTAAAATTTTTCCCAGCTTCTTTTTTTGCCTGAAGAGTGTATCTGCCATCTACAAATAAATAATTTTTATTTTTTAAAATAATAGCAAAACCAGCTGACCCACTAAAATTTGAAATTTTATATAAATTATTAGTTTCTGAATATTCTGTAAAAAAGTCGTCATTTTTTGGGACGATATACCCATCTAAATCATTGTTACTTATAAATTTTTTTAATTTAATTAAACTTTTTATCATTTTAGTTTTTTTTGATATCTCAACCAGCCCGGACTTCTAATTTCATTTTCGAATTCAATATCCTGATTAAATTCAAAGTCATTCTCCTCTTCAATAGTAAAACTATTATTTTTTTTTATGAATTCGTCCGGTAGTTCATCGACAAATCTAGATGCAATACTATCAATCCAATCACCTTGATAAAATCTATTCATAGAAAACGATATTTTTGCAATCTCTTTTGCTCTTGTAATACCTACATAAGCAAGCCTCCTTTCTTCTTCAAGACCACTTTCACCTTTTTCTTCAATACTTTTTTGATGTGGAAATAGTCCTTCTTCCCATCCAGGCAAATAAACAATTTTAAATTCCAATCCCTTAGAAGCATGCAAAGTCATTAAATTTACTTTTTCACTTTGCCAATCTTGATCTAGAGATGTGGCTAGAGCAACATGTTCTAAAAAACTTTCTAAATTATCAAATTCTTTCATCGCATTTAGTAATTCTTTTATATTTTCAAGTTTATTTTCATTTTCTAAATCTTTCTTATTCTTTAACATTTCACTATATCCAGATTCATCCAATACAATTTGCAAAAGTTTATTATGATTAGTTTTTTTCTTAAAGTCATATCTCCACTTATCTAATAAATTTAATAAATTATTTAATCCAATTTTTGTTTTTGGTTTTATTTTATTCATTTCAATTAATTTCTTTGATGCAACTTCTAGCGATGTTTTGTTCTTTTTTGAAAATTCCGAAATAATTTTAATTGTGGTATCGCCAATAGATCTCTTTGGAACATTAATTATTCTTTCGAATGATAAGTCATCCATTGGTTGATGAATACATCTTAAATAAGCAATACAATCTTTAATTTCTGCTCTCTCATAAAACTTAATTCCACCAATAATTCTGTAAGGGATCCCAACTTTTAAAAATCTTTCTTCGAATTCTCTAGTTTGAAATATTGCTCTTACTAATATTGCAATTTCATTTAAAGAAATTTTGTTTTTGAAACTTTCAATAGTTGAACTTATTTCAGTAGCTTCATCTTTTACATTTCTGAAGCAATCCAATGTAACAAGCTCACCTTTTTTTTGATTTGTATATAAAGTTTTTCCAACTCTATTTTGATTATTTTCAATTAATTTCGAAGCAACACTTAATATATTTTGTGTTGATCTATAATTCTTTTCTAATCTAATTATTTTTGTATTTTTATAAATTTTGTCGAAATCTAAAAAATTTTTTATTTCTGCGCCTCGCCAACTATAAATAGACTGATCGTCATCTCCAACACAACATATGTTTAGATTAGACTTTGAAAGATACTTAAGCCATTCACTTTGTATAAAATTAGTATCTTGATATTCATCAACTAAAATATATTTAAATTTTTTTGAATAAATTGAGATAATATCAGGATAATTTTTAAATATTTGTAGGGTATGTAAAATTAGATCGCTAAAATCTGCAGAATTTAAATCTAATAATTTTTGTTGGTATATTCTGTATATAGTCAAAAAGTTTTTTTCTAATATCTCTTTTTTTTTTAAAACAACATCATTTGGATACAAACCTTTATTTTTCCATTTATCTATAATAGCTAGTATATATTTTGGTGAAATTTTTTTGATATCTATATTCTCTGCTTTACAGATATTTTTTATTAATCTTGTTTGGTCATCCTGATCTATGATTGTAAAGTTAGATTTAAGTCCTGCCGCTTCAGCATGCTTTCTTAAAATTTTTGCGCTAATTGAATGGAATGTACCAAGCCATGGTAATCCTGTAGCTTCTTTTCTCAGAAGTTTTGATACTCGTATCTGCATTTCTTTTGCAGCCTTGTTGGTAAATGTAACAGCCAATATTTGGCTAGAAAAAGCTTTATGACTTTTGATAATATGGGCGATTCTTGATGTTAAAACTTTAGTTTTTCCAGAACCGGCACCTGCAACAATTAAGAGTGGGCCATTTAAATGTAACACCGCTTCTTGTTGCTTTTCATTTAAATTTAACAAATAATCTGAATCTAACATTTTTTTTTATTGTATAAGTTAATTTTCTTTTTATGAATAAAATTAGGCAAAATAAAATAACTTTCTCATTAATTCTAATTGCGATTCTTGTAATTTTTTCTTCATTAACTTTTTTATCTTTACCAGTTTTATTTAAATATAAAAGTAAAGTCTCAGAGATAGAAAAAAACTTCTATAATAATTTCAAAGTTTATCTTAGCATATCTGGAAATATTTCCTATAAACCATTTCCCAAACCTCACTTGTTAGTAGAAAAAGCTTATGTGAATCTAAAAAAAAATAATTTAGAAAATAATTTAATAATATCAAATAATTTAAAAATTTATATTTCTTTAAGAGACTTATATCTTAGATCGTTTAAAAATTTAGCTTCAGTGGAATTTACAAATACAAATCTGAATCTAAATATGTCGGATTTAAAAGAAATTAGAAAACATTTGTATAAAAAAATTAATAACCCTATTAATTTTAAAAATAGCAAACTTTTTTTAAAAAACAAAAATAACGAGGTTATTTTAATATCTCCTATTAAAAATATTTCATATAAAATAAATAGTAAATCAAAAGATAAACATTTTATAATGGAAGGTAAACTTTTTGGTATAAATTTTAAGTCAAACTGGAGAAGAAATTATAGCAATCCTAAAATAACATACAATAATATAAATTTAATAAATCCAAATATTGAAGTCAAAAATTTATTAAAAATCGAAAATAATAAAAATTTTATAAACGAGATTTTAATTTTATATTCTCGTGAAAGATTAGAATACAGAGTTAAATTTATTGATAATAAAATTAATATTAGTTCCCCAGATAAACAAGATGTCAATTTTAAAATTAATAGTAATATTCGGATAAACCCTTTTTATTTTACTGGTTCATTATTTATAAAAAATAAGAAAGTTGAAAATATTATAGATCATCTTCTATTAAAATTAATATCTTATGACAAAAATTATCTTGGAAATTTAAGTGGTAATTTTAAAATAGTTTTTGATAATCTTGATAATAAGTTAATAAAGAGTGGAGAAATTGAAATTATTGTTGATGAAAAAAAAATTATCTTAAAAAATGCAAGATTTGATTTAGATAAGATAGGTCTATTAAAAACAAATATTAAATTCATTGAAAATCAAGGTGAAATTATATTTTTTTCAAAAAATGTGCTTGATGTTAAAAATTATATTGAATTTGCGAAAATTTTTCAGATCGGTTCAAACAAAGTTAAAAATATAAATCGAATTTACTTTGATTTAGAAAAATCCATTGGTAATCGTCACACCACAATCTCAAATGTAAGAATTAACAACTTAGAAAACAAAAATAGTGAAGATAAAAAGTTTATTATCAAAAATATTCAAAATCTAAGAGCATCTATCAGACAAATTATTGATTAACTAGGTTTAATCATTTCTGAAGGATTAACTAATATATCGTACTCTCTTTCCTTTATTAGTCCTGATTTAATTGCTTCTTCTTTTAATCTGGTATTATTTTTTAAGGCCCTTTTTGCAATTTTTGCAGCATTATCGTATCCAATTTTAGGCGCAAGTGCAGTTACTAGCATCAAAGAACTGTCCAAGTGCTCTTTGATTTTTTTTCTGTTTGGTTTAATTCCTCTGACACAAAATAAGCTAAAGTTTTTTACACTATCTGCCAAAAGGTCAATTGATTGTAATATATTATATGCAATTAAAGGTTTAAATACATTTAACTCAAAATGCCCATGACTTCCAGCTACTGTTATACCTGTATGATTCCCTATAACTTTTGCACAAACCATTGTAACAGCCTCACATTGTGTTGGATTTACTTTACCAGGCATAATTGAAGATCCAGGTTCATTCTCAGGCAATAAAAGTTCTCCATAACCTGCTCTTGGTCCAGATCCTAAAAATCTTATATCATTAGAAATTTTCATTAAAGCAACAGCACATGAATTTAAAGAACCAGAAAAGTTAACAATTGCATCATGAGCAGCTAATTCTGAAAATTTATTTGGAGCAGGTTTGAATTTAATATTACAAAACTTTTTAATTTCATTAACAATCTTCTTATCAAAGTTTTTTTTCGAATTTATTCCAGTTCCAACAGCAGTTCCACCTTGAGCTAAAAAGTAAATATCTTCCAAACAATATTTGATTCTATTTATACTTTTATTTACTTGTGCGTGATATCCTGAAAATTCTTGCCCAAGTGACAATGGGGTCGCATCTTGAAGATGTGTCCTTCCAATTTTAACAATTTTTTTAAATTCTTTACTTTTCTTTTTTAGAGATGCTTCAAGTAATTTTAAACCAGGTATAAGTTTTTCAAGCGTCTCATTTGCTACTGATATATGCATTGCTGTAGGAAAAACATCATTTGTAGATTGAGATTTATTGACATGATCATTTGGATGAACAGGTTTTTTTGATCCTTTTTTTCCTTTTAAAATTTCTATAGCTCTATTTGCTATTACTTCATTAACATTCATATTAGTCTGAGTGCCTGAGCCAGTTTGCCAAACTTTTAATGGAAAATTGTTAATCATTTTTCCACTGATAACTTCATTAGATGCTTTTATGATTGCCCTAGCAATTTTGGGAGAGATTAACTTATCTTTTTGATGAACAATTGCTGCACTTCTCTTGATAATTGCAATAGATCTTATTATAGAAGATGGAACCAATATTTTCCCAATATTAAAAAATTTTTTTGATCTCTGGGTAGATGCACCCCAATATTTATCATTCGGCACATTTATGCTGCCAATACTATCAAATTCTTTTCTTGTTTTCATATGTTTGAAAAAATAACCAAATAATTTATATACTAATTTTTATAAATCTTACAGGAGTAAAATGACAAATTTTCAAAAAGTAAAAAATTTTATGGAGACTTTTGGACAGCAAGTAAAAACTAGTCCATCTTTCAGTTCTGATAAAATAAATGAACTTAGGTACAATTTAATTAAGGAGGAATTAGATGAATTCAAACAAGCTCTAGAAAACAAAGATCTTTTAGAAGTAGCTGATGCTTTAACTGATATTTTGTATGTAACATATGGTGCAGGACATGCATTTGGAATTGATTTGGATTCTTGTTTTGAAGAAGTTCAAAATTCAAATATGAGTAAACTTGGAGAAGATGGCAAACCTATTTATAATGATAAAGGTAAGGTAATGAAAGGCCCAAATTATTTTAAACCAGACTTGTCTAAGTATATTAAGTAATTTTAATCCAATCAGGTTTTTTGACTTTTATTTTAGCAGAACCACAAGCAAAAATTTTATCAAAATCAAATTTTTCATTTTTGATTTTGATTATTGCAAAAGGGTAATCATCTTTAATTAATACTTTTCCTACTTCATATTCCTCATATGATATTATGTCATCTTCTAAATCTCCCTCAATTATTTCTATAGGGAGAAGTCGTTTATTTAATTTATCTTTTAACTTAATTCTAGCTGTATTTTCCTGACCTACGTAACAACCTTTTTTAAAATCTATTGCATTTAATTCATCAAAATTACATTCAATACCAAAAAGTTTATTTTGAAGTTTGTCACTATTATTTTGTGGAATACCAATTTTATGACTTAATTTGTAATACTCTTTTTTATCTGCGCTTTGAAGACCAAGTTTTTTTAATGATAAATATAATTTTTCTAAATTAGTTACTATTCTTGCTCCAAGCTCTATATTTCTAGGGTCTAAAAAAATACTATCCTCTCTAAAT